>Ga0316191_10001759_pt1 | contig 15406 bp, 17 predicted proteins | sample Eddworburr2cm_MG_FD_204928 | JGI IMG/M metagenome (GOLD analysis project Ga0316191, IMG submission 204928) | Coastal sediment microbial communities from Maine, United States - Eddy worm burrow 2 cm | ecosystem: Environmental > Aquatic > Marine > Coastal > Sediment | place: USA: Maine...
TGGCCATGGGCGACATTCAAAGTCAGATGCATGCGCTCATGACGGCCTGGCATTCATAACGCGCCTGTAGGAATCATCCGGTCTGATCACTGAGTTCGTTGAGCCGGCGGTAAAATGTGGCTCGACTGACCCCGAGCAACTTAGCCGCTTTGGTGCGGTTGCCGCCGGTGCGCTCTAGTGCGTCAAGCAGTTCGTTACGGTCCCCGCTATGTTCCTTTCGCCGCACGACGGACGCATTGGTCGAGGCTTGTAGCTCAGGCGGCAGGTCATTCACACCGATCGCTCCCGTTCTACAGTGGATTGCAGCGAACTGCACTGCGCTTCGAAGCTCCCTCACATTCCCTGGCCATTGATAGTCACTTAGGCGCCTATGTGCCGCCGGCGAAATAGCCATGATGGTCTTTCCGGTGGCGATCCGCGCTTCGGCAAGAAATGCCTCCGCCAGCAAAGCCATATCTTCTCTGCGTTCACGTAACGGCGGCACCATGATTCGTGCAACGCGGAGTCTATAGAGCAGGTCCTCGCGGAAGTGCCCGGCTCTAACCTCAGCGACCAGGTCACGGTTAGTGGCGGCGATGACGCGAACGTTGACGGGACTTGCCACCGTGTCCCCGACACGGACGATTTCGTGCTCGTCCAGGGCTCGCAGTAGGGCCGTCTGAACATCCTCGGAGATGTCGCCGATCTCGTCGAGGAACAGGGTGCCGCCATCGGCGGCTTGGAAGAACCCGGCTTGATCGCGAACGGCCCCGGTGAACGCGCCGCGACGGTGTCCGAACAGCTGACTGCCAAGGAGCGCATCGGTCAATCCGGCACAGTTGACTGCGATGAAAGGACCATCGCGACGCGAGCTGGCGGCGTGAATCGCCCGGGCTACCAATTCCTTGCCGCTACCGGTTTCTCCTTCCACCAGGACCGTCCAGTCGCCTTGCGCGACATCACCGATGGTCTGATACAGGTGCCGCATAGCGCGGCTGCGTCCAACAATCTGGCCGAAACGGCTTCGGTCGAGCTCGACTTGCAGCTCTTTGAGACGCCGTTCGGCCTCTTCACGCTCGGAAAGATCCCGTATCAAGCCGGTGAACAACCGCCGGTCACCAACGTGAACCTCATTGATCGTCAGCTGAATTGGGAAGTCCGTGCCGTCCCTGCGGCGGCCAATGACCTCGCGACCGACACCTATCACTTTTGCACGCCCGCTTTCGCAATACTGTCGAATGTAGTCGTCGTGCTCTGAGCGATAAGGCTCGGGCATCAGCACGCTGACGTTCTTACCACGGAGCCTCGCGGCTGGATATCCGAACATATCTTCCGCTCGACCGTTGCACGACTCGATGAGCCCAGACTCATCAATGGTGATGATGGATTCGTAAGCACCGTCGAGGATGGCGCGAAGCCGCTCCTGCTCGTCGAGCAGTTGTTGTTCCGCCTGCTTTCGGGCGCTGTCAGCGCGCAGTGCGAAGATCGCGTTGGAGCACGTCTGAAGGAAGGGTTCCAAATCCGCGACCAGCTTTTCATCATACCCGCCGGGTCGATTTGCAACGCCGGCCATGCCGATCATCTGCCCACCGCTGTGCAACGGCACACCCAGAAAAGCTCGCAACGGAGGATGTCCTTCCGGCAGCCCACCCCGCCGCGGGTCGGTTCCAGGAGTATTTGCGATTACAGGTGTTTCGTCGGTGAGCACCGCTCCGAATAGAGTCTTGAGGTTGCGGAACTCGAGACCGTTCGGTGCGTTGTCGTCGTAGAAGCGCCGCGTTTCCTCATCCCAGGCTATGTTGGTGATCGCATGGGTCTTGAGATAGGGAACTCCAGTATCCGTGCGCAGGGTTTCGCCGATGAATCCGTATTTGCTATCGGAAAGATCGAGCAGCGCTCGCAGCAAGCCGTCGAACAGCGCCTCTGGATGAACAACCCCGAGCAGCTGCGCCTGGGCGGTGGTGATGGCATCCAGCAATCGTAGATACCAGTCGTCTCTCTGTATGCTCATTGGCACAGTGTATCAAATGAGACACTAAATGTGTCTCTTTTGATCTAGATTCCTGAGACAACTGTCTGCTGATTTCGTAACCCTATGAATTAACTATTTTTATTCGAGTTTCCGATCTGGTATGCAAGTTGCAATTCCGTGTCGTCATGAGCAACACAATAGATGAATCTGCATCGACGGCGAATCAACAGCGCCTCAGCGTTCACGACTTAGTCGAGGCAATCGGTGCCATCAGCTACGTCGTCGACGACGGCACCGAAGGCGTCGAAATGGTCACCGCCAATTCCCATGCAATCGCGGGCTTTAGCGTAGCCCTGGCCGAGGCGGGGGTTAGCACGCTGACAGAGTTCTGGAAGCGCGACGCTGTTTCAGAAGCGATTGATGCGTTCCGCGAATGTTTGCGGGTCGACGATGCAGTCGCCTATAAGGCCTGCCTTGCCCCCGGTTTTGGGCTCGCTGTTCCGCTTACTGAGCCTACGACGGGTGCGCAAAGTGTCATTGCCATCGAGGCGCCGCTGCTGGAGCCGAGCCGCCAAGTGTTGGCTCAACTCAGCAGGCAGCGAGCCAGCGATGCCCAGCTCATCGGACTCGTACACGATGCCCGTAATCTGGTCGCACCTCTGCTCGGCTGGGCAGAACTGATTTCCATTGGCGAGACTGCGACGCAGGATGCGGCGCGGAGCATTGTCGATGCGGCCGTGCTGGTTGCAGACCTGCTCGAAAAGCTGATGGCAGCGTTGACTCACGAACCCGAATCGGATCGGGTTACGCTTCCGGGGCCGACGATCTCGGGTCTTGAAAATCTGATACGCGCTTTGGTTGGCGATGAAATTGTCGTCACGACTGAACTCGATCCGGACACGCCGCCGGTCGCGCTATCAACGACCCGGTTGAAGCAGGTTGTGATCAACCTCGTGATAAACGCGCGCGAAGCCATGCCGTCTGGCGGTCGAATTACCATTAGCACAGTTCCAACACAGCGATCGACAGATTTCCAGGGCTCGGATTGGGTGCTTATCAGCGTGAGCGATACAGGCAGAGGAATGGATGAGGCCACCCTTACGCGAGCACTCGACCCATTTTTCTCCAGAGCGGGGAGAGCGCGAGATCGGGGTATTGGGCTTTGGGCGGTAGCGAACGTCGTTCGGCAAGCGGGCGGCGACGTTGACTTGGAAAGTACCCCGGCGGTTGGCTCAACCGTCAAAATCTTCCTGCCCGTGAACAGATCCTAATGCGACCAACATCATCGGAAGCAACGAGTCCTTTCTCAGGTTGTCAAGGATGTCCGAGAAACTTGCGTCCACATCCACCTCGGGCAGCAAGCCGACCCGACTGGTACCCCTCAGGTTTACGCCCCAGAGGTATGGCGAAAGAAGGAATTGCCAGTCGGTATCACTCTTTGTTTCCCTGAGGACGCCAGCTTGTGTCGGGGCTATCCCACCGAGCACGGCCATGACGGTGAGCAACGCAGTTACTTGTTTCAACTCTTTCCCTCGGGCGTTTTTGATGCTTCAGATGCAATGAATACGAATGCGTTCGGAGCGTGTTCTTATAGATGGCGCCGTCCAATCGAAGCTCTCTGCAACGAAGGATACGGCTTCCAGTTACTCGTTGGTGAACTGGTCGATATCAACAAGAGTAGATGGCTGAGATTCCGCCGTTGGTCGCAAGCTTCAGCTGCGTCGCAGCTGCGCGGAAATTCTGGCGCGCAGCTCCGAGCATTTCAGAAGCCCCATCAACCGCAACGTAGTGCCCAATCCGCTGAGCATGACTGTGTGCGCCGCCGACATGGTGATGCGGGTTCGTGCGATCACGCATATCGAGGTGTCCCGAGGTCTGCGTGATGAAAGCCCCGGAAGAGAAAACGCGGAGGCCATTGAACCAGCCGTCATCGATGGCGCGCTGGATAGCTATGGAGGCGCCTCCAGCGTCACGAACTGACGTGAATCCACGCATGAGCATGTTCTCAGCTATCTGCCCGCCAGCGGCACCGACGTAAATGGCCGTATCTAGATCTACCTCTCTACCGTCGAAGATCCGTACGTCCTTGATGAAGATGATCTTGTCTTCGTCGGCGGCAGATTGCAGCGCGAAGATCAAGGTGAGCAGAGCTATCGGGGAGATCCGTGCCATCGACTTCATCGAGCGAGTTCCTGCGTTGGTCCGACCTCGTATTCTCACTTCGGAAAGTCGAGTCTTTCTGTCTTTGCACGACATTTTTGGCCTGGGGGGCGCACTCCGGCTTAGAGCATGTCCTTGTTTAGTACGGCCTCATGCGCAGTCTGTATCGGTAGCCCTTCCAATCATCAGTCCAATATCACCAAGAGAACTCCATCGGATCGGCATAAGTGCCTTTGGACTTGTCACCTATCAACTATGAGAGGAGGATCAATGTCCAAGACGCGGCTTGAGTCCCAAGCCGACAACTATCCGCGGAAGCGGGTCAACTCCATCAGTCGTTCGTCCATCGGCTTACACTCCTTCCACGGCATCTGGGGTCTCCCCAAATGGTGGAATGTGTAAACCATGTCTCCGGTATGGTCAGTAAACTATCTATCCGGAAGGGTGGGCCTCGTGTGGTTTTCTCGAATGGGCAAATTCGAGGTCCCGTTCGGGCGGAAAATAGCATCAGGCCAGCATCCCGGCAGGGACCTTCGTTTAGTGTGCCCGGATGCTACTCAGATTCGAATTCACACGACGCTTGCGCGGGTTGGAAGAGCGACGAGTTGCCTCGTATCGGGAAAACGCTGATCCTCAACCTCTTAGTTTGATTCCTCAGGCTGATCAATCAAACCCACCTCGTTAACGCCGATCGCGCCGTAGCTGCGCTGATTGACCTCCCAACCGCGCTGCTTTAGTGCGGTGAGTGCGGTATCACTCGCCTCGCCAAGAATCCACAGCTCGCCGCCACTTATGCCTGACTTTTCTTCCATCGCATTGATGACGCTGTCGATGCTGGCGCTCCAGGTCACATAGTCAGCCGGAACCACCAGCAGATTTTTTCCATCGCGAGATCCCCCGACAACCCGCACAACGGGAAACAGCTCATCAATTGCTCCCACGCGAGTGCCATAACCTGCATACATCATTGATAACGTAGTAATCACCAGTGCCATCTCGGCATCTGCCACCTGGATGGCGACCAGCAGCATGATTTCGCGATTTTCTACCTCACCAAGCTTGTCCACTGCGGCAGTGATATAGGTCTGTTGCCGGGGGGAGAAGTGCGGGTTGTCTATGAACAGATCTATGAGGTTTGCGTCCAGACCAATCGCTTCGAGTTTTTTCCGATTCTGCCGCTTTAGCTCGCTGGGAGGCTGGGTGGCAATGGAGTCGTTGAGCAGCTGTATGGTCGAAGAGGTCGAATAAACTACCTGAGCCGCACCGCCGAGCGGCAGGGTGACCGCGCTCATCGTCATACCGCCGGCGTAGTCCGCCCAGGCAAGCTCGTTGAGTTTTTCCTGGAGTACCAGGTTGGTGCTGTATGCATCGACCCCGAATCGCTTTGCGATTTCTCTTTTCGATTTGGAAAATCCAATCAGCTGCCTGGTCCGGCTGTCTTCTGTCTCTGAAGGGCCGCTTCCGAACATTGACTCTTCAGCCCGATAAAACAGCGTCGCCACTCCGTGACCGGCGCCCCGCAACGTTCCATACGGATTGAGCGCCAGTTGCTTCAATCCTGACACCACGTCGACACCCGACTCCTGTAGAGCATTCTGGTAGGACGCGGTATTGGTGAGCGTCCGAATTTCCTCCAGCGCTTCGATCTCATGCAATAGCTTTATCAAGCCAACGGTCGTCGTCGCCGTGAACTCGCCGAATTCGGAGTGCACCTTGTATTGATTTACCAGACCGTTGTTCTGCACTTCGTCATAGATCCGGTAAAGCTTTGAATTTAGCCTTGAAGCTGGCAGCAGATCTCCTGCTCGCAATGACTGCAGGGGCTCATACGGTGGTGCCGCCTGAACCTGCGAGGCGATGATAAAACTGATAGCCAGTGTCCATGCAGCGATTCTCATGTCCTTTTTATCCACTCAGATATGAACTTAGGATAAGTGGCGCCGAACGGGCGTAAGTTTCAACATTGAAAACTACGCTTTCTGAGGGGAGTCTGCGGTTCCTCGCAATATCGATCAGGAGGCGCCGGCCATGAAGTTCATACAGTTTTTGTCCGGAATGCTGCTCGCACTGTCCTCAGGTGTAATGCTGGCTTCTGAACTGATGATCTACCCAAACGAGGGGCAGGACGATGTGCAGCAGGAGCAGGACAACTACCAGTGCTACTCCTGGGCCAAGGGCGAGAGCGGCTTTGATCCCATGGACCGGCCAACGGCGACTGAACCGCCACCGGAACAGAAAAACCCGAACACCGGCGTAGGGCGCGGCGCGCTGCGCGGCGCGGCGGTTGGCGGGATCATTGACGGTAGCGACGGCGCGAAAACCGGTGCGGCGGTAGGCGCGGTGACGGGCGGTATTCGCCGATCGAGCGCGAACAGACAGAATGCTCAGGCTCAGGCGCAGTGGGAGCAGGAACAAGCCGCACAGTATGAGGCCGCCAGAAACTCCTACAATCGGGCCTTCGCTGCCTGCATGGAGGGTCGTGGATACACGGTCCGATAACCTCCTCAGAGACATTTCAGGAAATATTCATGAAGACAGCGATCAGGACACTACTCACGTCAGGTGGGCTTCTTTGCGCTGCCGGCGCTGCCGCTCTGGACATCACGGACCCCTTTCTCTGCGCGGTCTCCCAGGTCAATGAGTGCCTGGACGGATTCGGCTGCGAAGCGGTGCTGCCCGAAGCGGTGAACGCCCCCACATTCATCTGGGTGGACGTCAAGAAAAAGCAGATTCGCACGAACCACGATTCAACCGGTTCCAGGATCTCAAACATCAAAGAGCTGGACGGACGCCATGTGCTTCAAGGTGCATCCGATGGCACAGGACAATCCGTAGATGGCGCCGGCTGGACGTTGTCGATAGAGGATGAGACCGGTCGTTTCGTCGGGGCGATTGCCTTGCAACAGGCGTCCATCACAATATTCGGGGCATGCACCGAGCTCGAGCTGGAATAGAAATCTGCCGGCTTCTGAATGTGGGGGTACCTAGTCGCCATCATCATCTTGGGGTAACGCCAAACTGCATCAGATCTGGTGTACCGCAAACAGCCCAGCTACCCGCTGCGGGCGAACCACCCACCCACTAAAGAAACTAGCGACACCGTCCTTCCCGTTTAACACAGCTCGCCGAGCGGCGCTCTGATCAGGTGCTAACTTTTTCGCCGATGACGTCGTCCAGCCGTCCTCTGAGCCGTCGTGCCAGCGATCCGGACCATCGGCGAATATCTCCTAGAATGGATGCGGAGTTTGCAGGCACCGATGCCAGGCCGGATCGGGCATTCAGCGTGTCTATCGACCGTCGCTCGGCCACCAGGGCAATCACCGAACCAGATTTCGCATCAATGAGTTCGATCACGAAGGTCGCCGCTCCGATGCTTGAAAGGTAGACATCCGAACGGCCCACCGTCTCCGGCGGCACACGGGAGATGATGTCCACCAATGCACCACGCATTATCAGAGTCGAAGCATCTACCTCATCGATGCTTTCGATGACCGTAAACTGTTTGCCCTTATTGATTTCTTTGCGGAAGGCTTCTCCAACCGCCTCTTCAAACTTCTTCCGATCCTCTTCGCTGATCCCGAATTCCCGTTTGTGAGTGCTGAGCATGGTTCCACGAGTCTTCTGCGCTGGACCAACGTCGCGATATTCAAACTGAGCGCCCCAGAGGAAGACTTTGTCGAAGCGACCCATGTCCGTGCCAGGCAGCACGAAGACCTCATCGAACTTGCCGTCTCGCTCCACCAGTTCCGCGTAGCGATCACCCGCTTCATCCCCGGATTGATCCGCGCTTTCCTCCGCACCGATAAGGAGAGCTAGAAACGACAACCCACATCCCAGGCTGCACATCAGTAACGTCTTTCTCATCGGCTTTTTCCCCATTTTGCTTAAACAACATCGATACGCTGGCATCACGTTTTCTCGCAAGGTAGTCTCAAATTCGTCGCCGTAAGATTCAATATTCGAAGTTACGCTGAGCGAAGCCGGCGTATCGCTAGAACGCTTCCCCGATGGAGAAATAGAACTCAGCGCCGAGCTTTCCAACCCCCACGTCCAGGGCGAGGTTCAGCCTGTGCTTTGGCGACAGCACGAATCGGGCACCGGCGCTCCCCGCCGGCAGACGCGCCAGGATCAGTATTCCGGCCAGCAATCGCACTTGGGCACTCTCGCTGTCAGAACGACCAGGTGTAACCGACGACGAAGCCCTGCTGGCGGACGTCCCAGGCATACTTCGGGAAGTTGTCGTAGTCGGTTTCCATGTACCGGTAGCCCAGATTGAGCATCATGCTCTTCCGAATAGGCCGGTTCAGAAAGAACGACAGGTTGTAATTGTTGTCCGAGTCACCTGCGACCGAGACGTCGCCGCGGCCCGCGGCCACCCACCTGGAGCTTCCGAGGGGATAGTTGAACCTCGCGCCGAGGAACCAGTCAGTCCAGTCATCCTTCACCCCAAAGCTGACATCTTCGGGGAACGGGGGTGACGGCAGGCCGGAATCGACTTCCATATCCTGGATCTGCCAGCGGGCTCTGCCAGCGGGCTCCGCCAGCGGGCGCCGCCCAGCACCTCCCAGTTCTCCGTGAGTTTGTAGCTCGCCCAGGTTTCCACGATCCAGATCTCCACCTCCGCCTTCGGCGAAACCGGCGCGCCGTCGACCGCAGCATCCATCTCGAGGTTCAGGTAGGTGGGATCGACACGCCTGCCTGCGCAGGAAGAGCCGCCATGAAAGACGCGATGAGGAGGAGCGCTACGGTCAGCGCGGTGAACATCCTGATCATCTGGCAGCTCCACAATTTCTTGATGCGTGCAGGGTCTGGCTGCTTGGCAGAAGATTCAACAACAAACGAACTTATGCTTGGGAGACATGACGGACAGCAGTACTGGCAGGCCGAAGCCCGAGGCCAAGCAGGAAGCAGATCGCCCCCGGTTGACAAAGCGCGACTGCTCATGAGAACGCTCGTGGCCCGAGGCCTGCCCGACTACGACATCGCCATCCGCAGGTTGGCGAAGAGCTACGAGCCAGCAGCCGGCGAAGTCAGGAAGGCGGATGCCTTCCGCATGGGTATGGCGGCTAAGTTCCTGGAGAAACGCGGCCTGGACCGGGAATCTGCGAAGGCTCGAGGAGAGATGATTATCAGCATGCCCATCGGCAACCAGGAGCACCCCAACCCGAAACGCCGCCGCGACACGTTCGGGAAGTTCGTCGAATTGGCGGATAGGGTCGATTAACGCAGCGCGCTCAACAGTTCGTAGACGGCTGCACCTTGGGAATGCTCGCCCTCCGGCCCGAGCTGCGGGAGCTGCGCTGGAACACCAGGTGGGTTCTGCACACAGCGCCTAAAGACGTTCTTCCTCCAGCACCTCCATGCCCATCAGTTTCCAGGCGCCTTCGACCGGCCGGATGTCGAGTTCGGCCTGATAGCTGTTCCTGCGCTGATGCAGGTGCCCCCAGTGGCCGACGGAGCCACCTACCACCCAGGTGGCAGTGGCAATGATGCCGCCATTCTCCGAGGGCTCTGTGCTGAGGTCGGTGAGCTGGATCTCCTTGACCTTGGCGCGGGCACCGCCCTGGTTTTCCAGCACCAGGCCGCGACGGGTTTCCAGATAGACATCGGTGAGCAGGTCGCCGGCCACACTCTGTTCGAGGACGTCGTAGATGTCCCCCTCGGCACGGAAATCGAAGGCTCGGTAGACGTTGTGCAGAAGGCCGCCCACCAGCTCGCTGGCTCGCTGCTCGGACAGAGTGGCCTGCCTTGCCAGCCAGAATCCGCCGCCGGTCAGGATCAGGGCGGTCAGAGGAAGCAGTACCACGACTGCCCGCGGCGATGACGCGCGCCGCCAGGATTTCACCGCCCACCAGAGCACAAGCAGCGTCAGCAGGCCCAGCGGCCAGCGCGCCCAGACCATGGCGCCGGCAAATTCCCCGGGTGGTGGCGCCAGCTGCTTGAGAGTTGGGAGTTCAGGAAACCTCAGGAAATTCTGCCATTCCAGCACCGGGTAGTCCGGCTCGAGAAAAACCGGCAGCGCACCGGCCTGGTCCACGCTGGCCCCGGGGACGACGGAGATTTTCTCGCTGAACAGGTCCCACTGGAGCTTCACGTTCTGCGGTAGAGGCTCCACGGTCGGATAAACAAAAATGACCCCGAGAGTGGCACCGTTGATGTCGAGCTCCCGTGGTGGATCGATGACGTTGCTGGTTTTCAGTGTGCGTTCGAGAAAGTTGATTCGGGCCAGCTCGCCGTCGACCGGTTCATCGTTGATCGTGGTTTCGTGCCGGGTCTTCAGAAATTCGGCCACCTGTCTCTTCAGCTCGGGCTGCATGTCCACTGTTATCGTTTCACGGCCTTCCAGTCCGAGGTCCACCCACTGTTGAAGGTCCTTCGGGCGGACGATGATTTCCTTTCGGACCTCGTAAGGCTCCACATAGATGAAAGCGCTCATTGGCGCAAAGTAGGTCCGTCGCAGCGCCCGGCGCTCGAAGCTGGAATACCAGGGATCGTTCCAGTCGAGGTTCAGAGTTTGTGCCGGCGTCAGATAGCGGAAGTCGTTGACCGCCACGCCATTGTGATAAACCACGAAGCCGATGCTGCGGGAGCGACCGTTGATGAAGGTAAGAGCGCTCGGTCTGGTCTCGAAGGGATAGCTCAGTTCCGCGTAGATGACGGTTTCGGCATCCTCGGTGTCGCTGACCAGCGGCTCGCCGGTGACGTCGTCCCGCCGCACCCGTTCACGGGGGCCCATCTCGAGGACGTAGCCTGGAATCACCCCGTCATTATCCGATTGGATCACGAGATCCCGTTCGAAGAACAACTTCAGCCGATCTTTTAACGGTTTCGATTCGCTGAAGAACCGCTCATAGAGTGGATCGGGCAACAGGTTGGCGAATGATTCCAGATCGTTGAGTCCGATCTCGAGTTCGACGCGCACGCCGCTTGCGTCCACATAGATCTCGGCGATATTGGTGGCCTGCATGGCCTGAGTCCGCACGATCGCGTCGGCTCGAGTCTCGGGCGCAAGGCAGGCGAGTACCACGGCCAGTATCAGCAGGGGCAGGGCGGCTGCCTGAATTCGATATCGAGGGATCAAGTGCATGTGGTTGGAGCTAGAATCCCAAGCCGAACGCGAGAGACAGTACGTAAACCTCTTTGCCGCCCTCCACGAAGTCGACCTGTGCTTCGGGCGAGATTGAAAACCGCTCCGTAACATTGAATGTATAACCCGTGCCGACGCGGAACATTCCGTCTGTGGTTTCCCAGTCCTCACCGAATTCGATGCCTGGGGCGACGAAGACCCGCCAGCTTGGCGTGAAGAAATAGCTGACCGGAACGGCGATCACGCCGTAGCGTTCGTGCTTGTCGCCGAAGGTTTCCATCTCGAACGCCGCTCCGATCCGCCAGTGGTCGTTGATGATCTGGCGATAGTACTCGATACCGATCATGGCGCCGCTCTCGTGGTGCCCGTCTGCCTGTTCTTCCTCGGCATGGCCGACCAGCAGGGCAATGTGATTTTTGTGATGGTGGTGCTCTGCGCCCTCGGCCGCAAGAACAGGGATGCTCGCCAGCACAATGACGGCGCACGAGGCGCTGAGAAGTAATCGAAGGTGGTAGGTCATTTTATGAGTCCCCATAGTTGCTGGTGCGCTGTGTCACACGGTCGAATGATTCAGTTAGTTGCTCAGAAGAAAGCGCCGGACTCTTTTCTGAACCGCCAGGTCAACCGAACGAACGCGTCGAGTTCCCTTTGTCGTTGCGCTGCGTCGCTCAAACGATCCAGTTCCTGCCGACCGCGAATTCTAGCGTCGACGGTGAAAGAATTCGTTGCCACCCAGACATAGCGTAGTTCAATCAGGCGTTCGTTCTTGTTGTACTGAGGCGAAAGCAACCAGCCGGCCTCAGTGTGCGCCAGGTTCAAGCCGATGCTGTGTTTAGGAAAGAAATCCATCAGAGAAAGCGTCACCGCGGCCGCGAATCCGCCGGTGTCGTCGCCCGCAGATTCATCATCTGCTCCCGCAAGATTCACGGCGCTCTCGGTGGGCGTTTCCGGCGCGTAGCCGATCTCTCCGGAGAAGCGGATCCTGCGGCCGGAGGATCGTTTCGGATAACGTCCGGCGATGCGCGCAACGACACCCCAGTAGTCCTTGCGGCGGCTGTCCTCAACGAAGCCGTCCTTCAGCAGTGCGCTCGGAAAGTAGGTGATGTCGATGGCCCGTTGGGTGAGGAAGCGGACGGGTTGCTCGTTGAGAAAGGACAGGAAGGCACTTGCCCGTGTATCGTCGCTGGAGAAATCGAGCGGATCACGCAGTACCTGAGCCGGGCCGTTTTCCGGATTGTATTGCAGGATAATATGTGACTCCCAGTCGTTCTCATGCTTCAAGGTGGCATGGGCGCCATCGGTCCAGGTGATGCGGGTGTTGTTGCTGTCGTTGCGGTCGAGAGATTTCGCGAACACACCCCCCTTGGTGATGAACTTGGTCTGCAGACGTCCCAGAGCCAAATCGAAGCGTTCGCTCTGATACCAGTGCAGGAACGCCTCGTCGAATTCCAGGGTGTTGTCCGTGCTTCCCTGAGAGTCGCCAGCGATCAGATTGTCAGGCTTGCAGGACTCGGAAGTGCAGGATGCGGCGAGACGTCCAACCAGCCGGAAGTCTTTGGCAAACGCCCAGTTCGCACCGACTCGTGCCCGGATGAGTACGTCTGTGTCTTCTTCGGTCTCTCCGTCCCGCTCGTCTACCTTGAATGCGGTGCCGAGACCTCGAACGTCTCCGAAAAACGACCAGCCGCGAAGCCCTGCCTCCTTTTCCGGGACTCTCAGGGAACCTTCGGCATCGATGGAGATTTCGTCTTCCGACTCTTCCTTCAGAACGACCTCGGTTTCCAGTTCCTGCGCGAGCTGCTCAACCTCATCGGCTGCCGGATCAGAGGAAGCGGCTTCGTCTTCTGCGGCGTACAGAGGGACGGCGATGGATAAGAGCATCCCGAAAGCGAGGACGCCGGCAAACCGCTTCAGTGCGTACATTCGTCGAATGGCGGTCAGTCGAGCCCCCGGTAGCGCCTGGACGACGCGGCCATCGGAGGGGTGGCGACTCGGGTCTCGCTCATCGTCTGAAAATCCCTGACCTGATAACCGCCGGGAAGATAGCAAATGGACTGGACGGCTACCACAAAGTGAGCCGGCTGAATCCATTCGTCGGGTTTCGTGGCAGAATCTCCCGCCTTGCTAATGCCACTTTGCCATTGATGACCGATCCTGTTCCATCGTTTGAGGAACATTCCAAAAAAACCATGACCGATCTGATCGAGTTCGACAACGTTCGCTTCGGGTACGGCGACGGGAGCAGCTTTGAGCTTCGCATTCCTTCGCTGGCATTCGCTGCAGATCAGCACTGCGCCATCACCGGGCCGAGCGGTTGCGGCAAGACCACATTGCTGCATCTGATGGCCGGCATCCTGCAGCCCGACGAAGGTCAGATCACGAATCAGGCGGTTACGGTCAGCCAGCTGTCGGACCAGGAGCGGCGGGCGTTCCGGATACAGAAAGTCGGCCTTGTGTTCCAGGCTTTCGAGCTGCTCGACTATCTGAACGTGTTGGACAATGTCCTGCTGCCTTACCGCGTCCACCCGGGATTGGTTCTGGATGATCCGGTCCGGGAGCGGGCGGAATCGTTGATCCGTTCAGTGGGACTTGGCGGCAAAGAACGAAGGTCCGTCCGGCAGCTCTCGCAGGGTGAACAACAGCGGGTGGCAGTCGCGCGGGCCTTGAGCACCCGGCCACCGCTGGTTCTGGCCGATGAGCCGACCGGCAACCTGGATCCCGCCAACAAGGTGCGGATCATCGATCTGCTCAAGTCTGCCGCCGAGGCAACCGGGTCCACCATCATCACGGTCACCCATGATCACTCGCTGCTTGATCGATTCGAGCGGGTGATCGACTTTGACAGCCTGGGAGATGCGTGATGCTGGGGCCGCTTTACCTTGGCTGGAAGTATGTGATTCATCATCGCTCGAAGACGGTGATTTTGGTTGCCGCCATCAGCCTGACCATCTTTCTACCCCCCGCACTGACCCTGCTTGTCGAACGCGGCGCCGAAAACCTGACCTCCAGAGCCGAAGCGACCCCTCTGCTGCTGGGTGCGGCAGGCAGTCCGCTGGAACTGACGCTGAACTCGCTGTACTTCAATGAGGCAATGCCTGCCGGCCTTGCTTTCGCCTCGATGGACGCGATCGATCCGGGGCTTGCTGGTGCCATTCCGCTCTACGTCCGGTATAAAGCCAGGGGCTTTCCGATTGTCGGCACGACCTCGAGTTACTTCAGTTACCGCGGCCTGCCGCTGCTGGACGGACGCCCGTTCGCGCTGCTTGGCGAGTGTGTGATCGGTGCCAACGTGGCGCGCAGGCTCGATGTCGGGGTCGGGGATACCGTCATCTCAACGCCAGAGAGCCTGTTCGATATCGCAGGCGTGTATCCGCTGAAAATGTCCGTGGTCGGCGTTCTATCGCCATCGCTTTCTCCGGACGACGATGGGGTTTTCACGGACCTGAAGACCACCTGGGTGATCGAGGGCCTGGGTCACGGCCATCAGGCGCTCGATCAGGAGAGCTCTCCGGATCTGGTATTGTCACAGGAAGAATCGAGCGTGACCGCCAATGCGGCGGTGGTTCAGTACAACGAGATCACCGAAGCCAACCGGGATTCCTTCCACTTCCACGGCGACGATGGCGGCTACCCGATCTCCGGCGCGATCGTGTTGCCTAGGGACGAAAAATCCGGGGCCATTCTGCAGGGTCGTTTTCTGGACGCCGGTGAAGTTCAGCTGACACGACCGGATGCCGTCATCGGGGAACTGCTCGCGACGGTGTTCACCGTGCAGGCATTCGTGCTGTTGATCATCGGGCTGGTGGGCGTCGCGACCCTGATCACTGCGGTGCTGGTTTTCATTCTGTCGATCCGCTTGCGGGCAAGGGAGTTCCTTACCCTGCAGAGAATGGGTGCTGCCTCCGGCAGTATCTTCATCATGATGGGGGCGGAGACGTTGTTCGTGTTGCTGACCAGCTCGTTGATCGCGGCGGTGCTGCTCGGGCTCAGCCAGCTTCTCGGAACAACCGAGCTGGTGCTCTGGCTTTCGAGGTGAATATGATCTGGCTTTCGAGGTGAATAGATGTTGATGCGAAGCGTTATAGGTGTCTTGTTGGCTCACATGCTGTTCGGCTGTGCAGAGGAGCCTACGCCGGTAGAGCCGGTAGAGACGGCAGAAGAGCGCGGTTCGCAATCGACTCACCTCGAGGTGGTCGCGATCAACTCGC
>Ga0316191_10001761_pt1 | contig 15404 bp, 17 predicted proteins | sample Eddworburr2cm_MG_FD_204928 | JGI IMG/M metagenome (GOLD analysis project Ga0316191, IMG submission 204928) | Coastal sediment microbial communities from Maine, United States - Eddy worm burrow 2 cm | ecosystem: Environmental > Aquatic > Marine > Coastal > Sediment | place: USA: Maine...
TTGCGGCGAAAGCCGTGGCGGCTTCTTCGAGGGCGGCGGCTTTGGCTGCAAAGTCATCCGGATTGTCCCAGATCACCGGCAGCGCTTCGGTCTCCACGTCGAACTCGCGGGTGTCCATGGCGGCGAAGAGCTCGGGAATCATGGGCGCCAGCGCCGCCATGCGGGTGGCATTGCGCTCGGCAACCGCGGCATCGAAGGGCGCGCCCCGTGCCATGCCGACGATTGGTCCCATGTTCACGCCGAGCAGCTTGAAGACTGCCTGACGGTTTTCGGTGGCTGCCGCCGCCTGCTGTTCCGGTGTAGGCCCTTCCTCGGCCGATACGGCGGTTGCGAGCAGCGCGCAAAGCACAGATGCCGCAGCAATAGTTATTCTTCCTTGCATGGATCCCTCTCCAGTTGAAAGTTGGTCGTCTCCTAAGTGGAAGATGGTGACCGAACACCAGCTCTGCGGCAAGGGGGGTGAGAAGTCGTTAATCGATCGAGGCCCGCATGACCCTGTCCTGAGGATGATATCCCGTCAGACTCGAGGCAAAGCCAGTGTCTCTGATGGCAGCTCACTGAATAGTGCCCTGTAGTCCCTCGCAAATTGCCCCATGTGCCAGAAGCCACGGCTGTTAGCCACGTCCGCGATCACCGTGCCGGGCGGCGCGGCGAGCAGCTCCGCCCTGACGTCGCTCAGGCGTTGTCGAATCAGATACGCTTTCGGACCTACACCGAAATGCTCACGAAAAGCGCGATTGAGCGTTCGCAGGGCAACGCCAGTACCCCTGCAGATCCCAGCGACGGTCACGGTTTCGTCGCGATGGTCGTTGATGTAACTAATCGCTTTCGAGATCGCGCCAGCCCGGCGGGATGCGTCGCTCCTGTCGACAGATGCTGCATCCGTCAAGGCAGCGTTGAGCAAGGCGAGGATGAGTTCTGCTTCGCATTCCGGATCAACCGACGAACCCGCGTGCTCGAAGCTGCTGGAGATCATGTGACGCAGTGATTGAGTGGCGGAGCCGTTGCCGATGACCTCATCCGTTCTGGCACTAGCGAGGCTGCCAGCAATCGGGACCTGGAGGGCTTCGCTGATGGATAGCAGCCCTGCCTCGCTGACCGACAGCGTGCACGCCTGAAAACCTGACCCGGAAATACCATCAATACCATCAGGAAGGTTGAACGGCAGCACGCTGTTCGCCTCGTACGCGCCTCCCAACCAGCTGCGCATGGGTCTGAGGGGGATGCCGAATGTCTTCATGCCGGTCGGAGGCATTCCGCACTGGTGATAAGCGCGATCGAATTTCATTCGCACCATTGTCACCCGTTCGCCGCGCCTCAGCTCGGCCTGAACGCCTTCGGGTCCGGAGTCCAGCTGCCGGAAGCTGAGTGGCAGCGCTCCCACGCCAAGGATGGCGCCTCCGCTTATCGCCTCGACTGGCAGATCAGCGAGGACGAATCGCTCTGCTTCGTCTGGACGGGCGACGGGCGCCCCAGCGAGCTGGACATCGAGTACGCCGCCGGCTGTGACGTCTACGTGACCGAGCTGCAGCAGGAAGTGGTCGAGATCAACTCAGGGGTACAGGGCGTGCCGCCTTTTCTGGCACGCTACACGATCGACACCCACCACACGCCCGGTTATGCAGCTGGCTATCTGGCCAGCAAGATCAAGCCGCGCATGTTCATGACCACCCACATGACCTTCGATCCCTGGTTGAACGAGGAAACGGTGGCCGAGGTCCGGCATCACTGGGATGGCCCTTACCACTTCGGCGCGCCGGACGGCATCGTGGTCAATGTGACCACCGACCAGATCTGGGTTCGTGAGGGCATTCTGCCCGATTTCCCGAACAGCCGGGCGCCGCAACAGGACTTCAGCAACGGTCAGCTGATAGTGCCGATGCCGCCGACGGACCGGAGCCAGATACAGAATGCCTGGGTGCGCGAGAAGGAGATCGACCCCGATGATTATTACCCCGAAGGCTACAAGCCCGAGCTGCTCGAGGAGTGGCCCGTGGACAGCCCGCTGGTGGCGCCGGTGGAGTCTCTGCCCGAGAACCTGCGGCAGAGCATGGGTGGTCACTGGGAGCTGACCCAGAAAAACCGCAAGGCGCTTGAAGAGCGGAATCAGTAAGGCCAGCCCCTGAAAGCTCGAGCCGGGCCATTGGCTGCCCGGCTCAACCTCGGTCAGTCGGAGCTGCTTTCTTTATCCTCGGCCTGCTCGGGGAACATGGCGTCCCAGTCGAACACTTCGACCAGCTCGCCGGACAGGGTGTAAGCCGCTTCGGCGAGGTCGGTGCTGGAGGTGGTAGTGTGCAGCACGCCGGTCACCCAGTGCGGTCCGTAGGGGTCCTCCACGGCAACCGCCTCCGGCAGGGAGACGAACACAACCTGATTCGGCGGCGGCGGCGGCACGTGAATGCAGGCGCCGAAGTAGGGAACCATGAGAAAATCTTTCAGCTTCTCGCCTTCGAGGGTGAGCGGGACCAGGTAGCCCGGCAGCTTGATCCGCTGGCCGTCCAGCTCGGTCACGACGGGGGCGTCGGCCATGGAATTGGCCTGCGGAGGAGCCGCGTCGAAGAAGTGATCAACGGATACGCTGGGAGGGATCCAGCCTTCCGGCAGCAGGTCGTCCCAGGTGATCTGGCGGGCCGGTCCGTTCTCGGTGGTGTCTGCGGTCCAGGCGGTCATGCCGAACCCACCGGCGAGCAGCGCCAGCAGCACCAGTCGGCAGAAGTGCCGGATCGGCGGGGTCAGTGGGGGGCTGATTCTGGTGATTGATTGCATTTCGGTAGCGGCCGCTGTTGAGACTACTGTTCGGTCAGATCGACGCTGAGTCTGGAGACCGTGTCCCGGAAGGTCAACGTGCGGATCGGACCGGCGCCTTCCACGTTTACCGTGTTTACCTGATCCGGCCACAGATCGCGCAGGGCGCGGTGCTCCATCACGAGCACGGCGAGAGGCGGCTCCGGCAGGCGCATGGCCTGATAGACCCAGAGGAACTCGCCGTCGATCTCCGCGCCGCGCAGCGTCAGCGGCAGCTGTTCGCCATCCTGGTCGAACAGTGAGAATCGCTCGTGCACATAGACGGCAAAGCGCTGTCGGTCTTCGGCGCGCTCGAAGAGGTTGGCGCCTGCACCGTCTGGCTGGCTGACGATCTCAGTCGCCACCTGCTCCGCGTCGTGCAGATAGAACTGGTGCATGACCTCGAGTCGCCCGGAACGCTCGTTGAAGAGCACGGTGGTGAAGGCGGACTTCAGGCGATGGCTGTGACTCGTGGGCGTCGCGAAGAGCGCAGCCAGGAACAGGGCGAGCCCGAGCGCGAGCAGACAGTTCTTTGGTCGCCTTGCGCCAAGCGCGCCCCGGGCGTGCGCACCACCGTAATACCGGCGATTGCGGCTCAACCGCGCTCGCCCAACCCTGCGCTCGTCACCGGGACCGGATCAACAGCGCCGGGTTCCGTCGCTGGATCGGACTTCAGCGGAACGGTCACGTCATGCATCAGGTCCCGATCCGGAATGTCGCCGGGGGTGGGTGGCGGATCGAAAATCTCCAGGCGGCTGGGAATCATCCGGCGTGGGAAGTGGTTGTTGGAGACATCCACATCCGCCGTCTCCCAGTGCGGGTCCACCTCGATGGCGGTCACCCGCTGCTCGCGGGCGATGAGCTTCCTGACGGCGTGGGGATCGCGACGCCAGATCTCCGCCGGCAGGTAGAGATCTTCCGTGCTCTCGTCTTCGAAGGTGAGGCGCAGGATGATCGGCATGACAAGGCCGCCCACGTTGGAAAACTCAATCACGTAGTAGTTGAGATCATCTTCGATGGCCTGGGCCAGTGCTTCCTGCTTCCAGTTCGGGTTGGAGTGCAGGGGCTCGATGAGCGACTCGAGATAGTCCCCGTAGTCGTTCCGATCCTGGTTGGAGACGGTGAAGGGATCGTTCTCGTTGTAGAAGTCGTTCAGCCAGGGCAGGCGTTCCACCCGCTTCTCGATCTCGGCGTTGTTCAGATCTGATCGGGAGATGGGTTCGGCGAGGTAGGCCTCGCGCTTTGCTTCTCCCTCCACGTCCGGATTGGACGTGCTCACCTTGAGTTCGGTGACTTTGTCGATGGAGATATCCACATGGTTGGTGGAGTAGAACCAGCCGCGCCAGAACCAGTCCAGATCGACGCCGGAGGCTTCCTCCATGGTCCGGAACAGATCGGCGGGGGTTGGCCGCTTGAACATCCAGCGCTGTGAAAATTCCCGGAAGGCGAAGTCGAAGCGTTCCCGGCCGAGAATGGTTTCGCGCAGGATGTTCAGGGCCGTGGCCGGCTTGGCGTAGGCGTTGTTGCCGAACTGCAGAACGGATTCCGAGTTCGTCATGATCGGCACCTGGTTCTCGCTCTTCATGTAGTCGACGATCCAGCGCGCCTCGCCGCGGCGGGAGGGATAGTCGTCCTCCCACTCCTGCTCGGCGATGAACTGCAGGAAGCTGTTGATGCCCTCGTCGATCCACGTCCACTGGCGTTCATCCGAGTTGACGATCATCGGGAAGTAGAAATGACCCACCTCGTGGATCACCACCCCGATCAGAAAGCGCTTGGCGGCCCGGGAGTAGGTGCGCTCGCCGCTTTCGCGAAGCTCCGTGCGCGGGCCGTTGAAGGTGATCATCGGGTACTCCATACCGCCGGCCGGGCCGTTTACGGATTGGGCGGTGGGATACGGGTACGGGAAGGAAAACCGGGAGTAGACCTCCATGGTGTGGATCACCGCCTGGGTCGAGTAGCGGGACCAGAGCGGATCACCCTCTTTCGGGAAGAAGGACATGGCCATGACGAACGGATTGTCGGCGTCATCCTGACGGTAGCCCTGAGCGTCCCAGATGAATTTCCGCGACGAGGCCCAGGCGAAGTCGCGAACGTTCTCTGCCTTGAAGCGCCAGGTCTTCGTATCCTGTTCGCGTATCGACTCCTTCTCCAGAGCTTCGTCCGGGGTCACCACGTAGACGGGGCGCTCGGCGTCCTCCGCTTCCTTCAGCCGTTTGCGCTGGGTGGGCGTGAGTACCTGGTTCGGGTTGGCGAGCTCGCCGGTGCTGGAGACGATGTGGTCGGAAGGCACGGTGATGGAGACATCGTAGTCGCCGAATTCCAGGGTGAACTCGCCCCGACCAAGGAATTCCTTGTTGTGCCAGCCTTCGTAGTCGGAATAGACGACCATGCGCGGATACCACTGGGCGAGCAGAAAGATGTCGTTGCCATCGTCCACGAAGTGCTCATAGCCGGAACGGGGAGACAGCGCCTTGCCGTCGACCAGATTGTGGGCCCAGTCGATCTCGAGCCTGATGCTGCCGCCGGGCTTGAGCGGTGAGGGCAGGTCGATCCGCAGCAGGGTGCCGACGACTGCATGCGGCAGGTCGCGGCCGTTGCTGGCTACCTTCGTGAGCGCCACGCCACCTTCGAAGTCACGCATGAACTGGAGGCGTCTCAGCTCACCGAAGGAGAGCCTCTCGGACTCGGCGACTGTCAGCGTGCGGTAGTCGATGCTGTCGTCTTTGAAGCGGTTCTGATCGAGCTGCAGCCAGAGGTAGCGGAGGCTGTCCGGCGAGTTGTTTGTGTAGCTGATGGTCTCGGAGCCGATCACCCGACGGGCATCTTCGTCCAGACGCACGTCGATCCGGTAGCTTGCTTCCTGCTGCCAGTATTCGTGGCCCGGTGCGCCGGCGGCGTTCCGGTAAGCATTCGGCGTGGGCAGCACCTCATCGAGCTGGCGGAACCGGTCCACGAAGGTGCCCCTGGTCTGCTCCACGGGCGGAATGAGGCTCTGGACGGGTGGCCGGTAAGGTTTGGCTTCGGTGCTTTCTGCGGCAAAGGCCATCGGTGCCAGCGTGACAGCGGTGATCAGGAAAGCGGCTGCCGCCCTTGTCGCCTGAGCGAAGGGCGAAGAGAGATTCAGATTGGTCATGTGCTTATGGTGCTTTTTTAGCGCTTGCTGGACTTTCAAGTCTCTCCAGCGGCGGGCTATGATCAGGCCACCAGAGAGAGGAGGTTTTATTTATTATGTCCGATTTCCACAACATCGAGATGCAGTCGATAACCGGCGAGCCGGTCAGTTTATCGAAGTTCCAGGAAAACCTCTGCCTGATCGTCAACGTCGCCAGCCGCTGAGGACTCACGCCCCAGTACGCAGGTCTGCGTACCCTTTTCCACAATTACAAAGACCAGGGTTTCACCATCCTGGGCATGCCCTGCAACCAGTTCGGCGCTCAGGAGCCCGGCACTGAAGCGGAGATCCTCGAGTTCGTGCAGTCGAACTACGATGTGGATTTCCCCATGTTCGCCAAGATCGACGTGAACGGCGACGGCACCTGTGCGCTCTATCAGCTGCTGAAGGAAGCGAAACCCGGTGACATCGGCTGGAACTTCACCAAGTTCCTGGTGGACGGCGCGGGCAATGTGATCGAGCGTTTTGAACCACAGGTGACGCCGGAAGAGATCGAGCCCCGGGTCAGGGAGCTGCTCGGCTGAGCGACTGATCCCGGTCGTTGGCCTGAAACTACTCGGCGACCGGCGCCTCGCCGGTCGCGCTGACCCGGAAGATGCGCCCTTCATTGCCATCCGTGACCAGGTAGATGCTGCCGTCCGCAGCAACGCGGACGTCGCGGATCCGGCTGCCGATCTCGGAGAAAAGCGCTTCTTCCTCCAGCGTGCCGTTCGCGGCGACACTCAAGCGCCGGACCTCCCGGTCCACGAGCGCGCCGACCAGCAGATCCCCATCCAGCTCCGGAAACATCCGGCCCCGATAGACCGCGAAGCCTGAGGGGGCGATGGACGGTACCCAGTATTTGATCGGCTGGGTCATACCCGGATGCTCGGTGAATGGCGACACGTAAGCGCCGGAGTAATCCAGACCGTAGGTGATGGCCGGCCAGCCATAGTTCTCGCCGGGCACCAAAACGTTGACCTCATCCCCACCCTGAGGCCCATGTTCGTGCAGGTAAACGGTACCCGTACGTGAATCCATAGCCAGACCCTGCGGGTTACGGTGTCCGTAGGTCCAGACGGCTGGATGGCCGAGCGTGCCTTCGGCAAAGGGGTTGTCTTCCGGAATGGAACCATCCGTATGGAAGCGCGCGGTCTTGCCGAGCAGCGTGGTCGGATCCTGGGCCAGCTCCCGATAGTCGAAGCCGTCACCGGTGCTGAGCAACAAGGTCCCGTCCGGCAGGAACAGGAGCTTGCCACCGAAGTGCTGAGGCAGTCGCTTGCGCGGTTCGGCGGCAAAGATGACGCTGACATCTTCCAGGCGCTCGCCGTTCAGTCTGGCACGGGCGACGGTGGTGGCGTTGGACTGCCTGCTACCTTCGGCGTAGGCGAGGTAGATGATGCCGTTGTTCGTGAAGTCAGGATCCGGCAGCACGTCAAAGAGACCGCTCTGGCCGTTCTCGGCGAAAAAGACGGCTGGAACGTTACCGATGGGAGTTACCGTGCCATCTGCCGCGATGCGTTTCAGGTTGCCTGGTCGTTCCGTGATCAGCAGCGTTCCATCGGGCAGCTCGGCGAGTCCCCAGGGATAGTTGAGCCCCTCTGCGACGGTGTCCAGACGATAATCAAGCGCATTAGCGCCACTGGCGATCAGCAGGGCGGCGACTAACAAGCCGGCCCGCTTTTGGGAAGAAATGAGAGACTTAGAGAATCCATTCATGCTGGTCACGCCCCGGGGGATATGCGCTTTCGAAGTCGGTATCCTATGGCAAACCTTTCAGGGGATGGAAGCAGCAATGATTCGATCGATCGGGGCTTTTCTCGTGGCCGTGCTCGTTGCGTACGTCATCGGGGCGGCGCTCGCGACCCAGCACGTGCTGGGTTCGCTCACCAGCATGGGCATGAACATCGACTTCGGTATCTGGGCGCACGCCACGCTGCACGATCTGATCGGCATGGCCGCTCTCTACGCGCCGCTGCTGGCGGTGGCGTTTCTGATCGCGCTGCCCGTGATTCTGCTTGTCTGTCGAGGCCGTCCGGGCTGGCGGCGGATCGGTTACACCACCGGCTTCTTTGCGGCGGTCGTGGTGATGCACTCGATCATGCCGATGGTGCTTAACGTGACGCCGGTGGCGGCCACGCGCATGTTCGGCGGTCTGATCCAGCAGGGCCTGGCTGGTGCGGTGGGCGGCTACGTTTTTTACCGGCTGGGTCGGGCGTCGCTGGCTGACGCGGCTGCAGAGACCGAGGCGGCATGAGCGAACAGAACCTGGCAGAGGATTCCGGCGCCAACGGCGGCGTGCTGGCCCGGGCTCTGGACTGGATCGAGCGGGTGGGCAACAAGCTGCCGGATCCGGCGCTGCTGTTCTTTGCACTCCTGATCGTGGTCTGGCTGCTCTCCGCGCTGATGAGCCAGTTCAGCTACGACCATGTGGATCCCCGCTCCGGGGAAGCCATCGCCGTGAAGAACCTGCTCACGGGCACGGCGCTCACCAGCTTCTTCGCCAACATGGTGAGCACCTTCGTACAGTTCCATCCCCTGGGTGTGGTGCTGCTGGCCATGCTCGGCATCGGTGTCGCTGACTACACGGGCTTCATCAAGGCGGGACTCCGGGCGCTGCTGAACGTGACCTCTCAGAAGCTGCTGACGCCCATGCTGCTGCTGATCGGCATCATCAGTCACAGCGCGGTGGACGCCGGCTACGTGCTCGTCATTCCGCTGGGCGCGGTGATCTTCCAGGCGGCAGGCCGTCATCCGCTGGTCGGCATTGCGGTGGCCTTTGCGGGCGTATCCGGTGGCTTCTCCGCCAACTTCGTACCCTCGGCGCTCGACCCGATGCTGCAGGGCATCAGCCAGGCAGGCGGCCAGCTGATCGACCCGAACCTGACGCTGAACCCGCTGAACAACTGGTTCTTCACCTCTGCGTCCACCCTGCTGATCATCGGTCTCGGCTGGTACATCAGCGAGGTGCTGGTCGAGCCGCGCCTGAAGCATCTCGTACAGGACGGAGATCTGGCGGATGCGAGCCAGATGGAAGCGCTCACCGATGCGGAACGTGGCGGGCTGACGGCCGCTATCGTCGCCATGGGCGTTGGGGTTGGCCTGCTGATGCTCACGGCTTTCCCGGAAACCTCTGCCTGGCGCGCGGCGGACGGCCAGCTCGCTTCCTCCGCGGCGCCGCTGATGAAGTCCATCGTGCCGCTCATCTTCCTGCTCTTCATCATCCCGGGCGTGGTGTACGGCTATGTGGCCGGCACGGTGGCCAACCATCGGGACATCATCGCCGGCATGACCCAGGCCATGAGCGGCATGGGCTACTACATCGTGATGGCGTTTTTTGCCGCGCTGTTCATTGCCGAGTTCGGCCGCTCCAACCTGGGCGCGCTGTTCGCGCTGCAGGGTGCGGCCTGGCTGGAAGCAGCGGCCATGCCGGCGGTGTTTACGGTGGTTGGTCTGGTGCTGATCACAGGCATGATCAATCTGTTCGTCGGCTCTGCGTCGGCGAAGTGGGCGCTGCTTGCGCCCATTTTTGTGCCTATGCTCATGCAGCTTGGCATATCGCCGGACCTGACCCAGGCAGCCTATCGGGTGGGCGACTCCTCAACCAACATCATCACGCCGCTGATGCCTTACTTCCCGCTGGTGGTGGTTTTCTGCCAGCGCTATGTGAAGTCGACGGGGATCGGCACGGTGGTGGCGATGATGCTGCCCTACTCGGTGGGCTTTCTGATCGTCTGGTCGGCGTTTCTGGTGCTTTACTGGACGCTGGGTATCCCGCTCGGACTTGGCGCGAGCTATACCTATCCAGGGTAAAGCCCCGGCTATGGCTGGGTAGAGCTGGCCAGGCCAGCTCAGCGGATGTGCTAAGCGTCCGGTGGGAAGTGGCCGAGAATCACGCCGACCAGCTCGTTCACGGTGACCTGCAGGCGCTTCATATCGCCCATGGTGATTTCCGAGATGACCCAGCCCATCCACTTCTTGTCACCGGTCTCCTGATCGTAAAGATCGATCACGATGCCGCCCTCGGTGGATTCCTGGGTCACCACCTGCGCCCGTCGCGTCTGACCGACGACATAGCCTTGACGCTGATTTCCGGTAAACACCGTGGTTCGGGCGGTGGGGGTGCCGCCCACCGAAAAGCCGACCAGGAAATCGGCCTGCTCGTGATTGCTGGTATAGGTGTATCCCTTGCGGGTGAGCGCTCTCCTGACCTCTTCTTTCATGGTGGGCTCGAGCTGCGGGTTCACCGGATTCGGGGACGCGACGAACAGGGTGTCTTCCGGCAGAAACGCGAAGGTCTGGAAGGTGCTGAAATCGGTCTCCGGATCGAAGTCGCTGTAGCCCGTTGGCAGCGACGTGCAGGCGCTGAGCCCAACCAGCCCCAGTGCCGAAGTCAGGACGAGGGCCAGGAAAGAGCGGGTCAACGCGCGTGGCGTCCGGCGGCGGTGGGTCATGAAGATCAGGCTCCCTGGAGTTCGTCGATGGCGGTGAGGTCGTTCAATGCGTCCACGAGGAGATCGGCCCAACGGGCAATGAGTGCCTGCACCTGGGCCCGGTTGGTGGCTGCATTGGAACGGTAAGTGTAACCCGGCGTGCGGGCGGACCGGGTGTCCAGTGCCCGGACCAGCACCGTGCCCGTCTGGGAGTCGATCAGCTCCACCACGAAGGTGGCCTGGCCGACCGAGTCGATGAAGTAATGACTGCTGCTGGCGTTGGCGGGCGGAATACGGGAGACCACATCGAGCATGTAGCCGCGCACGAGCAGCACGTCCGGACCGGGCTCGGTGACCTCGGGCAGGGTCAGTCGATCCAAAGCGCGGTCGAACTCCTCGGTGATGAGGGCTTCCAGCTCTGCTTTCTGGGCAGGACTGACCGGAAACTCGATGGCGGCGTTGCGCTGACCCTTCGAGTTGGTTTCGGTGACCGGCCGGTAGCGGATACCAGCGCCTTCCAGGATCACCTTTTTATACCCTGAGAGCGTGAAGCCTTCGCGGACCCAGACCCGGGTCATCACCGTATCTTCCAGTGGGGTCAGGCCGTCGTAGCTGAGCTCCACGGTGGTATCGAGACCCGGCGCCGGAGCGGAACTGCAGGCCGTCATCAGCGCAATGAGGCTCAGGATGAGGCTCGAACGGGCGCCACGAAACCCGGCCGAAAGCTTCAAGCCTGGCCGTGAGGAGACGCTGCGGAAGAACTGGCAGGAGAAAGGGCGCATGGAAACTCCGTCGGAGGCGGGATTCTAGCCAATGGGCTGCGGGCTGGATAGCGCTGGCCGGTTCGGTGAATAATCCGCGCCACGGGCGTCGCGGGCGGTTCGAACACATGGGGTAGTTATGCCGAGCATGGATGAATGGGTAGGCAGGGTCGGCAAGCAGCGGAATCTGGCGATCTCCCTCTTCTGCTATCTGGTCGCAGACGCTTTTTTCTCCGAAAACCGGCTGCTGACCTACTCGATCCTGGCGATGTTGATCATTTCCGGCCCACTTGCGGCAGGTAAGAAAAGAAGCCGTCAGATAGTCACCCTGGTGTTGGCCGTCGCCATGATCCTGCTTGGCTACCTCTCGACCCTGCGGCAGGGCGACCATTTTGATTTCATCGCCAACCTGGTCGCGGCTCTGTTCTTCATGGACCTGATCTATCTGCTTTCCCGGGCGTTGCTGGTCGAGCAAACGCGGGTCACCAGCGAAACAATCTGGGCGGCGATCAACGTTTACGTGCTGTTCGGCATGATGTTCGCGTTTCTCTACAGTGCGTTGATCGCGCTGAATCCTCACGCGTTCGCGGGCGGCATTCTGGAAAATGATAGCCAGGACATCACCCAATCCATGATCTACTACAGCTTCGTGACCATGACGACGCTTGGCTATGGCGATATCACGCCGAAGATTCACGTCGCCGCAACGCTCGCCTACGTGCAGGCCTTGATCGGTCAGCTCTATGTGGCGATTCTGATCGCCCGACTGGTGTCCATGTACAACACCCAACCAGATAAGGATTAACCTTTTGCGTATGTTCTCCTGCTTCTCCATTTTCAGCAGTCCGCTGCGCGTTTTTTTCCGGCCGGCGCTGGCTGGCTTCGTGCTGCTCGGGATGTTGTCGCTTGCAGCGACTGCTCGCGCAGAGGTGCTGCAGGTCACCGGCAGCCTGTGGTCACCCTACCTGGACACGGAGCTCGAGAACGGCGGCCTGGCCGCGGATCTGGTCCGCACCGCGCTGGAAAGGGCAGGCTACGAGGTGGAAGGGAGCGCGGAGCCCTGGTCCCGAGCCTATGAAGGCGCGGCGATCGGCGTCTACGACGTGGTGGCGGCGATCTGGCAGAACGAGGCGCGTGGTGAGGAACTGATCTTCTCTAATCCCTACCTGCTGAACGACATCATCTTCATGTCGCGGCCGGGCGTGCTCGGCAACTGGCGGACGCTCAACGATCTGACCAGCTATCGCATCGGCGTGGTGCGGGATTACGCTTACGATGAAGCGTTCGATACTCATCCGGATCTCTACCGGGTGGCGAATAGTCATCTGGTTCAGAACCTGCTGCTGCTCCGGCAGGGTCGTCTGGACGTGATCGTCGGCGATAAGTGGTCGATCCTGCATCAGATCTCCGTGTTCATGCCGGACGATATCGGCCGCTTCGTGGCGCTGCCGAAGCCGCTGGCGCGACGAGCGCTGAGACTGGGTGTGAGCCGATCGAATCCGAAGGCGCAGGAGATCGTGACGGCCTTTGATGCCGCCATCGTCGAGATGCAGGCAGACGGCAGCTACGATGAGATTGTCAAACGACACACGGCTGGCATTGCGAAGCTGCCTCAGAAGCGCTGATCAGTCGACCTGATCAATCCGTCACGGTCACTGAATCGGCCGTGAATAGTCCCGCATCTCCCGGCTGACCCGGGCGAGCTCTTCCGCGATCGTGCCGGCCACGTTGTCGATCACGACTTCCTCGTCTTCGGCGAGCGTCCAGGTGGTGCCCGTCCAGAATCTGCGCGTCTTATTGCCGTCTACCAGGAACCCATTCGCTTCCGCGTAGATGGGCTCGTCGTTGCCGTAGTCGTCCGCTTCTCCCTGGACGCTGGCGTAGTAGGCCGGCAGATCTCCCGGCAGGATGCGATTCTCGCTCTCGATGATGCCACCGCTGCCGTCGGCGGCGACCCTATTGACGATGACGATGGCGGCGACGTCGTGCCGGTTGGCTGCCTGGACCATATCTCGAACCCTGGCGCGCTTGATGTCGTCAAGGTCCGGATGGCTCGGCACTGCGCGCAGACCTCGCTCGTCGAATTGGGCAACGAAGGCATCTTCCAGGCGACGGCGAACATCCTCCCGGTCCACATAGGCGATCAGGTAGACGCCGCTGACGCGGGTGAGGTCCGTGCTGATCACCTGCGTCGGCCCGGTGCAGCCGGTGACTGCGAGCAAGAGCATGCCTGAGATCAGGGCGGAGATCAGAAAACGGGAAACGGGGATGATTCTCGGCATGGGCCAAGAATAGAAGGCTCAGTCTTTGTCGACCAGCGAGAAATTGGCGAAGTCAGGGTCCTGATAGCCGGGCTTGTCTGCGGTCGGGCCATCGTGGGCGTCGTCGAAGAAGGCCATCTCGTCCACATAGCGCTGCAGATCGACCTCGGCAGCTTCACGGGTCGGGAATGGGCCGTGATCGTCCTCCCGGGTCTGGTAGAACCACTTGCCGTTCTGGCAGAACACGCGGTCCCGGGAACGGAAGTAGGTCGAGTCTTTGAAATCAGACTTACGCATGGCGCAATTATGGCGTCGCGCACTCGCCGGCTTCGTGCGCAGGATCACAAAGACGACCGTGGTCGGAAATAGCTGAAACACGGGTGTTTCGGGGTTAGGGGGTACTCTTTTCCGGCGGCTTCAGCACGACCGGGCGGCGCCGAGTTCCCATCACCCGAAATTTGGTGTTGAATCGAGGCATAGCGAATTTTTCGGGGAAGATACATGGCTGAAGCCCAACTGGAAGATTTCCGTCAGGAAACGCGTGCCTGGCTGGAAGAAAACTGCCCGCCCGGGGCTCGTGGTCCGGGGCCGATCTCGAACGGATCGACGAAGATCGTCATCGAAGATGCGGACACCCGGCTCTGGCTGGAGCGGATGGTGGAGAAAGGCTGGACCGTGCCGAACTGGCCGACCGAATACGGCGGCGGCGGGCTCTCCAAGGATGAATACGTGGTCCTGCTCCAGGAGATGGGCCGGATCGGTGCCCGGCCGGCGTTATCGAGCTTCGGCACCTCCATGATCGGACCCACGCTGCTGGAGATGGGCACGGAGGATCAGAAGGCCCGGCACCTGCCGAGGATCGCTCGAGCCGAGGTGGAGTGGTGTCAGGGTTACAGCGAGCCGGGATCGGGCAGCGATCTGGCCAGCCTCAGAACCCGGGCGGAAGACGCCGGCGACCACTACCTGATAAACGGCCAGAAGATCTGGACCTCCGGCGCTCATCACTCCGACTGGATGTTCATCCTGGTGCGAACGGATCCGGACGCGCCGAAGCACGAGGGGATCAGCTTCATGCTGCTGCCCATGGATCAGGAAGGCGTTACCGTGAAACCCATCCGGCTGATCAGCGGCGATTCGCCGTTCAACGAGACCTTCTTCGATAACGCGGTCGCGAAGAAAGAAGATCTGGTTGGCGAGCTGAACAAAGGCTGGACCGTGGGCAAGCGGCTGCTGCAACACGAGCGCTCGGGTATGGAATCGCTGGTGTCCGGCAGCTCGGATTCGGAGTCGAGCTCTCTGGTGGCCGAGGCGAGGTCACGCCTGGGCGAGGTGGATGGCCGCATCGACGACGATGGCTACCGAAATGAAGTGCTCGCCTACGAGATGAACAATGAGGTCTTCAGGCTCGCTCAGAAGCGCGCGGTGGAAGAATCGGATGGCGGCACGCCGGGCCCGGTCACCTCGATCTTCAAGGTTTACGGCTCGGAGCTGCAACAGGACTACTACGATCTGATGATCCGGATGCGTGGCAGCGGCGGTCCGGTGGCGGACGAAGCGGCGTTCTCGGACAAGGCGCTCGCCACCGTGCGCAACTGGCTCTACTACCGGGCGGGATCGATCTACAGCGGCAGCAACGAGATCCAGCGCAACATCATCGCCAAGCGGGTGCTGGGGCTGCCGGATTAGGACGCGCACCGGGGCGCACCGGTGATCAAGCGGGAACTCCGGCTCGCCGTCGTCATCTACGGCGGCGCATCGCTCGCCGTGTACATGCATGGCGTGACCAAGGAGCTGCTGAAGCTCGTTCGCGCCTCCAAGGTGCTGCACGAGATGGGCCGGGCCCGGGCGCTGAGCGCGCAGTTCACGGATGGCGCGGACCATCGCGAGCACGACACTGAAGCCGTTTACTTCGAGCTCCTGAAGAAGGTCAATGAGCGCCAGCACTTCCGGGTGGTGGTGGACGTGATCGCCGGCGCTTCAGCCGGAGCCATCAACGGGGTGATGCTCGGCA
>Ga0316191_10001762_pt1 | contig 15402 bp, 13 predicted proteins | sample Eddworburr2cm_MG_FD_204928 | JGI IMG/M metagenome (GOLD analysis project Ga0316191, IMG submission 204928) | Coastal sediment microbial communities from Maine, United States - Eddy worm burrow 2 cm | ecosystem: Environmental > Aquatic > Marine > Coastal > Sediment | place: USA: Maine...
CCCGATCATCCCTGGGTGGAAGATCATCCCGAATATTTTGTTTCAGGTACTGAGAGCGATCTCACAAATTTTCCTCAGAATTTCACGCGGGTAAAACGCAGGGAGGACGATTTGATCCTGGCTTATGGACGCGATCCATACTTTTCCGGATGGCCCGACACCCTTCAGCTGGATTACAGCTATCCTGCCACCGCAGAAGCCATGATCCGGGAACTTCTTCGAATCTCCGGGCAATGCGACGGCCTTCGATGCGATATGGCCATGCTGATCCTGCCCGAAGTATTTGAAAGGACATGGGGACGGAGGGCTCAGGCCTTCTGGTCCCGGGCCATTGAGGCGGTCCGTGCAAAAGTTCCCGGTTTTTGTTTCATGGCCGAAGTTTACTGGGATATGGAATGGGAACTTCAACAACTGGGATTTGATTATACCTACGATAAGCGCCTCTATGACCGTTTACACGAGGGCAATGCCAGGGCGGTACGTGAACATTTTTATGCGGGCCTTGATTACCAGGACAAGCTTGTACGCTTCCTTGAAAATCACGATGAATCCCGTGCAGCCTTTGCCTTTGATCAGAGTAAACACGAAGCGGCGGCGGTCCTTAGCTATCTCACCCCGGGATTACGCTTTTTTCACCAGGGACAGTTTGAAGGAAGAAAGAAACGCATATCCCCCCACCTGGTGCGTGGCCCCAAGGAAAAAGTCAATCCGGATATTCAAAAGTTTTACGAAGCTTTCTTGCCCGTCGTAAAAGAGAACCTTTTCCGCGAAGGTCGCTGGGAACTGCTGACATGTGCACCCGCATGGGAAGGCAATGATTCGTTTGACTCCTTTATTGTATTTAAATGGGAGGATGAAGAGGACAGAAGGGCATTGGTATGTGTGAATTATGCACCTCACGATAGCCAGTGTTATGTGCATTTGCCCTTTCCTGAACTGAGCAATCAGTCAATCCGACTCAAGGACCGGACAAGTTCTGCCCGTTATGTTCGTCATAGCCGTGATTTTCTGGGAAAAGGTATCTTTTTAGATCTTCAGGGTTGGGCATTTCATATTTTTGAAATCAGCCAGGTAAAATTCAGATAATAAATGAGACCTTATGTGTAAGAATCGTCCATCAAAAGGCAAGGCGTTTTCTGTGATAGCCTATGCTCTTGTATTCACCCTGATCATTTATTCTGGTCCCACAAGGGCACAGGGGCTAAGCAGATCGGATACCATAGCAACAGATAGTATCCTGATTAGAAATGTGTATCTGCTAGGTATCGCAGGAGCAGATAACGATGTCCTGGCAAACCTGCTGATTATTGATGGCAAACTGCAAATGGTAACCCAGGACGAAATTCGCGCGTCAAAATCCAGGATTACCATTGATGCTCAAAATGGATTTCTGATGGGTAATCTCCTTATAGGAGATTCTCCCAGTTTCCTTATCCTGGATCAAAATCCCAGGGAGAATTATGAGATATATCTGAATACCGAGGCTCATCTGCTTTTTGCCATGGAGAAAGGCATTATTGTGAGGAACAATTTGACAGTTACCTATATCCCGGATGATGTTCAACAGAAAAAAGGAGGCTGGAGCGCCTATACTCCACCCCCAATGGCAGTTCCTCTGAACTACTTTGACAATACCAAGTGGAACAAGTTCGACACCAGGTATATCTCCGGACTGTTTAACGGAGCCCTTGTGCTCGACCGGCTGGAATGGCTGTCGCAGGATGATGCCAGTGAATCCCAGCTTGGCGATCTGTCCACCTCCTCCATTGGAGTGATTCGTGGCCTTCGTTTTGGATTTGTGGGTACCCTAAACTTCAAAAGACCCTGGGTATATACCCTGGTGGGTGCAAGCAGAGCTTTCGCAAGTGGCTTTGGCGAAAGTGATAAAAGCGGTTTTGCATTTTATGATGTGCGTTTGGATATTCCATTATTTTCCACTGTGAATATGAGTATTGGCAAGCAAAAGGAGCCCATTTCCCTTGAACGTATGACCATGTTACTGTTTCTACCCATTCAGGAACGATCAGCGGCCAGTGATGCATTGCTTACTGCCCGTAACTGGGGGATAGTCTTCAATGGAACAGCTTTCAATAGTCGCTCAAGCTGGGCTGTGGGAGCATTCAATAACTGGATCGATTCCGGCAATTCATTCGGAGATAATTCCTATCAAATCACCGGCCGGGCAACAGCCCTTCCCTATCTGTCAGCTGACGAGAGCAACCTGTTGCACCTTGGCATGGGCCTGCGATATTCCGATTTCAAGAGCGAGGTAAATGGAAAGACTGAGGCTGAATTCTTTCAGTCGCCGGTATTTGTTGAAACCGGTTTATTTTCAGCGGAGGCCTCTTTTACCTATAACCTGGAGGCATACTGGCGAAAAGGGCCCCTACTGCTGGGAGGAGAATACATTGGGGTCAATGTCAATTCATCCCTAAACGACAATCCCGGGGTTCATGGATATAATGTAGGCCTTTCCTGGGTAATTTCCGGCGAAATGCGTACCTACCGTAAAAAAAGTGGCATTTTTAATCCGGTGCCTGTATCCAAGCCTGTCAATACCGGTGGGTGGGGTTCCTGGGAAGTTGCCTTTCGCTTTTCCACCCTCGACCTCACTGATGGTTTGCTGGATGGAGGAGTAATGGACACCTATTCTTTCGGCCTGAACTGGTGGCTTACCCCTCGGGCTCAGTTTTCACCGAACTATCGTTATATCGTCCTTGACCGTTTTGGGGTAAAAGGAAGAAGCTCCGGCATTAACATCCGGCTTTCATTTATTCTGGATTAATTAATGCCTTATATTTACATGGAATACACCTTTAATTTAAATTTCAATTAACATGAAACGCAAGCTCACAAAAGGACTGGTATTTTTGTATGCAATTTCACTACTCATTGCCTGTAATACGATGATAGCACAGACCACAGTGGTGGTTGATAAAGAACAGATAAAAAAAGAGATTCAGGCCAAGGAAGATCAATTTGCTGCCATTTATAATTCTGGAGAATTGAAAAAAATAGGCTATTATGCCGAAGATGCAACGACCTTTGCCCAAAATCGGGCACCCATAGTAGGCAGAGAAGCCATAATAGAATATTTAAAAGTCGATGTGGAAACCAACACCGATAAGATCTCATTTACCACCAAGGAAGTATTTCCGTCAAATGATGGAAATCTGGTGCTTGAGATTGGCTACTACCAGGTGGTAGACTCTACCAATACTCCCATTAATACAGGTAATTATATGTGCCTGTTTGAAAAAAGAGACGGTAAATACTACTGCGTAAGAGAAATGAGTGCTTCTGATATGCCTGCAGAATAAAGAGATTCCTCGATAAAGCAGACTAGCGCCTTCTGCCTCCGCCGCCACTCCTCGAAGGAGAAGGGGAAGGTCTCGCTGATCTGGATGGCGATGAACTCATGGATCTGGATGCCGATGAAGAGGATGGCTTCGACTGACTGGTGGAAGGCGATGCAGTAGCTCCTCTAGACTGACTCGTAGAAGGCGATGCAGTAGATCCCCGTGACTGACTGGTGGAAGGCGAAGCAGCAGACCCTCGTGACTGATTGTTTGAAGGCGTTGTGGAAGGACGTGTGGAGGCAGAACCTTGCGAGCGATTGGCAGATGAAGACCTGTTGTTGTTATAAGAGCCATTGGCATTGTGCTGGGTCACGGTATTTGAAGTATTCCTGGAATTATTATTGTAGTTGTTATATGTATTATTATTGTGAACCACTACTGTGTTACCATGATAACCACCATGATAACCGTGATGATGGTTATAATGATTATTGTGATACACACCAATGGCCATTACAGTAAAGGCTGCATAATAGGGCGGACGATATACATAGGTATAAGGAGGATAATAGGGCACGTAAACAGGTGAATAGACATATTGCACGACAGGTGCTGATTCAACAACTACAACGGTGGTGGTTGCCGGAGTACTCTCCACCGGATCGGAGCCGGCATACGCGGGATTGGCGGTAACTTTGGGAGCCGGAGGTGCTGGTTCAATCACATAATCTTTACCATACAGATCTTTATCACCCACCATTTGCATGGTGATTTTTTCATCTTCATCCTTTGATACCAAAATTACAGCTACGTCCTGTACCTCCTCTTCACTCACATCCACCTGAAGGATAAAAGTGAAATCATCTCCATCCTGCTCAGTCACCACCTTAATGAAATCCACTTTTTCATCCAGGTCCAGATCCAGGTTATTGACTCCAGTTTCTTCCAGATTTAAGGACTTCTCAAATTCCTCAATGGACGGTGACTGTTGAAAAAGGTCCAATACTGCAAAAAGATCCAGATTATCTCCAGGCAATCCCAATAAGGTATCATCGGTTTCTGCCTGATCCTCGGTTTGAGAAAATGCAGGAAGGCTTAAAAAACTTATAGCCAGAACTATGAATGATATAGAAATGTTTTTCATGATTTTGTGATATCTTGTAAATATTCCCCTGTCAAACTTACGAAAATTAGACCTGACATAAAATACGGACTGATAAGTATTGATTAAGGAGCAGCCACCACTAATTTTACACTATTATGAACTCAAATCAATCTGATGCACTGGTGTTCTTTGGAGCCACAGGTGACCTGGCCTATAAAAAAATCTTTCCCTCCCTCCACTCAATGGTTCGGCGTGGTACACTTAATGTTCCTGTCGTCGGGGTGGCTAAAGCCGGCTGGACACTGGAGCAGCTGCGTGCCAGAGCCAAAGAAAGCATTGAACTTCATGGAGGCATGGATCCGCTGGCTTTCGAAAAACTCAGCAGCCTCCTACGCTACGTAGATGGCGATTACAATGACTCTGCCACTTTTCAGCAGATCAGGAAGGAACTTGGGGCTGCGAAAAATCCTGCTCATTACCTGGCCATACCACCATTTCTTTTCGGAACAGTGGTTTCACAACTTGAAGCATCGGGCTGTGCCAAAGGGGCCCGCATCATCGTTGAAAAACCCTTCGGAACAGACCTGAATACGGCAAAGGCACTAAACAATATATTATCAGAAGCATTCGACGAATCCTCCATCTATCGCATTGATCATTATTTGGGAAAAAGAGCGGTGAATAATATGCTTTTTTTTCGTTTTGTAAATTCCTTGTTTGAACCCCTTTGGAACCGCCATCATGTGGAAAGTATCCAGATCACCTCGGCCGAAGATTTTGGTGTGCAGGGGCGTGGGGGATTTTATGATGCAACAGGTGCCATCAAGGATGTCATTCAAAATCATCTTTTTCAGTTGCTTGTGAATCTGTGCATGGAATCACCGGCCGGACTGGATAGCGAATCTATTCGGGACGAGAAAGTAAAGGTTCTAAAGGCCATCGCCACCTTGGGCGAAAAGGATGTTGTTCGGGGCCAGTTTAAGGGTTATCGTTCAGAAGCAGGAGTGAAAGCAGATTCAAAAACCGAAACCTTTGCCGCTTTGCAGATGAATATTAATTCAGAGCGTTGGAAGGGTGTGCCCATCTTCATTCAGGCCGGAAAGAACCTGCCTGTCAGATGTACAGAGATACTGGTTCGGCTAAAGCACATACCCACAGCCTATTCCTCACTGGTCATCGCTTCAAATCATTTGAGGTTTCGCATTAGCCCGGATGTGAGCTTTGCCTTTGGAATGCTCAACATGGTAGCAGGGGAAAAAATGGAGGCCGCCAGGGTAGAAATCATGGGCACTCCCAATCCCTATAAGGATCAGAAAGATGCCTATGAAACTGTGCTTACTGATGCCATGGCAGGGGATGCTACCGTATTCGCCCGCCAGGACTATGTGGAGGAAGCCTGGCGCATTGTTGATCCCTATCTCAGTTTGGATACCCCGGTGTATGACTATGATCCTCTTACCTGGGGACCCGCCGAAGCTGCACAGAAACTGAAACCTGAGGGGGGATGGCATTATCCAGAAATCAGGAAATAGGCTAAATTACTTACCTTCGTTTAGAAAAGTAGTCCTGTAGCTGGATGATATGAAAATGCACAAGGGAATATTTACGATTTCCATGTTAAAATTCTGTTTAATACTGATTTTACTGGGCCCGGGACTGGTTTCAGCCCAGGATTCAGTGGCGGTTCAATCCGACACGCTGTGCCCTGAAATAGATCTTTCTGACGTCATCAGAGGCGCTTTAAAAAAGCCCCCGAAGATTAAAACTGTGGGTGCAGGGAGTTTAATGCTTCTACCTATAATCGGCTCAAATCCGGCCACCGGATTTATGTTTGGTGTCGGGGGACAGTATGCGTTTAAAATACCCAAACAATCAAAATACTCATTGATTGCAGGAAGTTTGCAGTATACTACAAAGAATCAGTTTATTTTTATGTTGAAAAACAACATCTATACCAACAATAACAACATCTATTTTAGTGGTGACTGGAGGTATTTAATCTTTTCACAATCCACCTATGGATTAGGAACGACCTCTCCCGAGGGAGGCATTCTGGACTATCAATTCAACCTGGCAGGATCTGAAACCGCCGCCGATTCGCTGACCCAGCCCATGGCCTTTAATTTTGGTCGCTTGCATCAATCCATCATGTTTCAATTAGTGGATGATTTCTATTTAGGATTGGGCTACCAATATGATTCCTATTTCGACATAGAAGATCAAAAGCTGAAGCTTGATCCTGGCGATACTTTGCTTACCAGCCATTATGCTTATAACACCTACTATGGCTTTGATACAAAAAAATACCACACCTCCTCCTTAAGCGTGAGATTTGTCATCGACAAGCGCGACAATATGATCATGCCGCTTAAGGGCTATTTTCTTTCCCTCAACTGGAAGGGAGGATTTAAATTTATCGGCAATGACAGGAAATCTAACCTCTATCAGATTGAGTGGAGAAGCTATCATGGTTTGTCAAAACGGAATCCCGCCCATCTCCTGGCATTCTGGTTCCTGGGCGATTTTGCTCAGGAAGGGACTTTGCCCTACATGATATTGCCCGCTACGGCTTATGATCAACGTGGACGGAGTGCACGCGGTTATACACAGGGACGCTTCCGGGGGAATCAAATGGTGTATGGAGAAGTGGAATACCGCTTTCCCCTTTCAAAGTGCGGGGGTTTGCTTGGAGGCGTGCTTTTTGCCAATGCCACAAGCGCCAATAATCCGGCATTATCCTTGAGTTTGCTCCAGTCCATCAAACCCAGTCTTGGATTTGGCCTTAGGGTAAAGCTTGATAAATACTCCAGAACAAACCTGGCTGTGGACCTGGGTTTTGGTCAAAAATCCATGGGCTTTTATCTGGCTGTTTCAGAAGCTTTTTAAATAGCTGTTCTTCCTTTGAACCTTCGACCAGCTATATTGTTTATCTATGCAACTTAATAAATACATACCATTCAGTATTGATTTTTTTCTTTTTGTCCTTTAATTTAGGATACTTTTACTATCCGACAGTTAATTATAAACTACAAATTCAATAAATATGAAAAAGAAGTTCATTTTTTACCTGAGTATCATTGTTCTGATGGGATCCTGCTATCCAAACGGAGCTGATTATTATGAAGAACTTGATATTGTATACACCGATTATGATGATGAGTTCGATTTTGCCAGCCTGGGAACCTACTCCATCCCTGATCAAATCGTGAAAATCACCGGAGAGCTTCTTGAAGGTGAAGATCCCGAATTTGTGAAAGAACCACAGAACTCACAAATGCTGGCAAAAATTGAGAGCAACATGACTGCATTGGGATGGACCAAAACCGAAGATCCTGCCGAAGCTGACCTGGTATTATTCCCGGCAGTCTGGACCAATACCACCATTTATTACTGGTATGATTACTGGTGCTGGTATTATCCCTACTATTGCGGTTGGGGATGGGGTTATCCTTCTGTTTCCTCCTACACCACAGGTACTTTTGTAATGACTCTGGTGGTCGATGGCGATAATTATATCGACCCGGCAAGAGTATGGACCGGTGCTGTCAACGGGCTGCTCTCTGGCTCATACAATGTAACACGGGTGAACAATGCCATTGATCAGGCTTTTAAGCAAAGTCCCTATCTGAAAACTAATTAAGATTACTTCCTAAACTATATATGATGAAAAAAATTCTTGTTTTAATGATATTTTGCTCCCTTTTCATAACTACAAAAAGTTATGCTCAGCAAGAGAGCTATATGTCCCTTCAATATTCAGTGAGTTTTGGAACAGGTGATCTGGGGGATTATATTTCAGCCGCCAGCTGGCGTGGAGCTTTGCTGGAATACAGATCAGCAGTCAAAGGAAAGCTCATGGTTGGAGTAGACCTTGGCTGGAATGTTTTCTACGAAAAGAAAGATTACGACACCTATTCAGTAGGTACTGAATCGCTATCCGGAATTCAATACCGATATCAAAATGCAGTCCCGATTCTGGTAGCTGCGGACTATCTGATTTTATCATCAGAATCACTCGTGAAGCCTTATGTGGGGCTGGGAATTGGAACCATTTATAATGAACGCAGCACTGATATGGGCATGTACCGTTGGAAGGAAAATCCCTGGCAATTCGCTCTGAAAGGTGAATTGGGACTGCTCTATGAATTATCGTACAGAAGTTCCGTGAAATTTGCGGCAAAATACTATAACGGATTCAAATCGAATTCTTTAGATGGACAGAGTTATTTTTCTCTAAACCTGGGTATGGCTTGGGTACTCTGATCATTAAATCATTAAACAGAAAAGAGACTGTCTCAGCTGAGGCGGTCTCTTTTTTTATGACAATTTGTCTCGTCCTGAAATATGGTAAGCCGGGTAGTTTCTGCTATTCCTGAAAATGAAGCTGGTCTTTATCCTGGATCCATACCTTGATTCTGACCCTACCCTTCAGAGTATCTATGTCTCCCACCTGGAGCTTCTTGATTTGATCGATCCCGAAGCGGATCTTCAGATCAGCTTCCAACTCTCTCCGTTTTGCCTCCTCAATCAGATCAAGCCGGTCATAGTTAATAGTCTTCACAATACCCTGACTGTGGAAAAGAAAATAATCAGCGACCCAGATGATGGCCAGAATTATCAAATTATTAACCAAGAGCCTTATGAAAGGGGTATCAAAGGGTACCAGGGAATTCATCAGGGCCAGTCCAAGGCTTACAAAAAGGTAAGAAAGTTCCCTGGGTGAGGCCTGGATGGTTCTGAAGCGAATGACGCTGAATACGGCAAACAATCCCAGTGCGATTCCCAGTTCAACCTGTACCCGACTAAGAAGCATACAAACGATAAAAATAATAGTAGGAGTGGCGATATAGGTAAACAGGTAGGCAGCCGAACCGCCCCGTTTGGGATAATAAATAAATCGCCCTAAAACAAATATTGCCGCAATATTCAGTGCCATACGACCCATGGCCATCAACCACTGTGCATCAAAGATTTCAGCTAATTCCATTTCAGAGTATTTTCCTTACCAATTTAAGGAATTTTTGCTTCTGTTTATTCACCGGATCGCTCAAAAATTTACGGTCATTTGTTTGCATCCGAAAGATCCAACTTTACTTAGCAATCAGTATTGACCGTATCCCATAAAATCTATAATATTGAGTAAATTGTATTGTTCTCATAAGACTAAAAAAAATCTGAAATCATGAAACTTAAAAGACTATTTCTATACGCTAGTCTGGCTTTGGCCATTGCACTGATTTCTGGCATCCAGGTGAATGCACAGAAACTTGAACTGACTCCCATTATTGGGTATGAAACCGGTGCCAAGATACCTACAAGTGGAGGTGATCTGCGTATAAGTGATGGCATGGTTTACGGCGGGGCTCTGAATGTAGCATTAGGAGGAGGGCGTTATGCAGAGCTCTCCTATACTCATATGGGATCGAATCTCTATCTTGAGGGTTTAGTAAGAGAAGACATCTGCGATCTCGCAGTGGATTACTATTCAGTCGGGGCCTTGCAGGAGATGATGCCCGGAGCTAAAGCAACTCCCTATGGATTATTTTCCCTGGGCGTGGTAAATTATCGTCCCACTTCAGGGAGCTATTCCAGTGAGAATAAGATGCATGTCAGCCTTGCAGGGGGTATTAAAATTCGTGCTTCCGAAAGGATCGGAATCAGGTTACAGGCCCGATTGCTTATGCCTCTGTACTATGGAGGCGCATATTTCTCCGTAGGAACCGGTGGTTCAGGATTTAGCGTAGGCGGAGGCATCCATGGTGTCCAGGGTGATTTTACAGGTGGCTTGGTGATTGTCTTAAAATAAGATGTTTTTCATGGGGTACGACCCTCCGTTTGAAGATCATCCATACTACAGAAAGATCCTTTCTAGTTTGAAGGCCGGAGTCTTGCTCCTCTCTCTTTTCCTGTTATTAGGTCCCGATTGTTACGGACAGGACTCTGTCAAAAAATTATCTTCCTTCAGAGACAGTACGGACCATGCCATAGATATAAGTGACTGGCTGGTGAATAAGAAAGGGGTATTAATTCTTCCCTCCATTATTACCGAACCGGCGGTGGGTTATGGAGCTCTGGCTGCAGTAATATATTTCCATTCTTCGTATTCAGAAAAAAGCGGACCTCCCTCCATGACTGGTGCTGCGGGCGGGGGTACCCAAAACGGTACCTGGGCAGCAGGAGTGTTCCACATGGGATACTGGAAACAGGACCGACTTCGCTATACCGGCGCCCTTTTACGGACCAGTGCCAACCTGGAGTTCTATGGTTCTGGTCAATTCCTGGGAAATGATCCGGTTATACTGAATCTCGATGCCTGGGTGCTTTTCCAGCAACTGAAAGGCAGAATCGGGGAATCTAAGTTTTTTCTGGGTGGAAAGTACCTCTTGTTTGATACGGACAACACCTTTGAGGTTCCGGTAGATTTGCCCGAATTTTCGGGTCAGGAGTTTCACTCCACCTTAAGCGAAGCGTCCCTTTTGCTGAATTATGATTCCAGAAACAATGTATTTACTCCTACCAAAGGATTTTTCTTGCAAACATCTGGTACTTATAGTGATACCTGGTTCGGGGGAGATGGCCTGTATGGACGGCTTATTTTTGATGCCATAGCTTATTTCCCAGTCTCCGATCGTGTTTTTATAGGTACAAGATACCTGAACAATTATACCCTTGGGGAAGTCCCCTTTTATGCCAGGCCCACCATCAGACTCAGGGGTGTTCCGCTGGTGAAATACCAGGATCGCCATGTCCTCGAATTTGAAACCGAAGTAAACGTGAATCTTTCAAAGCGTTGGAGCGTGCTGGGATTTGCAGGAATGGGAAATGCCTATGCTTCCCTGGATGAATTCAAAAACGGGAAGAGTGTCCGCACCCTTGGAACCGGATTCAGGTACCTGCTGATCAGGAAATTCGGCGCCAGACTTGGAATGGACTTTGCCACAAGCATGGACGACTTTGCTTTTTATTTTGTTTTCGGAACATCGTGGTTCCGATGAGAAATCCACTATCTTGCACCATGCAAATAAATAAAGAAAATGAAATATAAACTTCTCTACGTCCTGCTGTTTGCAGCAACACTCTCAGCATGCGGTCCCAGCCAAAAAATCACCACCTCATGGATCAATCCCGAGGCACATAACAAAGGTCCCTACAAATCGATCTTTGTGATTGTCATGTCCCCAAACCAGGGCAATAGTTTTGATGTGGAAGATCGGATGGCCAAGTACATTACCTCCAGGGGAAACAAGGCTGTGCCAAGCACCGACGTGTTTCCTCCAAAACTATCCATTTCCGAAAACTTTACCCGCGAGCAACTGGCAGAGGCCATTAAAAGAACCGGGTGTGATGCTGTATTTATCATTGCTGTACTTGATATCAAGAGTGTAGAAACCTATAACCCCGGAACGGCGTATTATCCCATGAATTATGGCATGTATGGCTCTTATTATGGCTATTACAACCACTATTATCCCCAGGTATATTCCCCGGGCTACTACTCAACTGATAAAACCTATTACATTGAGAGCAATTTTTACGATATGGCATCGGATGAGCTCTTATGGTCCATCCAGTCGGAAGCCAACAATCCATCCAGCGTGGAAAGCTGGTTCAATGAGTATTCCTATCAACTGATCAACGAGCTGAAAAATGAAGGACTAATTAGCAAGTAGCATTCACCATACTTAAGCCTGCATACCGGAGAACCTGGCTATGCGGGTTTTTTGTTTTATTCAGCTATTTTTGTCTTTGTTTCCTTTTCCATGAGAACTGAAAAAGACCACCTAGGGGAAGTATCCATCCCGGCAAGTGCCCTGTACGGGATTCATTCTTTTCGTGCCCGGGAGAATTTCCCTGGTCAGATTCCCTTTCCCGAAGAATGGTATCGTGCCACCGGAACAGTCAAGCTGGCCTGTTACCACACCCTCAGAAAACTCAGGAAAGCGCTGCAGAAGGATCACCCCGATATGGTGGAGCATCTCAGAATCCCTGAAGAAAGGACACTGGATGCACTGGAAACTGCTGCTACTGCCATTTCCTGCGGTTCCTATTTTGATCAATTCATTGTTCCCGGCACCCAGGGAGGGGCAGGCACCAGTATCAACCTGAATATCAACGAAATCATTTGCAATGCAGCGCTTCTGGAACTTGGGAAAAAGCCCGGACAATACCACATCCTGGATCCCATTGAGGGGGCTAATCTGTTTCAATCCACCAACGATGTGATCCCCACTGCGCTGACGGTAGCCGTGTTGCAGCTTTTAAATGAGCTGGAAGAAGCCGTGAATCATAGCCGTTTTGAAGTGGAACAACTGGAAACCAGGTACCGCAATAGCCTGAGACTGGGATACACCCAGATGCAGGAAGCGGTTCCTTCCACCTACGGTCAGTTATTCTCAACCTACAGCGAAGCTTTGTCGCGCGACTGGTGGAGGGTGTCCAAGGCCTTTGAGCGGATCAAGGTGGTCAACCTGGGAGGCGGAGCCATTGGCACCGGGATCTCCATTCCCCGTTTCTTCATCATGGAAGTGGTTCCGGCCCTGAAAAAACTAACTTCCCTCCCGCTTACCCAGGGCGACAACCTGCTGGATGCCACCAGCAACCTGGATAAATGGGTGGAGGTGCATGCCATCCTGAAGGCCCATGCAGTGAACCTGGAAAAAATGGTTTCGGACCTGCGCCTGCTGGCTTCCGGATTGATTGGAGAAAAAGAAATTGAGCTGCCTGCATTGCAAACAGGAAGTTCCATCATGCCAGGCAAGATCAACCCGGTGCTTCCCGAATATATTATTTCTTCCGCGCACCGCATCTATGCCAACGACCAGCTTATCACCTCCCTGTGTGCCCTGGGATGCCTGGAACTGAATGCCTACCTTCCTGAGATCGGCATCGCCATGCTGGAGAGCCTGAATCTGATGATCTCCATGAATGCTGCACTGAAGGAGAAAATGCTCAAAGGGCTTAAGGTGCATGAAGAAATCGCCAGCAAAAAATTATTCAAAAGTCCCGCAGTAACAACCGCCCTCTCTCCCCTGCTGGGCTACAACCGCGCTGCAGAGCTGGCTAAAAAAATGAAAGAGAGCGGTGCAGACATCTTCACGGCCAACGAGGATCTTGGCCTTATCGAAGAGGAGAAGTTAAAGAAGCTGATGGAAGCTGACCAGCTCTTGAAGAAGGGCTTTACCATGGACGATATCCGCGAGGTATTATGAAGGGACGCGATGCCAAACCGCATATTGGGATCTTCGGAAGGAGAAACAACGGGAAATCCTCCCTGATCAACTGCCTGGCAGCGCAGGAAGTGGCCATAGTCTCCGGTGAGCCCGGAACCACCACCGATCCGGTAAAAAAATCCATGGAGATTAGCGGTATCGGTCCGGTGGTCATGATCGATACGGCCGGAACTGACGATAGCGGAGAACTCGGGAAAAAAAGGGTGGAAAAAACCCGTGAGGTGATCCGGACCATCGATCTGGCCATAGTGGTTTTGGCCCGTAACCAGTATGATCAGGAAGAAACAAGCATCATTGAACAACTAAATAAATGGGAGGTTCCCTACCTGGTGCTGCATAACAAATCAGACCTGGAGCCACTGTCGGAACAGCTAAAACAAGAGGTAAAATCAGATACCGGTCAGGATATTTTTGAATTTTCTGCCCTACACCCTACCAAAAGGGAGGAGCTGATCACCTTGATCCGAAGGGCCATCCCCGAAACCGCTTACCTCTCCAAATCGCTGGTGGGAGACATCATCTCCCAGGGCGACCTGGTACTGCTGATCACCCCCATCGATGAAGAAGCTCCGGAAGGAAGGATGATCCTCCCGCAGGTACAGACCATCAGGGACATACTGGATAACGATGCCATTGCCGTGGTGGCCAAGGAGCGGGAAATAGACACCCTTCTAAAGCGCCTCTCACCCCGACCCTCACTGGTCATCACAGACAGTCAGGTCTTTAAAAAGGCAGATGCCTCCGTTCCCGAGGATATCCCCTTGACCAGTTTCAGCACGGTGCTGGCCCGTTACAAAGGCGATTTTGAGGCCTACCTGGCCGGCACGCCCCATCTGTCAAAACTCAACAACGGCGATAAAATTCTGGTCCTGGAATCCTGTACCCACCATGTATCCTGCGACGATATTGGCCGGGTAAAGATCCCCCGGTGGCTTTCCAACTTTAGCGGAAAGCAACTGGAGTATGAGGTTGTGGCAGGACTGAGCAAGGTTCCCGGAAAAATCACCGACTACAGCATGGTGATCCAGTGCGGAGGATGCATGATTACTCGGAAACAGCTGATCAATAGGCTTAAACCTGCCATTGACGCCGGGATTCCTGTTACCAATTACGGCATGGCCATCGCCTACATGCACGGGATCTATGAACGGGCGGTGGCTCCTTTTGTGAAGCTGGAGCCAGGTGCTACAAGCTACTTATAAGATGGGAGTGAGAGAGATTTTAGCGAAGGACAGGCTGGAGAGGGAGGATTTGATCGCCCTCTTAAATGCCCAGGGAGAAGAGAAGCAGGAGCTGTTTCGAAAGTCCAGCGAAGTGAAGCTGGCCGAGTTGGGAAATAAGGTGCATTTTCGGGGATTGGTGGAGTTTTCCAACCTCTGCGGGAAGGATTGCTACTATTGCGGCATCCGCCTTTCCAACAAGGAGGCCCACCGCTACAATCTAAGCGATGAGCAGATCCTGAGTGCAGCCCGGTTTGCCCACGAGAACCACTATGGCTCTTTGGTGATGCAGGCCGGGGAGCTGGAATCACCTGCCTTCACTTCCAGGGTAGAAAAGCTGCTGAAAGAGATTAAGAAGCTTTCGGCAGGAACACTGGGCATCACCCTTTCGCTGGGAGAACAGAGCCGGGAAGTATATGAGCGCTGGTTCGAGGCCGGTGCCCACCGTTACCTGCTTAGGATTGAAACCTCCAGTCCGGAGCTTTATCACCGCTACCATCCCCAGGATTCTCACCACGACTTTGAACGAAGGAAAGACTGCCTGCGTA
>Ga0316191_10001763_pt1 | contig 15401 bp, 15 predicted proteins | sample Eddworburr2cm_MG_FD_204928 | JGI IMG/M metagenome (GOLD analysis project Ga0316191, IMG submission 204928) | Coastal sediment microbial communities from Maine, United States - Eddy worm burrow 2 cm | ecosystem: Environmental > Aquatic > Marine > Coastal > Sediment | place: USA: Maine...
CTGGCGGCCAATTTCGCAACGGGGCCATTGCTGCAGAGCGTCCCGGTCATTCCGGCCGCCTACCTGCGCTCCGCAGCCGTCGTGATCGTGATGACCTATTTCGCCATGCCGCTGGCCCGCAAGCTGCTCGCCAGGTGGCTGGACGACTGATCGACGCGGGGCAAAAAAAACCAGGACCCGTCCGGGCCCTGGAAAGGTTTGGCCGATCCGGCCAATGAGGATTCAGTTGGCGGAGCCGCGGCTACTCCTGGATCGACTGCAGATAGACAATCAGCTCGAGGATCCGGCCGCGCACGACCGACTCGCTCATGCCGCCCGCTGTCGGCGTACCCAGTTTGTACTCCGCGCCCCAGACAGGCATGTCGCGGCTGCCGTGGGCGCCGATGTCCGTCCGGCCGTCGATCGTGTCGTAGATCGACTTGAACGGGAAGCTGCCGTTGTTGTTCTTCGACAGCTGAGTGAGATCGGCTGGCACAGTTTCGAGATGCGTGGCGACGATACCGGCGCCCTTGGCGTTTTCTCCATGGCATGCCGCACAGTTCTGCATGAATCTCTGCTTGCCGGCGGCCAGGGTCCGATCAGTCTGCTCGTCGGCATGAACTGAACCCATGAAGCATGCCGCCGTCAACGCAGCAAATACCAACGTGCCCAATTTGCTCTTGGTCATCATCTTCTCCTATGGTCGCCCGGGCCAGTATCGGGGAGTGCAGGCACGGGACACTGAATATCAACTCGCCTCGCGTACCGAACGGTCTGCCAGCCAGCTGGTGACGACCGGAGGCGACGCGCTGACAAAGAACTCATCTTTAAGTCTAGACTCAAACCAGCGCGCGAGATTTTCGAACCGTGCAGGGATCTCCAGCCCGTAGGCCGCCGTCAGGGCGAATCGGCCACTCAAGGCGGCGTCCGCGACCGAATAATGATCTGAAAAGAACTCCCTGTCTCCGAGGCGCTCAGCGAGTTCCGGCAGAGCGTCCAGGAATTCCCTGGTTCCGGTGGCGATGCGCTCGGCGTCCCAGTCGGCCTGCGGGATGCCGCGCTTGGCAAAGACAATCTCACGGGAACCCCGCCCAAGGGGGTTGTCGGCGTACTGTACCAGTGACCTGACCTGGGCCCGATCTCCCGGATCCGCTGGCAGGAGCCCGCCATGCAGGTCCTGGAGGTACTCGAGCATCACTGATGAGTCGGTCAGTACCAGGTCGCCGTCGACCATTACCGGCACGGTCCTGGCGTGGGTCAGTGATCGCCACTCACGCTCGTGTTGGGGATCGTCGTGAGGCAGGCTCTCGTAGGCGACGCCCAGGGAGCTCATCGCCAATCGGACCCGATAGCAGAAGGGGCATTCCGGTTTGTTGTAGAACTTGATCACGTCCGTTGTCGCCCTTGCAGCTCGTCGAGATACTCGGCGACGAAGTCGATCCGGTCCTGACCCCAGAAGACCTGGTCACCGACAATAAAAGTGGGCACACCAAAGGCGCCTTTCCTGGTTGCTTCCTCTTGATTGCAGTCGAGCTGAGCCAGGCGCTCCGGGTTAGTGATGGCGTCTGCCAGTTCCTGCCGATCCAGCCCTATCGACTCGCCAACAGCCAGCAGGATGTCGGCGTTACCGATATCGGCGCCTTCCGCCCATTCCTTCGCCATCACCGCCACGACATATTCACGCAACTTGCCACGCTCCTCGGCCAACAGCGAAGCGGCGCCGGCGATGGTCGGATCTGTCGTAACGGGCGGCGGCTTGAAGAGGATGCCCATGCGTTTGCACCAGCGCTTCACGTCCTGGCGGACGATCGGCAGCTTGTACTTGGCACGTTCCGGCGGAGATCTGCCGGCCCAGCCGCCGAGCGGGCGCCAGACGAAGCGGGCCCCATGCTGGTCGACCAGATCGAACATCTTCTTGCTCGCCAGGTAGCAGTAGGGGCTGCGGAAATTAAAGTAGACCTGGACGTCTTTTGTCGCCGACATCTCGTTGGGACCTTGTTCGAGTCTCAATCCTTGCGGACATCGCGCGGCAGAGATTGCGCGACAGGATTCCCGCGGGGGGAATGCCCGGCCCCGGAGGGCCGGGCATACAGCAGTTTAGCGGCCGGTTGCCCGCATATTCTGCACATTGAACAGACGTTTCGGATTCATCTCCGGATCGAGCTGTCCCTTGAACTGACCGGTGGTGCAATGCTTGGCCTGCATGTCCAGCATCGTGAAGCTGTCATCAATGCTGACGCCGGTGCCTTTGTTCTTCGGCAGATGATGGTCAGGATGGGCCTGGCCGATGAACCAGCTTTTCCAGAAGTCCCCCTTACGGTCATAGATCAGGGTCCTCGGGATCGTGTAGGTCTGCGCGTCGATATAGTGCACGCGCTTGCTGATCGGATGATTCGGGTCAACCGGATCGCTCTCCAGTACATAAGCCTTGCGCAGCTGCCAGGTGACTTGGGCGAAGCATCCGCCCTGTCCGCCGAAGTCGACGAACCGGTAGCCGTCCTTTTCCGGATGATCCTCACTCAGCGGCATGTCATTGTGGTTGTAGAAGGGCAGCAATACGTTCTGTGTGCCCTTGTACGTCCAGTTCATGTCCGAGATTCGACCGTTATAGCCCTCGAAGTCCTCGATCATCAGGTCGCTGCCGAGGAACGAGTCGGTGATCTGACCTGCCGGCAACCGCCGCACGCGGCGCTGGAAACCGAGATACAGCCAGGCATCGTCACGCTTGAGATCGTCCTCGTAGCGGAGGATCAGCAACTGGGTGTTCTTGATATCAAACGGTTCGTTGGCGATCACGTAGATGCCGCGGAAAAGTTCGCCCGGATTGGGCTCGACCGAGGGCAGCGGTGCCTGGTTGACACGGTGCTTGAAGTTCAGGAAGTGGAAATTGAACTTGATGGTCCGCTCGATCTTGCCCGAGTCGAGGTCACGGAACTTCCAGTAAAACGGCGCGATGGCGGCGTTGTCGCCCCAGTTGTAACCGTACTTGTAGTTCCAAGCGATCTTCAGTCCCGCCTGCGGGTCGTTGATGTCTGGCTCCCCGGGGAAGGGCCGGCCAGCGACGAAGTTTTTAATCTCGCCGACCTGCTCACCCAGCGTGGTCTCGTTCAGGTGATCTCGCGTCGCCTGGACGTAGTTGGGATGGAGGTCGAACGATGTCGTCTCGCTGACCTTGATCTCGTACCAGCCCTGCTTGATGTGGTCATACAGCATGAAGTCGACCACATCCTTGAACTGCTCTATGTTGGACTGGTTAACCACCGTTCCGGGTTGCAGACCCGGGAACTCGGGTTTCCAGTTTTTGTAGGGGAAGAACGAGTTGTCCACGTCTTCCAGCGTGGCCGCCGAGGCCAGGCTGGCCGCGAAAGCCGCCGCCAGCGCCATCATTGTCATTAACAGTCTATTCATCTGAAGCATTCCTTATGTCGTGCTTATCAACAGGCGCTTCGCCCCATCAGAACTGGTAGCGGATCGTCAGCTGATACTCGTTCTCTTGCTGGGCCATGCCGATCGGACCCTGCTGGAAGCGGCCGAGGGGCTCGTAGCCGCCCAGACCCAGAGACGGACCCGTCACGGGACCGCCTGTGAAAGGCGGGAACGGATTGGCTGTCCGGTTGTCATCGAACTGCTGGTCGTCCTCGCCCCACTTGAAGTTGCCCTGGGCGATCAGCCGCCAGTGGTCGCTGAGCAGCCAGTCGAACTGCGGCGAGACGACGCCGGCCTTGGCGCCGGTGTCATAGGCCGTGATGACGCGCGGCTGGATGCGGTCGGCCTTGTAGAAGCCGTTGATCAGCAGCGTCGCGATGTAGTTGTTCTCGAAGTCCGGGATACCGCGCGGTCCGATGGGTCCGGACTCCTTCTCGTGATCGAGAATATGCTGGCCGAAGACCTGGGCAGAGAACAGGAAGGAACGGGTCTTGTTCAGGAACGGTATGAAGGTCGGCCGATCCCAGCCCAGCACCCAGCGCATGACGTCGGACTGGGAGAACAGGTCCGGATCCAGCGTATTGGCAAACTCCTCGTCCTGGGTATGGGTCACTTCGACACGGAACGCAGACTTGATCGGGTCCACGTAGAAGTCCGCCGAGCCGCCGATCATGAACAGCCGCGGGAACTTGATGTCGAAGGCGATCAGGTAGTCATAGTCCTGCGATTCGACTTCGCCGGTGAACGGATTATCCGACTCGATGTTGCGGCCGCTCAGGGTCGGCAGCTGGGCGCGATAGGACAGCGCGTTGAGCGAGAAACCGACGCCCTTGAACACACCTTCGATGCGCCCACCGAGGGCCGTGTCGCCCCAGTCGTTGGGCACATCCGCGTTCCTGATGCCGATCTGATGGGGGCCGAAGTCGGTGGCCAACAGCGCCTCCGGGTTGCCCGGGTCGTTGGGCGCGAAGTTGCCCACCGTGCAGCCGTTGTCCCAGCAGTTGTTGAAGGCACGGAAGAAATTACCGGCCTGCAGGATCGAATACGGCTGGCCGCCCTGGCCCAGGTCGTTGGGCCGGAAGGGCTCGAAGTTCCAGAGGCCCTGGAAATTCAGGTCGTCGAATGCGCCGACGCCGCCCATGCGGTACTCGGCGTTGAGGATGCCCATCGGGATGCGGATGTCTTCCAGTTCGTCATAGATATTGTTACGGGAATAATCCACCGGGTTGACGACGTCGAGGACCCGGAACAGATCGGTGCGACCCCAGATAACCTGCTGCCGGCCGACCCGCAGGTTGAAAGCGCGACCGCTGTCGAAGGCGTGCTCGTAGTCGACGTAGAGTTCGCGGATGAAGTCCAGCTTATCGTTGAACTCGGGGAACTTGAGATCGCCTTCGTCCTTGTTCAGATAGCTGCCGATACAACCGCGCTTGTCATCGTCACAGGGCTGGGCCGGATACGCCAGCTGGACACCGCCGAATGACGGGGGTCCGTTACCACCGCTGCTGCTGTTGATATCATTGCCCAGCAGGATCAGGCCCTCGTTGGGATTCTGGTTCAGGTTAAAACCGAATCCACCCCCACCAGGGAGCCCCGGGATCGGGCCGCTGACCAATGCCTGCCCCCACGGCACTCTCTCGGGGAGACCAAATATGCCAGTCGCTCCAGCGTTCTCGATCGTGACTGATCCGCCGGCGTCCGAACCAAACTCGCTGTCGTTGAAATCATAGACGGAGTCATAACTGCCGCGTAACACTCCGCTGACCGAGAGGCCGGTCCCGCGGGAGCGGCTCCATTCAATCTGCAGCGTGTTGCGCTGTTTGGTCAGGCCATCGGGACCGTCGCCATTGCGGTAGTGGTTCACCGATTCGGCAAAACCGGCCACGTCCCAATCGTCCCACTCCTGCGCCTGCACGCCGCTGGCCTGGGCCATCATCAAGGCCAGTGCGAACGCTGTGGCGGGCGCGCGCCTCCGGATTGCTTTCGTTGTAATAATCGCCATGTCTGCCCCCTGTCTCCTCTCACTTATGTGTGCCGGGTCGCGGGGTTCAGGCCCGGCCCGATCTACTATCTCATCTTCTCGACATCTCAGGCCCTCGCCGGCTGCCTCCCTGCGGTCATGTCGCGGTTGCCCTCACTGCGTGCCGCGGCCGTGTCCGAAATGAACTTTGGCCGGAACAACACAATCCACGCCGGCACCAGGAAGGTGGCTGCCAGCGCGTTCAGCACCAGCATCACGATCAGCAGCAGCGCTGCTTCCGACTGGAACCTCAGGTCAGAGAGTATCACCCACATGACGACGCCGCCGATCAGCGAGGTCGCCGTGAACGCGATGGCCTTGCCCGTTGTCGCCACCGCTTGCCGGATACCGGCCAGCAGATCGCCGCCGAAGCGCGTCGTTTCCTCGCGAATGCGGTCCATCATGTAAATGGAGTAGTCGATGCCGACGCCGATGCCCACCGCGATGATGGGCACGGTGTTCACGTTGATGGTGATTCCCGCCATTCCCATGTAAGCATAGGTGGCCACCGTGGCGAAGGTCATCGCCAGGAACATCAGCCAGCCGGCATGGAACGACCAGTAAAACAGGGTGACAAACAGGAAAATGATGACCATCGCCGCCGGGATGATGATCTTGTTGCTGTCGAACGCTGACTCGTTGATGGCGGCGGTCACGCCCACGATGCCGCCGGCGAGCCGCAATGTCAGTCCCTCGACCGCTTTAGCCGGGTCATTGATCCATTGCTTGGCCATGTGGATCGCACGCCGGATCGTCTCGCTCTTGTGGTCCTTGTAGAAGAACACCATGTTGGCGGTCTGGTCGTCCGTGTCAACGAATTCCTTGAGCGCTCCCGGTACCGGGCTGGACGCCATATAGGCGAACATCAGGCCGCCCACGTAAGCCGGGTCCTCGGGGATGATGGCCCAGCGCGGATCCTCGCTGTGGAGGATGCGATTGACGCGCTTGACCAGGTCGGGCATGCCCTTGCTGCCGCCCAGTTCGGGGTCGTACAGCATGTGCATCTGGAAGTCCTCAAGCGCTCTGAGGACTTCCGGTCGCTTCATGCCGCCGGCCTCTTCGGTGTGCGCCACGACGAACAACTCCTCGGAACCCGGGAAGTTCTCGTTGATCACCCGTGACGAGACGTTGTATTCATGGTCCTGATAGAGGATCGGCGATCCCGGCTCGGACTCGCCGATCTTGACATAGGAGGCGAGATAGCCGCCGCCGATGTAGACCAGGGCGGCGGCCGCCAGTAGCGACCTCGCTCCGATCGGGCTTCCGACCAGTCGGGCGACGCCCTCATACATGCCGTGGTGCTCCCCGGCCCCTGCGCCTCGCTGACGTTTCATCGGCAGGACTGACAGGACCAGCGGTACGGCGATGAGGACGGTCAGCACTACCGACAGTGCCCACAGCGACGCGTAGATGCCCAGCTTCACATTGATCGGCGAGGAACCCAGGGCGATCAGTAGCAAGCCGACCGCATCGGACACGACACCGAGCGAACCGGGACGGAACAGGGTCTCGAACGTCTTCTGCGCTGCATCATGGCTGTTGGCGGCCGTCTCGGCTTCCAGGTAGTAGCGCTCCACCAACTGGATCCCGTGGGACATGGCCCTGGCAGAGATCAGGAACGGGATGACCAGCGTCAGCGGGTCCAGGTTGAATCCGAGCAGGGAGACGATGCCCAGGCCCCAGGTCGCGGAGATAATGACGCCGATGATCGGGATGACAATGCCGTAGACTCGGCGCCGGAAATAGGCCACCAGCAGGACCAGCAGGATCGCCAGGGTGAACAGGAAGATCTGCACGATCTGGTCGAGATAGCTATAGACCCAGCCCAGCAGGACCGGTTGGCCGGTGGCGTAGATGTCGATCGGGTGGTCGGCGCTGGCCAATGACTGAACTTCATCACGCAGTTCGAGCAGCTGCTGGTATATCGCCACGTAATCCAGCTGCCCTTCATTGAAGGTGGCTTTGATCAGGGCTGACTTTAGATCCGGCGACACCAGTTGTCCGAATACCGTCGAGTTGGAGGTCACGTCAGCACGAATCTGGTCGGCCTTGTCACTGTCGATGTCTGGCGCGAGCGGATCGTAGTAGGGCTCAGAATTGATGTTGCCGGTCTCGTCCAGCCAGGTCTTGCGGACCGTGCGATGCGTAAGGCTGCGTACCAGGTTGTGATTGACGCCAGGCAGCTCGTCGACGCCCTGGGTCATCTCATGGACACGGGCCAGCGTGTCGCTGTTGACGATATCGCCATCCCTGGCGACGATGGCCACGATAACGTTGTTGGCACCGCCGAAGGTGTCGCGGATCTCGTTGTGTAGCTGGATATAGGGATGTTTCTGCGGTAACAGGTCCGCGAAATCCGAATACATCTGCACGTACGGCACGCGGGTCGCAAACAACAGCGTAATGAGCAGGATGCCGCCGAGGAAAATCTTCGGGTGGTAGAAGATGAAGCGCTCAACTTGCTGCATGATGCGGCCGACGAGGTTGTTGGGGCTCACGGGTCCACCTCTTCCAGCACCATGGCCACGGTGTCCGTGGTCGAGATCCGCATGAGTGCGCCGAAACCTCCGGCCACCAGGATAGTCGAGTCATCCAGAACGACAACGCCGCGCAGGTAGGCGAGCAGGCTGGACAATCCCGCCGGACGCCGCCAGCTCGAGCCGTCCCAGGAGAACACCGATCCGCCTTCACCGACGATGTAGACACGATTGCCGTCTGCCGCGATGCCATAAAGGGGAGTGGGCGAGGGTGCGTTGATGCGCTGCCAGCTCGCGGCGCCATCGGTGGTCGACCAGGTGATGCCGTTGAGGCCGACCGCCCAGCCGTTGTCATGATCGGTGAACACCGCCGCCATCGGGTAGAACTCGTTGGGGATGTATTCCGCAGCCTCCCAGGAGGCGCCCGCGTCGCGGGTGATCATGACGGTGCCGAATTCGCCGGTGGCGACGCCCCAGTCGGCATCGACGAACTGGATGGTAGTGAACTGGAGGTCCTCGTCGAACGAGGTCATCTCCCAACTGGCCCCGTCGTCGGCGCTGTGCAGCAGCGTACTAAAGCTCGCGGTCACCCAGATACGGTCCTGCGGGTCGCAGGTTAGAGCGAGGACACTCTCCATCGTGTCGACCGGCCTGGAAGTCCAGTCGCCGGTGCCGGATCCGGTCCAGATCAGGCGGCGGGTGTCCAGCGCGACGAAGCGGCCGTCCGGGCAGACCGCGACGTCGATCAGCGTCGGGTTGCCTTCCAGTTCGTTGCGGGTCCAGGTGAAGCCACCGTTGTCAGAGACGAGGATGACGCCGGTCGAGCTGACGGTCACCGTGGTGGTCTCGTTAGCGGCGATCGCCTGGTACATGTCGAAGCGCATCTTGGTCTGCGAGCGCTGCCACTCGACACCGCTGAGATTCAGCTGCGCCTCGCAACCGGCCACCAGCAAGCCAGCCACAAATACCGCGGCTACCAACAGCTTGCTACGATGAAACACACCCACCTGGGCCACCCCCGTATCTTTTCTATCTTGTTATCGTCGGAGACGTCTGCGCATCTCCGCTTGTCTAAGTCAACTCAGTCCCAGTGCGGCCAGGCCGGCATGGGCACACTCGACATCCTGTTCCTCGGTCCCGCCCGAGACACCGATACCCCCGACGATGTCTTCCTCAACCCGGATAGGGAAGCCACCCGCGAGGGCGCAGAATCCGCGGCGCGCCACCAAGCTGTCCCACAGCCTCGGGACGTCGCCCACCTCCCGGTCCCAGACTCCGGACGCGATACCGAAGCTGGCTGCCGTGACCGCCTTGTCTTCGGCGATATGGATAGAGTGCAGTGGAGCGCCGTTGGCGCGCAGGAATGCCAGGGGCAGCCCCGATGCATCCACGACGGAGACATTGACCGGCACACCCAGCTCGTCAGCCTTGTCCATGGCCGCGGATGCGGCTTGCCGTGCCGCCTTCGATCCGAGGGTGGGCTGGGTGACCACATGGCTCATCAGGTCACGACGCCCAGGAAATTCTCGTTGAGCTGGCGGTCGTGATAGAAGATCGCCTTGCCCAGTTCGTCGGCCGTCCAGGTTATCGTCGGGTGATCCGGGTACCAGGTGTAGTCGCCGCAGAACACTTCGTTACGGTTGCCCGAGGGGTCGAAGAAATAGATCGTCCGGCCGCGGGTGATGCCGTGGCGGGTCGGTCCTATATCGAGAGAGATGTTGTGCATCGAGATCAGGTCAGCGGCCCGCAGGACCTCTTCCCAGCTGTTGAGCAGGAACGATGCATGATGAAACTTGTCCTTTTCGGCGTGGCGGACGATCGCCAGATCGTGAGCTTTGTTGGAGCAGGTCAGGAAGGCGCCGATCATGAGATCGCCGTCCATGATCTGTTCGGTCAGGTCGAACCCCAGGACTTCGCGGAACAGTTTGACCGTGCCGTCCAAATCGTCGCCGTAGAGCAGGCAATGGTCATATCGGGCCACCTGCATTCCGAGAAGCCCTTCCGCCCAGGAATCGGGATTCTTAAGACCCAGACCGTTGCCCTTCCAGTCCTTCTCGGCGTAGAGCTCGAAATTGTGACCCGTGGGTGAGTCGAATCGCACCCTCGCGCCGCAGTGATTCAGTTCGCCAGCGGGGATCCGCTCAACATTGCAGCCGAACGCCTCCACCTTGGCGGCCAGGTCCTCGAGCGTTGCCTCGTCGCGGACCTTGAAGCCCATGAAATCCATGCCGGGCTGGTCAGCTTCGCGGAGCACGACGGAGAACCAGTCCTGCTCGTCCCATCCCTTCAGATAGACGCGGCCCTGATCGTCTTCGTCGGTTTGCAGCAGACCCAGGCGCTGTGTGTAGTGAGTCTTTGCTTCATCCATGTCCATGACGCGGATGCAGACGTGGCCGGGTCTTAATACGCCAGACTGTGACATGTCAGTCCTCCTCCAGTTATGTCAGCAGGAATCCCGGGCAAACGGGCAGCTTTGCGGCCGGGCCGCCAGCCTTGTTCCAATTCCGGGTCCCATTTTTTCGACAAGAGTATTAAAAATCGATTTTATATACAAGTAACTTTTTTATTGCCCGCTCGGGTTGTACCGACTCGGCGATCGAATCGGCCCTTTCCGCACCGGATTTTGCCGATCCTCCAGCGGGGACCGCCCGACACACGCTCTTTCGCATTTTGCCCACCACCTTCAGGCGCACATCGCTGCGCGGGCAGGTCCGACAGGCGAGAACGTAGCCAGAAGCTTGTTCCTCGACGCTGATATGTGCCCGGCTCATCTTCTTGCTGGTCACCGAGCCGGACAGGATGTGGACCTTGCAGACGCCACAGCCACCGCCCCGGCAACCGGCCGGAATGCCCTTGCGGCCCAGGCGTTCCATGGACCGGAGCAGGTCGCGATCTGGCGGGCAGCGATAGTGTTCTCCCGTGTCCTCGATGAGGACCTGATAGCTCACATCGTCTCCGGTGCCTGCTGATCCGGATCTGCTCATATCGATTTGAACAGCGGGCTCTTGCGGATGTTCTGCGCCGAATCCGCTGCACTGAAGAAACGTTCCATGAACATGTCACGTTCAAACAGCCGGCCCTGCATCAATGTGGTGATACAGGCATCGATCATCACGGGCGGGCCGCACATATAGGCTTTGTGACCGCGGAAATCGCCGTCGAAATGCTCTCTGGCGACGTCATGCACGAATCCTGTGGCGCCCGACCAGTCGTCCTGTTCCTTCACCTCGGAGAGGGCAGGGACATAGGTAAATCGTTCATGCCGGTGCGCGAGTTCGCGCAGCAGATCATCGTAGTAGAGCTCGCCGCGATCCCGCGCCCCGTACACCAGGGTGATCGACTTGCCCGCTTGTGATTCGTCCTCCAGCAAATCGATCAGCATCGACTTGATGCTGGACAGGCCGGTCCCTCCGGCCAGTAGCAGCACGTTCTCCGTCGCCGACTTGCGTACGAAGAATCGGCCGTAAGGCCCCGCCAGCCTGACACGGTCGCCTTCGCGCATCTGCTCGTGGATGTAACTGGTTGCCGTTCCGCCGGGGACGCGCCGGATGTTGAGTTCCAGCATGTTGGGTTCTGCCGGGGAGTTGGCCATAGAGAAGGCCCGCGGCAGCTCGATGTCGGCCAGCTCCAGATTGACGTATTGCCCGGCCTGGAATTCCAGGCCATCGCCGTCGAGTTCGATGAAGACACCTTTGGCCGTCGGAGTGAGGTCCACAAGCCTGGTGACGGTACCCTGGTAATCCTCGACCGGCCGGATGACCGCGTCCGGGTCCTCGTCGATATCCGCCTCGATCACCACGTCGGACAGCGCCGTCGAGCAGCAGGCCAGGGCCATGCCCTCTTCGCGCTCGAAGTCCATCAAGGCGAATGGGGATGCTTCCTCCCCGATTTCGACTTCGCCGTCGACCACCTGCACCTTGCAGGTCGCGCACAGCCCGTGACAGCAAGCGTGTGGAAGCCAGATGCCCGCCCGAAGCGCCGCGTCCAGCAATGTCTGGTCTTCTTCTACTTCAATGGTTTCGCCCAGCGGCTCGATCGTGAGCTCGTAGGTCATCTGCTCCCTTGCCCCCGTATTGTCTTCTTGTCAGCTTCCGCTGCCGGCAATCCCCTCTGCACCCGGCACCGTGAATCTGAGCAACGAGCGGTGAACGATGCCGTTGTCCTCGAGGCTCGCGTCGGGTTTCGGATCGAACGGTTCGTGGTCGAGGGTCCACTCGACCTTCGACCAGTCTACCTTCTGCCAGTCCGGGTGATAGCCATATGCGGTCGGTAACGTCTCCTCGAGCAGTGTCGAGAAGGGAGCGTCCGGCGGCATCGCGAAGGCCACCGGAGCACAGAACATCAAGTGTTTTTCCCAATTGACGTGAAACATGATGTTGCCGTGAAACTTGTCCACGCCGTCCAGTGCTTCGCCCTTGTAGTCGGGCGTGATTGCTTTAACTGCCACGGTTGATAATTCCTCTTAGGTATGGAGTCCGGGTCCGACTTCAGGCGGCTTCATCCGGGGCTTCGGGCTCTTCGGCCGCTTGCCCTTTCCATTTGTCCCAGTTCTTTTTGTCTGGGGACTGCTCGTAGTCGAAGTTGTCCACGCCGAAGTTCAGGTGATACCAGTCGAGCACTTCCGGGACGGTCGCACCGCCGCAGTTGCCCTGGTAAATCTGGTGCACCGGCATCCATGCCTGGCAGAACTTCTGCGGTTCGTTGTCGAAGATGTCCTTGCAGCCATCAGAGCAGAAATGATAGCGGTTGCCTTCGAAGTCACTGGCGCGGAAGCCGATCGTCGTCGGGTCACCCGGCTCGGTGAATCCCATCGGGATCTGGCAGGTCTGGCAAAGCATCGGCAGGGTCGGATTGTAGAATCGATTGCCGGCCTCGGCCTGTTCCCGCCAGTGTTCGAACCGCGGACGATAGTACTGATCGAAGCTGTCCGGATACTTGGCGCTCAGCCAATCCATCTCTTCGTTATCCGGCATCCAGGTGTGGAATGCCGCCGCGTGCGTGTAGTTGTAGAAAATGCCCCACGCCTGGTGCGTGATGTGATCCTTGCCCTCGATCGTCTGTTCCCAGTACTTGGGCATGCGTAGCCCGTAACGGGCCAGGTCCTCAAACAGTGCGCCGCCATTCTGCTCGAAGTAGATCTCCCAGGCCTCCCTCCAACTCATCACCTTCTTCGGCAGCATGTAGTCCATCATCATGCCCACCAGCGTCAGCAGCCGGTAGCCGCGCCAGAACCACTTGTCGATCCAGCCCTGGATGATGGGAATATTGTCCGGGTGCTGCTCGGCCATGAACTTGATCACTTCCAGCCCCAGAGTCATGTGTCGGGACTCATCCGACTGGGCCGAGAAGCCGAAGGTCACGGTCGCCATGTCGCCATTGAAGGCAGCGCCGGACATGAACGGCATGAATAACAGATTGGTCAGCACGTACTCGAAGCTGAACGAGATAGCCGTGATGAATTCGAACGGTCCGGCGGACATCGCGTCGTCAAAGAAGGATTTCGGCACCGACAGGTACCAGACCCGATCGTGCATGTGGCGGAAGTCGTGGAAGCCGTTGAAGTACTTGTTGTAGTGACTGATTGTGTGGATCTGGGTCTGCACGTGACGCAGTTCGTCGATGGACTGCATCTGGCAGGCGACCTGCGCGCCGGCGCCCGGGAACTGGCGGCCGACCATCGCGAAGCCGCGATGAGCCGCATACTCCAGCGGCGAGACGCCGGTCAGGAACAGCTTCAGCGCGTTGACATAGCGGGCGTCAGTGACGTTCATGTGACCGTTGTTCTGGGCGAAGGCGTCGATGATGGAATACAGCTTGCGCTCTTTCTCCGCCTGGTATTTCCAATAGGAGTCCATGGTCAGACGGAACGGGTCTTCCCACTTGTCCCAGTCCTCGATCTTGATGCCCTCGAACTCCATCTGCGGATAAATATCGGACTTGCTCTGGTAGCTCGGCTCCCAGGCCAGGTCCCGCGTCATCCGCTGGTAGCGCTCCCGTAGGTTCAGTTTTCTGCTCATCGAACTCTTTCTCCGTTTCTAAACTGGTTGCGGCCTAGTTGTCTCGCTCGACACCGAACTCGTCATCGTCCTCGATGACGTTTCCGGACAGGGACACCAGCGAAATGTGGATCTCCTGGGGGTCCCACTCTCTGCCGATCTTTTCCTCGACGGTCTCGCGCCGCACGATCAGCTTGCCGACAGCGTCGATCTTGACCATCGCCGGGAAGTGATTGATCACCGCGTGCGGATTGTCTTCCTCGATGGCCTCGATGATCGGGCGCGCATCTTCATTGTTCTGAAGTGCGAGATAGACCATGTTCTTCGCGTCTGCCATGTCCGGACTCCTTTCGGGTGGATTACTGCAAGTCCAGGCCGGACTTTTTCTTGGCGCGTGTGACCAGCTCAGCGCGGATCTCGGCGAGCGTAGCTTCGCCTTCGGCGCCGAACTCGGCGACGGCGATCGGCGTGAGAGCCTCGATGACCCGGGTGCTCCAGGCATTGGCCCACTGCTCGATCTGCGCCTTGTTCTGATCTGACTCTGCGGCGGCGGTCTTCAGGGTCGCGTCGACCCAGCGAGATGACTCTCCAAACCACTCGAGGGCGAAGTCGGTCAGCATCGCCAGTGCAGAGCCTCCGTGGCGCGAGATGACCCTGTCGAAACGATCGTAGGCCAGCGGATAGAGGAGGCCGTCGAGGACCAGGTTCTGGGCGACGAACAATTCAAACCAGTCCTTGGTGACCAGCAGGTCCTCGCAGAGCTTCCTCAGGGGCTGCCACGTTTCGTCGCCGATCCAGGCGACTTTTGCCGCATCCAGCACCGCCGTGTCACCGTCGCCGACCGCCAGACCGATGCGTGTCAGGTATTGGGCGATGCCCAGGTGATCTAGGCCGGCGTACAGGCATGCCTGGGTGATGGCCGTGCCGTAGCCATAGGCGGACATGTAGCAGTTATTGAGATTGGCCGTGTACTCGGCGTGGCGGATCGGGACCAGCAGTGTCGCAACCTTGTCTCGCCATTCGGCTGGCATGACCTCAACAAGCCTGCGTTTTTCGAAAAACGCAAAGTTCTTCTCCATGTGATCCTGCTGGCGCGACCGGGTAATGGTCCATGACCCGTAGTAGTACTGGCGGGGATCCCGGAAGGTATACCAGTCCTCCATTTCGATCGCCGTGCGGCGGCGGTCGTACAGCAGGTGTTCAGGATCCCACAGCGGCCGATAGTGAAAGTTGGTCTCTGGCTGGATATCAAACGTCGCTTCCTGATAGCGCGATGCCGGTTTGTCCTTGCCCAGCCGCCTGGCGACATGGTCGAAGGTATTTCGAATCGGCTTGATATCGGCCGTTTTGATGTCAATCTGCATTGATTACTCCTGCATTAGCCGGAGGCGCCGTCGCCGCCGTCCTCCGCCGTCTCTCCTGTCCGCCATTTCTCCCGGTCCGCGTCGATCGCCGCTCCCTGCTCCTGGGTCAGGAAGCGGACGTGGTTGTGGGTGCAGAATT
>Ga0316191_10001764_pt1 | contig 15399 bp, 11 predicted proteins | sample Eddworburr2cm_MG_FD_204928 | JGI IMG/M metagenome (GOLD analysis project Ga0316191, IMG submission 204928) | Coastal sediment microbial communities from Maine, United States - Eddy worm burrow 2 cm | ecosystem: Environmental > Aquatic > Marine > Coastal > Sediment | place: USA: Maine...
CATGCTCGGACTTATCGCGCTTGAGAAACTCTAACGGCTTCCTGAAATCCTTGTGGTCCCGCAAATCGATCAGGTGGAAGCTCCACCCGTTGGGCCGCAATATCCGGTGCAGGTTGGCGAGGACTGCGCGAGTGTTTTCGAGATGCTCCATCACCGACATCGAGAACACGATATCGACGCAGGCGTCAGGAAGCGACAGCCGCTCGGCGGGGCAGCGCGGGAAGGGCTGAAACACTTCCTCGCGCAGCGCGGCTACACGCTGACTTCCCTGACTTTCAATTTCCAGAATATCGTGCAGGCGCCCGGGATCAACGCCACGCATCCGTGACATGATGGCATTGACGACTTCGGCATATTCGATAGGCAGGCGGCTGTCCAGGTCGAGAATGTTATTGCCATAGTACCTGTTGCAGCCTGCCAGCAAGAGCGCCAGCGGCAGGCCGGGTGGATTAGTGGTCCCCATTTCCAGAACATCCTTGCCCTGGAAACTTTGTCCCACCGACTCGGCCATATACTCGAGAATCGGCACACAGTGGAGCAGATTGTAAAGGGCTGTGCCGTTGGTATTGACGCTGCGACGAATCGCCCCAAGGGTCTTTCTCTCCGCCTCGGTGAACAGGCCGAGCCTCTGGAGCATCGGCACAAAAGTGCCTCGGAGCGATTTCCGCAGCTACATATGAGCGTCTATCCGCTAGAACAGCGTGTAAATAAATGGCGCAACCGCGGAGCCCTGTGTCAGTACAATCAAAGCACCCAGTAGCAGCATTGTAATGATGATAGGGGCCAGCCAGAATTTCTTCCTGGCGCGCATAAAGCCCCAGAGGTCTTTAATTAGGTCCAGCATTAGTATGGATGCTCCACGTTTTCTTTGGACTGGTTAAGACTTTCCACCCGATAGCTGGCGAGTGAATCATCAAGCTTGCGTTTCATAGGGTCCTTGCCGAAAAGCCGCATGATCAATCCCGTTGGAAATACCAGGCCATAAAAGACAATACCGAGAATAAGGCGGGTATTGATCCAGTTCATGATATTGCCAAACTTCATCCAGCCTATGTAAACAGGCTGAAGTGTGGACGGCAGCAGCAATGCCCAACTTGTCAGCACGCCAGCGAAAATCCAGGGCCACCGGGGAAAGTTAAAGGAAAACATCCAGGGTATCGCCAGGCCAAACAGAACAACCACGATTGCGCTTGTGACGAGGCCAAATTTTCGATAGCCGGCGGCGTCCAGTGTTTCGATCTTGCCTGTCATAGTCAGTCCAGTTCGTATTCGTTACGCCAGTCAGAAGCTTCCTTCCACTCCGGCTGATTCTGCTTGGCGAGCAGACAGTTTTCCAATACCAGGTAGTCCATTTCCGTGCGCATAAAACAGCGGTAGGCATCCTCCGGCGTACAGACGATGGGCTCGCCGCGAACGTTGAACGAAGTATTTACCAGCACGGGGCAGCCGCTGGCGGCCTCAAACGCATCCAGCAATTTGTGGAAGCGTGGGTTGGTTTCGTTGTGCACAGTCTGTATGCGGGCAGAGTAATCGACATGGGTGATAGCCGGAATCTCTGAGCGTGGGATGTTGAGCTTCTCTATGCCGAACAGTTGCTGCTGCTCCTGTGTCATGCTGAGACACTTTTCCTTCTTGACCTGCGCGACCAGCAGCATGTAGGGGCTTGGTCGGTCTATCTCAAACCAGTCGGATACGCACTCGGCCTTGACCGCCGGGGCAAACGGCCTAAAAGACTCCCTGTACTTGATCTTGAGGTTCATCACGGACTGCATTTTTTTACTTCTCGGGTCACCGATAATACTGCGCCCGCCCAGCGAGCGCGGGCCAAATTCCATGCGGCCCTGAAACCAGCCGATAATATTCTCCCCGTTGAGAATATCGGCCAACTGAGGCATCAGCGCATCATCATCGAGTTCGTCGTAAGACGCTCCGACGCCGTCGAGATAGGACCTGATCGAGTCACCGTCTGCCCTGGGACCGAGGTATGCGCCCTGCATGGCGTCTCCATCAGACACTTCGCGTGGCTTCTCCAGGTATTCATGCCATACCGACAGCGCCGCGCCCAGTGCGCCGCCGGCGTCTCCGGCAGCAGGTTGTATCCAGATGTCCTTGAATGGCCCCTCCCGCAATATCCGGCCATTGGACACGCAATTAAGCGCCACCCCGCCGGCCAGGCAAAGATAATCCGTACCCAGTTCCTTATGCACGTTGCGCACAATTTTCAGTACGACTTCCTCGGTGACAACCTGTATGGAGCGCGCAATATCCATTTCCCGTTGCGTGAGTTCTGTTTCGGCTGTTCGGGGCGGACCGCCGAACAACTTATCAAACTTGCTGTTGGTCATTGTCAGACCGGTAGCGTAGTTGAAATAACTCATATCAAGGCGAAAAGTGCCATCTTCCTTGACGTCCAGCAGGTTTTCCAGGATCAGATCGACATAGACCGGCTCGCCATACGGCGCCAGTCCCATCAGCTTGTACTCGCCTGAATTGACCTTGAAGCCGGTGTAGTAAGTGAAGGCGGAATACAGCAGACCCAGCGAGTGGGGAAAATTGAGTTCCCACTTGCCTTCCAGTTTATTGCCATCGCCCATCCATACCGAACTGGTGGCCCACTCGCCGACGCCATCCAGGCACAGTACAGCTGCCTTTTCAAACGGGCTGGGGAAAAAGGCCGACGCTGCATGAGATTTGTGGTGCGCCGAGAACAAAAGCCCGGGCAGGTTTTTTTCATCACCTGCCAACTTGCCGAGCTCCCGTTTGAGCGTGGTTTTCAGGAACAGCTTTTCTTTCAACCATATTGGCATAGCAGCCAAAAACGACTTGAAGCCATTGGGTGCATAGGACAGGTAGGTTTCCAGCAGGCGCTCAAATTTGATTAGCGGTTTGTCATAAAAAACAATTTGATCGACGTCGCCCAGGGATATGCCCGCTTCGCTCAGGCAATATTCTATGGAGTGTGCCGGAAAAGCAGCATCGTGCTTTTTGCGAGTGAAGCGTTCCTCCTGCGCTGCGGCGACAACCTTTCCGTCATGCACCAGCGCCGCTGCGCTGTCATGATAGTAGGCAGATATGCCCAGGATATAGTTTGCCACCTTGATACCTTCGCGAGTTTAAACAGGGAAATGATTGCATGTATACTCCGGGCGTATATTAACCAATCACTAGGCCAATCGGCATTAAAAAAATGCCCTCCGGCATTCTTCAGGACAGCATGGGTAAAAAACTGTTTTTCTATCTCGCCACAGTGGCATTTATGCTGGCTCTAATGGAGGCTTTTGCGTTTGTCGCCGTGCAGCTGGTTGATCGGGATGACTTTTTCGATCACCGGGAGGGCGTGCTGCAGCGCCTGAATGCTCAGAACCTGGCAAAGGCTGCGCAGGATAGCACCGATATGGTGCTGGGATGGCGCAACTTCGGGCCGCGCAGCCAGGTCGACTACAGCTGCCGGGGGGTGGAAATCGAATATAGTTATGACGCGGCGGGTGCGCGGATTTACCAGGGATTCGACCCGGCTGAGGCACGAGTCATTATCGTGGGCGACTCGTACACCAATGGGGATGAGGTTGGTAATGAATCGACCTACCCGGCAAAACTGGCGGAATTATTGGAAGTCTCGGTTGCGAACCATGGCGTGGGCGGTTACGGCCCGGCCCAGAGCGTGCTCAACTTTAGCGAGAGTGCCGCGATCTATCCGCGTGCTGATGTGGTCGTTCTGGGCATCATGTATGAAAATCTCTATCGCATGATGAATAGTTACAGGCCGGTCCTTTACAGCACCTCCTCGGACTATACGCTCAAGCCCTACATGGCCGCAGGCAAGCTGATGCCGCACCCGGGGCCCGCGGCATTTTCGAGCCTGGACAATTTTCTGGAAATCGCGAACGGCGCTTTTGATGCGGACTTCTGGGCAAAGCCCAGGGCGGAATTTCCGTATCTGGCATCCCTGCTGAAGAGCCTGGGGAGTCACTATTTCATCTACCGGAAATTTCAGAAGTCTCTTCGTGAAATCGGCTTCCCCGAGTATTTTCTGATCTTCGAAGATCCCGAGGTCGAACTGAGTCTTGTCAGCCTGCTCAATGAGTATGCGGAGCTGGCAGGCCGGGCGGGGCTTCAGCCGGTGGCGGTATTCATCCCGAGAAACAGGCACGATATCAGCAGTGCCGCCAAATTTATCGAAAAACACCGCGAGCAGTTCAATGCCGATTTAGTGCTGGGTGATGTCGGCCAGCACCCGGGGGTCGATTGGGTGGAGTTCAACCAGCGGGAACCCGAGGGGGACAACATTTGCCACCCCTCCCCTTACGGCTATCAGGTGATTGCCGACTACATTTACGGACTGCTGCTGGAAAACCGGTTCTAGCGAGCCAATCTGGCACCGCCGGCCCGCTCCAATGCCATGGCGCCCAGTTCCTCGTAAAGCCGGGAATAGTGATCAAGGCTCACATTCTGGTCAACATTCTCGACCACAAAACGGTGACCACGGTCTCCCTGGCTGGCTCTGAGTTGGGGGTTCCCCAATAGTTCGATGAGCGCCGCGGCAATCGCATCGGGGTTGCGTTCCACCAGTTGGTAATGCTCACCGGCCAGTCCGATACCCGATGAAATCCCCTGGTAAGGGCACACCAGGGCAGGCAGTCCGCATGCCATGGCCTCCAGTACGGAATTGGGGGTCCCCTCCCGCCGGGAAGCGAGTACGAAGATATCGCTGGCGCGAAGATAGGATTCGACGTCGTCAACAATACCGGCAAAGTGCACCTTGCTGCTGGCGCCCGAGGTCTCGATCAGCCCCTGTATGTCGCTGCCATAGTTTCCCAGTCTCGGGTCGTGTTGATGAGACGTGGGGCCGACAAAAAGCAGGTGCGTGTCTGGAAAACGGGACAACAGGAGACGCCAGGCCTTGATGATTTCCTCGGGGGCCTTGCGTGGCATGACGGCGCCGACCGCTACGATGATCTGGTGGTCTGCGGGAATGTTGAATTTTGCCCGCAAGGCCTGCGCTGACGCTTTCTCCTGTTCCGATTTTGCTGAGTGAAAGCGGCTCAGGTTAACGCCGTTGCGAATGTACTCGATGCGGCTGGTGATGCCGATTTCCCGCAGTAAATGCTCGATAACCTCGCTGTTCGTCACCAGCGCATCGAACTGATTGTACACCTGCCGGAAGCCACGCTGGCGCAGCAGGCGCTTGACCGGTTTCTGCGTCCAGGTGGGAAACTGGGAAACCGAGTATAGGGTAGCGACACCACTGTGCTTCAGTTGGCGCAGCCACGGCAGGGCCTGAGGTCGCATATTGGTCACGAACTGGACTACAACGGGTCCATCATGTGGGCGCCGGCACGCTTCCAGAACAGCGTCATAGTAGATCTGGGTGCGGGCTTTGGTCTTGCTGTCCGGAAGGCGAATGCGCTCCAGGGGCGCTCCATCGAGGGTGGTACTCGGCAACCAGGTTCCGGGCTCTGCCCGGTACCAGTCGGTGTGCTTATCCGCCTCGCTCCGCTCCTGTATCTGGGGCGTACCGGTTATGATCTGCACGTCCAGATTGCGTTGAAGCAAGCCACCTATGTAGCTGCGATAACGATTCTGGGCACCACCGTAGGTGGGATAAAAGTGCGGTGAAGCCAGCCAGAGCCTCGTGCGCTTGTCGTGTCGGGGTGGAATAGGACGCTCTCCTGAGTGTCTGGATGACATTGAAACAAAGTTGAGTTTAGATTATCGCAATTGAGTAAAAAAGACCCGTGACCAGGGTAATTGCCGCAAGACATTGAAAAACACACTTTTGCGCTGCCGGCCGGTCATGCCGCAAGCTATAGGGTGCAGAAATGGTATGGGTTGGACCCGGCTATTACTAATCGATCAGTTGCGCTTTCCACCAGGCCTGGAACATAAGCACCGACCACATCAGTTCCGAGTGATTGGCCCAGCCATACAGGTGTTGATGCCAGGCATCCCGGATACTTTGCGTGTCGAAAATGCCCTGTTCTTCCAGCGCCTGCTCGGAAATCAGGTCTTCCACCCAATCCCTCAGCGGGCCTACAAGCCATTCCTTCACCGGCACACTGAACCCCCGCTTCGGTCTATCGATCAGTTCGCGCGGGACATACCGGGTCAGCAGGTCCCGGAGCACGAGCTTACCAGTGCGGCCGTCATACAAATATTCACGCGGCAGCGACCAGGCCAACTCCAGCACCCGGTGATCGAGCAGCGGCGCGCGTGCCTCCAGTCCCACCGCCATAGTTGCACGGTCTACCTTGACCAGAATATCGTCCGGCAGATAGCCGGTGTAGTCATAGTGCAGCATGGAAAACAGTGGGTCCTGCAGGTCAGCCCAACAGGATGGGTCGGACAAGGGGCCCGCCGGATCGACCGCCCCGGGCACGAACTGATCCACCGCCAGACACTTATTGAATTTATAGGCCAGAATCTGCTGCGGAGAGGTGGCTGCCCAGTTGCATGAACGCTGGCTGATTTTCGCCAGCTTGCGAGTCCAGCGGGGCACGTTCCGACCTTCATCGGCGTATCGTTTTGCCCAGCGCCAACTGCCCGCGCCCAGTGCGCGGGTCATGGGAGCGACCAGTTTTCTGGCGGGTCGGGGAAGGCGTTGCACATCCCGCCAGTGTCCAAGGCAGTTTTTGTAGCGCCGATACCCCGCCATCTGCTCGTCACCGCCATCACCCGTAAGAACGACTTTCAGCCGCTGGCGGGCAAGCTTACTGACCAGGTAGGTCGGTATCTGTGAGGAGTCCGCGAAGGGCTCATCATAAATGTGCGGCAAGTGTTCAACCACATCCAGCGCCTGATCCGGCGTCACGTAGATCTCCTGGTGATCCGTTTTCAGGTGCCTGGCAACCGCGGCGGCATACTCCGCTTCATTGTATTTTTCCTCCGAGAAACCGATACTGAATGTCTTCACCGGTTTGTCCGCATGCTTCTGCATCAGAGCCACAATCATCGAGGAGTCGATGCCCCCGGAGAGCAGCGCTCCAAGCTCAACGTCAGCCACCATCCTGTCTTTGACCGCATGGTTGAGCACCACGTCAAGGCTGTTGATCGCGTCCTCGTAACTCCCCTTAAAGCGATTGTTCTGGCCGTACTCAGCCACCGCCCTGGCAGACCAGAACCGGGTGGGCTCCGCGCCCCAGGGTTTACAATCCCTGGTAATCTTTATCAGGCTGCCCGGCGGCAGTTTGCGCACCTGCCGATAGATAGAGCGAGGCTGGGATACCCAGCCATACTGCATATACTGTCCGAGGGCATCGCGATCCAGTTCACGATCAAAATCCGGGTGTTTGCGCAACGCCTTCAGTTCCGATCCAAACAGAAAACTGTTGCCGCACCAGCCGTAATACAGCGGCTTTTTGCCAACCCGGTCGCGCGCCAACCACAGGCAGCGTTCTTGCCTGTCCCAAAGTGCAAATGCGAACATGCCTTCAAGCCGGGTAACAGCCTCCTCCACTCCAAGGTGCTGCACCGCTGCCAGTATCACTTCAGTATCGGAGTGCCCGCGGAACGGGTACTGCGCCAGTCCGGGCTGCTTTCGCAGCCGCGGAAAATTGTATACCTCACCATTGAAAGACAGCACGTATCGTCCTGAGGCAGACTCCATCGGCTGGGCACCGGCCTCTGTCAAATCAATGATTGAAAGGCGGCGATGGCCCAACGCAAGCGGAAACGAACTATCCACCCACACTCCGCCTGCATCGGGACCGCGGTGGATGATGGTGTCCGCCATGGCCTGGCAGCGCCTGGCAAGTTCATCCCTGGGTGCGCCCTGGTACTCAATAAATCCGGTAATTCCACACATGGTCAATTCGTCTCTTGTTGTCGGTCCGCGGCGTTTTCAACAATAGAGTCCAGCAATGCAAGGTATTTGCCGGTAGCGCGCTCAACAGTGAAGTCTTCCGCCCTTTGCAGCAGAAGTTCTCTCGATGTGGGTGTATCCAGTTCGGACGAAATGGCGTTCGCCATGGCCCTGGCGTCACCGACATCAACAAGGGCGCCATATTTGCCATCAGCAAGAATCTCAGCCGAACCGCCCGGGCAGTCGGTACTGACCACCGGGCAACCACAGGCCAGGGCCTGAATCAGTACGCCAGGCAAGCCCTCGTAGGTCGAAGACAGTACGAGCACGGACGCGCGCGCCATATACTGATGCGGATTAGCTACAAATCCAGGCATGTCGAAGTCTGAGCCAATACCCAACTCGTTGGCCAGGGCCTCGAGATCGTCATGCAGCCTGCCCTCCCCGAGAATGACCAGTCGCGCCTCCCTGTTCTCGCGCACAAGCGCAAATGCGCGCAGCAGTGTCGCAAAGTCCTTCTGCTCGGTCAGCCGGCCTACCCCCATAATCACTGGCGGCCCATCCGGCGTAAACCAGGGATGCTCAGGCGTCTGCCGCGCAAGCTCGCGCAGGCTGTCGTCCACAACCGGATTATAGATCGTAGTGACGGACCCCTGGCGCAAACCAACTACCGTGGTCAGCTCATTCGCCACGTAGTTTGATACCGACACCACGGCGCTGGCCCCCGGGTAAGTTCGCCGCACCAGTTCGGGCAGATAGCGCCAGCGCCACTTGCGAAAATTTGACGGCGACGCGCAATAGGTGGCCAGTGCAATACGCTCACTCACCACAACCGGCACATCAACTGCCGCTTGCCGCGTTGCCCATATCGACAGCAGGTTGGCATAGGGAAGTGCAGACAGAATCACATCGGGACGACTCTCTTCCAGGTATTGCCGCAATGATTTCGTCCTGGCAATCTCCGGAGCAATTTTTCTTGCCAGCAGCACCGGACGGAGCAAGGCGAAAAAGTCGCCGATATTGATCATCGCTGCGTTCCATCGCGCGCGCAGCTCGCCCACCGGCTGCAGCTCTATCATGGTGGCACCCTCGGGTATCTCTGCGAGGTATGCGCCTTTCGCCTTACACAGGACCAGGTCGACGGCCCGACCGTTTGCCAGAAAAGCTTTCACCAGGGTCAACATCGAGCGCTCTGCGCCACCCCCCTCCAGCGAGGGTAACAGGACCGCTATTTTGCCGGCTGAGAAGTCCTTTTTCATCAACTCACGGCTCCATACTCTCGGCCCCGTTGGCTTTCGAATCTACCCTGTGGGGCGGTGTAAGCGCCTGGTAACTTAGCAATAAGCCCAGTGGAAACCAGAATAGCATCCACTTATCCCTGGGTCGGTCAATAAGTGTGTCGACACCAGTCATCATTGTACAGACGACGAAGATCAGCATGCAGAAAACAGTATAGTCGCCCTGCTGGCGCCCGAAAGCCAAGGCATGGCGAAACGCGACCAGCAGTACCAACAAGAGCAAACCCAGCCCGGTCACGCCCCCTTTCCAGAAGGCCTGCAGGTAGGCGTTGTGGGCAGTCTCGAAAACATTTTTGCCCAGTTCCACCGAAATTTCTGATGTCAGGCCGTGTCCGAACAGGGGTGTCAAAACGGCCTCATTCCATACTTCTGCCCATATTAGCGGGCGCGGCCCCATTCCCCTGAGAACTGCCTGTTCAGACGTATCGGGAAAGAGAATTAACAGTATCGCGGCAAAAAGCACTGCGGCGACAACCGCCACAACGAGACTTCTCTTTCTCTTGTGGGTCAACGCCGCCAGGGTTACCAGGGCGACAATCATGGATACAAACGCTGTTCGGCTCTGCCCGAACCAGGCGAAGGAGATGAATATCGCGACTGCAACGAATAGGAGTAACTTGCCGCCCAGCGCCTGCGTGCGCAGGGCAAAACCCATCGCGAGCAATCCGAATACACCATAGACATTGGAAAACTCGTTGACGTTGGACAACGCCCCGAGACCCTTCATGCGGGCCCCGGGAAATGGGTTGTCCCGATAAAAGACCACCAGGCTTATCAGCGCTGCGGCGGCAGCAACGATGATACAAACCTGCAACATGCGTTCAAACAGGACGTGATTCCATTGCACCAGGAAATACGTAATGGTGATAAAGCTGAAAAGATAAACGGATATTGTGAATTTCTGGCCCAGGCGGAACCAGTCCATCGGTGTGGCCCAGAAGCCGCTGAGCAGCATATAGAAAATGTAGATTGCTATTGCCTGGAATAGCGGGTGCCGGTAATTTGCCCTGATGCCACTGATGAATACAAACAGCCCAAGGAAAAACACGAATCTGGCAAACAGCCGATAATGACCGCTATAGTCTTCGAGAAAGAAATAGCCACAGGTGAACAATCCGTATGCGCATAGCAACACGAAAGGAAAAGCTCGCTTTAGCGTATCGGTGAGTGTCAATTGATTCTTATCAAGTAAGCTTACAAGCACGAATAACGAAATGCCAAAGGCATGCCGTCAGGCAAGCATCGGGACAGGTAATCCGGGCCGAAATTATACACTTAAGCACCCTGTTGGGGCATTGGTTTTTTGAATCATGGCGATACCGCAATTACTCTATGAGAGCCAATTGGCTTGCGGCGTCCAATTGCCGGGCACTGCCGTCCTTCATCTGGTATACCCGGTCAGCCGCCTGGATCATGGCGCGATTGTGTGAGATAGCCAGAATTGTGAGTTGTCCTTTTAGCGCTTCCATTGTTTGCCTCACAACTTCCTCGCTCTCCGGATCCAATGCGCTGGTGGCCTCGTCGAGAATCAGCAGTCTGGGTCGATTAACCAGCGCCCTGGCGATTACAATGCGCTGTCGCTGGCCGCCCGACAATTTACCCCCGCGCTCCCCCACTATGGTATCCAGCCCATCCGGAAGCTGTGACACAAAACCCCAGGCGCCCGCTGCCTGCAGCGCCTGCTCCGCATCGTCCATTGTCAATTCCGGGTCGCCCAGCGTGACATTATGAATAATACTGTCATGCAGCAGTATTGTGTCCTGGGGTACATATCCTATCATGCTGCGCCACTGCTTGATGTCAATGTCCCGCAGCGAGACACCGTCAAGCAGAACCTCTCCCTTTTGGGGTCGCAGCAGGCCTATCGTCAAATCAATGATCGTGGTTTTGCCTGAGCCCGAAGGGCCCACCAGGGTGGTCAGTGAGCCTGCAGCTACATGCAGCGACAATTTCTTGAATACCGGATGCTGGTCGTATTCAAAGTACACATCCGCAAGGTCAAGGCTTTGGTCGAAGTGCGGCACCATACCGCCATCGAGGCTTTCCCGGGAGTCTTCAGCCGCATTGATGGAGTCGAGCATAGCCCAGTAAGCACTTTCACCCTGCACCAGCTTCTGGTATTGCTTTTGTACCTTGCCAAAAAAAGAAAAGGCTCTGCCCAGGGCGATCACCAGCACCATTACCGTGGGCAGATCCATTCCGAACTGTTCCAGGGACAGATAAATACCCAGACAGATAAAACCGGTGAACATCAGTTCCTGGCCAGAATCCAGCAAGGCGCCGCTCAATACCTGCTTGCGCAAGGACCTGTTTAAACGATTCGTATCGTAAGCAAGCACCTGGTCTGCCAGGTGCTCCCGCGCCATAGCCTTGAGCGGCTTTACCGACTGCAATGTATCGGTCAGGTTTGACATCAGCGATGTCATGATTCGGGTTTGGCGCCTGCCAGCCCGGCGGGTAATCCTGACCAGGAAATGCGACAACCCTATTACCACAATACCGGCGCAGATGCCTGCGAGCGACGCGCGCCAGGACAGGGCAAAGGCGACCCCAGAATAGATCAGCGCCTGGACAAAAAATGTCATGGCTGTGGCACCATTAACAAAGGCTGCCGAGGCACGTCCGGCCTCACTTGCCAGCGAGTTGGTCAGCTTGCCAACGGGTTGGTGCAAAAAGTATTCCCACTTACTGCGCAATACTGCCCGGAGCATTTGCAAACGCAGATCGGTACCAACCTGGGCGGCTGTATAGCCTACCTGGCGCTGTGCTATCAGCAGAAAAACGCTCTTGAAGGTTACGCCAGCCACGATGATCAAAAGCATATTGCCCAGGGTAGGCGCGATGCCCAGGCTCCCGAGTGTATCGATGACGACGCGTTCAAATTCACTGCTCGCAGCGGAGGAGCCGCCCGGCAGCATGTCGCTTGCTTCCGAACCTAACGCGATGTTGAGAAGTGGCAGCAAGGCGGACAGCCCGATACCCTCGGCAACAGCCGAGAGTAGTAAGGCTGTCAGCAGCAGCGCAGTCTGCCAGGGATAAGCGCGCAAAAAGCTTAGCATCAGTGCCATGTGGCAACGGCTCCCGCCGAGAGTGCGAAAGGTGAAGGAGTGTCCACTAGCCTGAGACCCTAGCCGACTCTTTTTCGATTGTCAGACATTGTATCCCAAGCGGTAACCGTCTGACCATGTTGGCTGGCTTGCCAGGGTGTTGTTCGTTTTCTGCAACTCTCCTCATCCCGTGGGCGGGCAAGTGCACATGTTCAACCTGAGATGATGTAGCCCCCGACACGCCTATGGTGAGGGGAGTAAACCAGAAAGCCAGAAAGACACAGACCTGGATGCTAGCAGACGGCTTAAAAATTATCCCTTCTGAGCAAAAGATCGCCTACCCTATTCGCGGCATGATGATCAGGGACTGGGAGGAGTTGTATCGGGAGATCCTGACCGGGCACGCATGATTTTTGGGCCCAGGCCGATCTCGATCGCCTCGGCAAAATAGCGGTAGCCCAACTCCGTAAAGTGCATGTCGATGGGCCAGTAAAGATCGGCAAGCTTCCCTTCGTGCTCTTCCAGCTTGCTATACAGGTAGGGCTTTGTATCGATCACATCAATCTGATGCTGCAGCGCATAGTCTTTCAAAGCATCGAGCCTCTCGTATCGATCGCGCCTTAACTCGTTGTGATGAGGCGCAAGGACCAGCGTAAAGTCCACCCCCTGCGACTCGAGCACGGTATTGAATTCACCCACCAGCGCCATCAGCTTTTCCACCGCCTGTTGCTCTCTCTTTTCACGTTCCGTTCGCGTGATAAGCAGGTGGGTATAGTCAAATACCTCAAAAAGGATAAGGCGCGCCAATTGGCTGGATTCATACAACCAGGGCATAGGGGGAGGTTCGACACCCCGCACTGTCCCGTCAGGCTGGAATCGCTCCATTCCGCCGCGCAGGATAACATCCGATACATCGCTGTTATTTACCACCAGAAGAACAAAATCGGGGCGGTACGGCAGCAGTTTGTCCACCAGCATGCGGTAGCTGTAAAAGGGATCGCTGCCCGCCACGCCGCCACACATCATGGTCAACTGATTCGCGCCAGGCCCTGCGTTCAGCATGAGACCCAGTTGATTCAGCCAGGTCTGATCGAAGCGGGCACCCCTGGCCTCGGTAAAAGAGTCCCCGACTGCTACCAGGCGCAATTCATCGGAACGCTTTAGCAGTGGGTGTTCAATATCTCTAAGCCCCAGTGAATTGGTGCGCTTTTCGTAATCAAACTCCGACAGCTGATAGCTGAGAACCGCATTGGGGTCGTTGGCGTAATACCAGGAACGTGCATTTACCGCGTAGGGAGGAACAAACACGCCCTCATTCCTCTCGGTCCAGGTGCAGTATGCGCAGGAAAGACGCAGCACTATTTCCGCCGCGGGGATAAACAACAGGCCCATGACCAACACGATGATCAGTGTATCTCTGACAGGCCTGGTTGGGGGGGAGTCTTTTGGTGGGTGCACGCTTTACCGCTTGGGCGCACTGCCGCCCTGTTACTAGCAAATACAATCGCAATTCGGCGCCATAATAGCGGAGCATCAATCTATTTGAAAGCGTGTATCCAGGGTGCTATTGGGTTACACGCAGCCTGGAATAAGGGGCTACACAACGCCCGTTTTACATTGCCGTTACTGCCACTGGTCCGTTTGCAATCAGATCCTTTGATCCATTAAACTCCACGAGTTGACCTTCTCCCCCCTCAGGTTTCTGCATCGCGGCTGGCCGTTGTCTACGCGCGATCCCAAATAAAGGTTTTACCATGGCGCTGGCTCGGGCTTTTTACAAATTTCTCAAGAAACGCAACAGTCATATGAAACGATTCCTGCTGATGACTGAAGTGGGCAAAAAACTGGTGCCAGAGTATCGTTACAGCTGGCCCTACCTGGACTGGTGGCATGACAAGCCATTCAATGCCTACCTGGAGCGGTTTGACGAGTTGGGTCACTTCAATACGGACAGGCGGCATATGGTTTACCAACTGATGCGCATGATCGAGGGCGTCCCTGGGGATACGGTGGAATGCGGCTCCCTGGAAGGTGCCGGCAGTTTCCTGATCCACCTGATGAATGAGCGCTCGAAGAAACATGAGCGTTGGCACCATATTTTCGATTCATTCGAGGGCCTGTCCGAGCCGCAAGAAGGCGACGGGGACCACTGGGAGCAGGGAGACTTGTCGGTTTCCATGGAACAGGTCAGAAGCAATATGGGCGACTTCGAACGGTATAGCCTGTACCAGGGCTGGATTCCCACCAGGTTCCCGGAAGTCGAAGACAAGCGATTCGCTTTCGTACATATCGATGTTGACCTGTATCAGCCCACGCTGGACGCTATCGACTTCTTTTACCCCAGGTTGAACCAGGGAGGCATCATCCTCTGTGACGACTATGGTTCCTCCCTGTGTCCTGGCGCTACCCGAGCCATCGATGAGTACCTCTGCGATAAACCCGAGAAGATGCTGTATATGACCTGCGGTAGCGGCTTTATGATCAAGGGGCAGGAAACGGCGCTGCAACTGGATTGACGGCCCCGCTTTTGCCTGACCGACAGGCCGGATGCCAGCCAGTGCCAGACATTACCCGCCAGTTCCGGTCACTCCCACTCGATAGTGGCCGGCGGCTTCGAGCTGACATCATAGGTAACCCGCGACACACCGGAGATCTCGTTGATGATGCGATTGGAGGCCCGCTCCAACAGATCGTAGGGCAGGTGCGCCCAGCGTGCGGTCATAAAATCGACCGTTTCCACCGCCCGCAGGGCAATCACGTACTCATAGCGACGCGCATCCCCCACCACACCCACTGACTTGACCGGCAGGAACACGGCAAACGCCTGGCTGGTTTTCTGGTACCAACCATCGCGGTGCAATTCCTCGATGAAAATAGCGTCCGCCAGGCGCAGCAGGTCGGCGTATTCCTTTTTCACTTCTCCCAGTATTCGCACACCCAGCCCCGGGCCGGGAAAGGGATGGCGATAGACCATGTCATAAGGCAGCCCCAGTTCCAGGCCGATTTTTCTCACCTCGTCCTTGAACAGCTCACGCAGGGGTTCCACCAGGTCCAGCGCCATGTCATCTGGCAAACCGCCCACATTGTGATGAGACTTGATCACGTGAGCTTTGCCGGTTTTGGCGCCCGCCGACTCGATTACATCGGGGTAAATGGTGCCCTGGGCCAGCCATTTAACGTCTTGCAGGCGTGTTGCCTCCTCATCGAACACTTCAATGAAGGTATTGCCGATCACCTTGCGCTTCTGCTCCGGGTC
>Ga0316191_10001765_pt1 | contig 15397 bp, 11 predicted proteins | sample Eddworburr2cm_MG_FD_204928 | JGI IMG/M metagenome (GOLD analysis project Ga0316191, IMG submission 204928) | Coastal sediment microbial communities from Maine, United States - Eddy worm burrow 2 cm | ecosystem: Environmental > Aquatic > Marine > Coastal > Sediment | place: USA: Maine...
CTCTGCTCGATCGCGTCGGTGGCGAAATCCTGGTGTCCCATACCCGCAACCGATCCACCGGGTGTGACAGAAACCGTTGCTCGGCAACCAGAATCTGGCGAACGGCGACTCCGCTACTCAGCTACCGAATTGGCCCATCGCTTCGAGGATGGCCGTTGCGGTGCTGGTGTTCACAACGTCAGGCACGGGTTGGGGGCCGGGGTGGAGGTCGAACGTGGGTCGACGAGTGCTGCGAGGGACCTGGCCTGCAAGGTGAGGCCGCGATCCATGGCTTCGATCGGCTTGCCGATACCGCCCTCCGCAGTGAGATCGAAGATCCGTCCATCAGCGAGCACGAACACGGAGCGGCCATTGGGGAGATCGTGACGCTCCAGCGAGGGAGCCAACTCGACACCCGGCGCTTCGTGATCGGGTCGATGGGTGTCGATCTCGGTCTCGACATGCCTGGCATTCGCGAGGACGAGGCCATCGGGCATCCGGGAGATCAGATCGAGACTCACCGCGTCGGCCCTGCCCGTCGCCGTGATCACGACATCGGCTGCTGCGCAGGCATGTGCCGGCGTGTTCAGGCGATACGACCCTCGGCCACATCACGCTCGTTTACGACCACGATGACATCCCACGTGGTGTGCCAGACGGACCCCGATCAAGCGCCTTCGAGGTAGCCCTCGAGCTTCCGTGCGCGGGCCGGCTGGCGTAGCTTTGCGAGCGCCTTGGTCTCGATTTGACGGATGCGCTCCCTGGTGACGTGGAAGTGGTCACCGACCTCTTCGAGCGTGCGAACCTTGCCGTCGGCGAGACCGAAGCGCATGACGAGCACATCGCGTTCGCGGTCATTCAGGGCTTCAAGGGCCAGACTCAGGTAGCTCTGGAGTAGATGGAACGCCGCGACATCAATCGGGATCTCCGCATCCGTGTCTTCGACGAAGTCACCAAGCGTCGAATCGTCCTCTTCGCCGAGTGGCGTCTCCAGCGACACCGGGTCCTGGGCGATGCGGCGGAGTTCGGTGACCTTGTCCGGATCGAGTTCGAGTTCCTCGGCGATCTCCTCGATCGTCGGATCCCGGCCGAGTTCCTGCATGAGTGTGCGTTGCGTGCGCGCGAGCTTGTTGATCGTCTCGACCATGTGGACGGGCACCCGGATGGTGCGAGCCTGGTCGGCGAGTGCTCGCGTCACCGCCTGGCGGATCCACCACGTTGCGTAGGTCGAGAACTTGAAACCCTTCCGGTAGTCGAACTTCTCGACGGCCCGGATCAGTCCGAGGTTGCCCTCCTGAATGAGGTCGAGCAGGCTGAGGCCGCGCCCGATGTATTTCTTGGCGATCGAGACGACGAGCCTCAGGTTGGCTTCGACCAGTCGTTTGCGGGCCTTGTCCCCGTTGCGGACGGTGCGTTCGATGATGATCCGGTCTGCGGGCGCAAGCTTCGATCCCTCCTCGATTTGTTCCTCGGCGCGAGTGCCAGCCTCGGCCTGCATGGCGAGTTCGACCTCCTGCTGCGGAGTGAGCAGCGGGAAACGGCCGATCTCCTGGAGGTACATGCGGACCGGGTCGGACACATGAACGAGTTCATCGTTCGAGAGGTTGGTGGCAGCGAGGCTGTTGGCGGAGTCCTCGCGGATCGGAATGCGTTCCTCTCGCAGTGCCAGGAATACGGCGTCGAATGACTCGTCCGGAGCCCCGACCTCTTCGAGTTCCTGCTGGACCTCGGTCATGACGAGGAAGCCGCGCTGGCGGCCCCTGGCCGTCAGCTCCTCGAGCACGATTCGGACAATCTCGTTCATTCCCTGCTCCGCAATTCCCTGCGTTCGTTCTGCAACGCTATCAGGCGTTCGAACTGTTCTGAATACCCCTGTGGGTCGGCGTCGGCGTCGACAGCGGCGAGTTCGCCCTGCACTTGTTCAATTCGGCGCTCAACCGCCTCCTGCTTGAGGCGTTTCATCACATCGGAAGCCTCGGCGAGTGGCCGCTGCTGCAGCGCCAGCGATCGGAGCAAGGCGCCCTCCGGTAGATCGTCGGAGCCGATCGTCGCGCCGAGGTCGGGAACGATCCCGGGTTCGAGCGGCTCAACCAGTTCGGAGATCACCTCGAATGCCGAGCGATACGCTGGTTCGGAAAACAGATCGGCGGAGACGTCGAGCGAACGGATCGCCGTATCGTTCGCCAGGAACAGCCTGAGAACCTCGCGCTCCGTGCGTTGCGGACCGGTCAAACTCGTCTCATCGAGCGGGGGCGGCGCGGCGGCGGCCGGTCGACCGGAACCGCGGAGGGCAGACTCGACCGTCGGGACATCCACACCGGTCCGACGCGTCACGAGGACCGCGTATTCGTGACGTACAACCGGGTCGGGATGGAGTGCAATGAGCGCCGCCGCAGCCCGCACGGCGCGTCCCCGGGCCTCAGGTTCGTCGAGGTTGAACCCGGCCAGTTCCCGATCGATCCGGAACTGCAGCAAGGGTGCCGATGAGTCGATGGCTGCCCTCAGCGCACCGAGTTGGCCATCGGCGACGAGATCGGCGGGGTCCCGGCCCTCGGGAAGGACCGCGACACGAAGGTCGAGATCACCGGGGACGGAGCGCTCAAAACCGCGCTCGGCGGCACCTGCGCCCGCCTCGTCGGCATCGAATGCGAGAACGACCTTCTTCGAGAAGCGACGGAGCAGATCGAGATGCTCTTCCCCCAAGGCCGTACCGCAGGTTGCAACCGCGACCGGCATGTCTGCGAGGTGGAATGCGATCACGTCGGTATAGCCCTCGACCACGACCGACTCATCAGCGCGCACGATCTGGGACTTCGCCCAGTTCAGCCCGTAGAGCAGGCGAGATTTGTGATAGATCGGGGTCTCAGGGGAGTTCAGGTACTTGGGTCCATCGCCGTCGAGGAGGCGGGCGCCGAATCCCACCGCATCGCCTCGTACGTCGTAGATCGGGAACATGAGCCGATTCCGGAAACGATCGACGAGACCGCCACGGCGAGATCGGGATGCGAGACCCGCGGCGGTCATCGCCTCGTCCTTCACACCGGCGTCACGCAGATGGTTCACCAGCGTGTCCCAGGCCTCGGGCGAGTATCCGAGATGGAACCGGTCGACGACGTCCGCGTCGTAGCCACGACTCCGCAGATAGCCGCGAGCGTGGCCGGCGTCGCTGCCGGCCTTGAGCCGGTCGCGGTAGAACGCCACCGACCGCTCGACGGCGTCGATCAGCCGTTCACGCCGATCCCGGTGCTTCGCCGCCTCCGGATCGACGGTCAGGGCGACACCCACGCGCCTGGCGAGGAGTTCGAGTGCATCGGAGAAGCCGAGGCCTTGTGTCTCCTGGACCCAGCCGAACACGTCGCCGCTCTTGCCACATCCGAAGCAGTGGAACAGTCCCCGGGCCGGATCGATGGAGAGCGATGGGGTCTTCTCGGAGTGGAACGGGCAGACGGCCATCACCGAGCGTCCCGAGCGCTTGACCCGGGTCACCTCGGAGGCGAGTTCCACGAGATCGGTGCGTTCCCGAACCCGGTCGATATCTTCACGCGAGTAGGCCATCAGGAGCCAGCGTAGAGGCACCGCACGATGAACACGCCGGTGCGAAGGACCGTTCGGTCAGGCCGGCTCGGCCTTGGCGACGCCCGCCATCATCAGGCCGACTTCCTCGCGGGTCGCCGCCTCTGGATCGACGATGCCGATGATCTTGCCTTCGTACATCACCGCAATCCGATCCGACAAACCGAAGATCTCGTCAAGATCCTCCGAGATCATCAATACGGCCGTCATCGCGGTGCGGTGCTCGATCAGTTTCTGCTGGATGAACTCAGCGTCGGTCAGCTTGTTGCGCTTGTCGATCAGGCGACGGTGGATGTACTCGGCCGCGCCGATGTCGACGCCGCGGGTCGGTTGCGATGCCACCAGCACAACCGGAGAAGATGACAGCTCCCTGGCCATGATGACTTTCTGGATGTTTCCACCCGAGAGACTTCCGCATGAGGTCTCGATCGACGGCGTGCGAATGTCGAAGGACTCCACCAACTCGTTGGAATGATCCTTGATCTTCCCAAAGTCGAACAGGCCGGCCTTCAGATAGTCAGAACTTGCGTAGTCGATGAGCAGCAGGTTCTCCCACACGGTGAAGTCGGCGATGGCGCCTTCTCGCATACGCTCCTCCGGAACGTAGGCGAGTCCGGCCTGCCTGACCTTCAGCGGCAGCGCGTTCGTGACATCCGGTCCCTCGATCTTGATGGTGCCGTCCTTGGCTTCGCGCAGGCCGGCGATCGTCTCGGCCATCTCGCGCTGACCGTTGCCGGATACGCCAGCGATTCCGAGGATCTCGCCCTTGCGGACGTCGAGGCTCAGGCCGTCAACGGCGACGAGACCGCGGTCACCCATAACCGTCAAGTCCCGAATCTCGAGCGCGACGTCGCCCGGCTCAGCCGGCAATCGGTCGGGACTCAGCTTCACCTGCCGACCAACCATCATATTGGCGAGGCTCTCGCGGGTGGCGCCTTCGGTCGGAACCTCACCGGTCACCGCACCGTGGCGCAGTACCGTGATACGATCACTCAGGGCCAAGACCTCGTGCAGCTTGTGCGAGATGAAGATCAGGCCGCGACCGTCGGCCGTGAGCTGACGGAGCGTGACAAACAGCTGATCGACCTCTTGCGGCGTCAGCACCGCGGTCGGCTCGTCGAGGATGAGCAGTTGGGCCTCGCGATAGAGAGCCTTGATAATCTCAACCCGCTGTCGCTCACCGACCGAGAGCTGCCACACGAGAGCCGATGGATCGACCTCGAGCCCGTATTGGCCGGCCAACTCAACGATGCGCTTCGAGACAACGTCGAGGTCGGTGATGAAGCCGCGGCTCGACGGCAGGCCCAGTGCCACGTTCTCGGCAACAGTCAGCGTGGGGACCAGCATGAAGTGCTGGTGGATCATGCCGACCCCGAGGTCGATCGCAGCGTTCGGGCTGTCGATCGTCACCAGTTCACCGTCGATCGTGATGGTCCCCTCGTCGGGCGGATACAACCCGTAGAGGACCTTCATGAGCGTGCTCTTGCCTGCGCCGTTCTCTCCGAGCAGCGCGTGGACCTCACCCGCGTACAGGTCGAAGTCGACGTCGCTGTTCGCGATCACACCCGGGAACCGTTTGGTGATTCCCCGCATCTCGAGCATCGGGCTAACCGTCACGCATCACTCCTGTTCGGCCGGTCGGGGGATCCATCGATCCCCCGACCGGCCTTGTTCCTACTCAGCCCTCGTCTTCGAAGACCTTGATGGCGTCCTCGCCGAGCTGCTTCACATCGTCCGGCAGCGGGTAGTCGTCGTTGAACTCGATGACCAGTCCTTCGTTCGCGAAGGTGATCTTGTAGAGCTCACCACCGAGCGTGCCGTCACCGATCTTGCCGATCATCTCTTCGAGCATGTGCTCCCAGTGATAGACCTGGGATGCAACCACGATCTCCGGGGCAAGGCTCGTCTGATTCGACTGGGTGCCGAACCACGCCACGCCTTCGGTCTTGGCAACGCCGACCGCGCCGACCGTCATCTGGGCGGTGCCGGACAGCACGTCCGCACCGGCGCTGATGAGCGACTGCGCTGCCTCGGAAGCCAGCGCAACGTCGCTGAACGAGTCGATGTAGTTGATGTTGACCGTGGCACCCGGCTTCTGGATGAGCACGCCGGCTTCGAATCCGTCGACGTAGAGCTTCGCGTCGCCGACCTCGATCGGTCCCACGATGCCGACGTTGTCCGACTGCGAAAGGGCCGCAGCCATGATTCCCATGACTCGTCCACCCTGATCCGACGCGGCTTCATACGAGAAGACGTTCGGGAGGCCGAAGGTGTCGGCGGCCGTGCCCCAGGCGAAGGAGACTTCCGGGAAGTCCGGTGCGATCTCCTGGAGTGAACCTCCGTACTGGGAACCGTGTGCGATCACCAGGTTGTAGCCCTCCGCGGCGTAGTCGCGGATGGCGACCGCGGCGTCTTCGACCACGAACGTACCGTCGGTGACGGCGACCTCGCCGATGACTCCGTCTTCCACCAGCTTGTTCGCGGCATCAACCATCGACTGGGTGAATGCCAGGTCGTTCGATGCGGACGGCGCGATGACCGCAACCTTGAAATCGTCCCCGCCGACGTCGTCGCTGCTGCAAGCGGCGCCAACCAGCGCCAACGCTGCAATCAGCACGATCAGCGTGATACTTCTTCTCTTCACTGCTTCCTCCTTGACTGTTGGCCGCTGTAGACGGCCACTTACTTCCCTCTTGTGAATGGCTTGGTCAGAGCGGACGGCGCACGGAAGCGACGGGCCACAAGAACCAGAGCCAAGATGGTGATGATTGCAGGTGCCATCGACGCGATGTTGGAAAGATCTCTCGGAATGATCTCCTGTGTCTTCAGCTCCAGCACCAGCGCGTTGACGAAACCAAAAAGAAGTGCGCCGAGCATGATGCCCGTCGGGCGCCATGCACCGAAGTAGACGAGTGCAATGGCGATGAATCCGGCGCCGTTTGTGAGGTTCTGCTGGAAGATTCCCAGCGTGATGGCCAGCACGGCGCCGGCGATACCGGCCAGAGTGCCGCCGATGATCTCGGTTGCATAGCGCACGCCGGCGACGCTCACACCGAGTGTGTCGGCGGCGTCCGGGTATTCGCCGACAGCCCGGATCTTCATGCCGAATGTCGTGCGGTTGATGACGAATGTCGCGACCGGGATCGACAGGAACGCGAGATAGATGACGAGGCTGTGCTGGAAGAAGATCTCCCCGATGTACGGGATATCTGAGAGTAGCGGGATGTCCAGTTGCGGGAACTGACTGATCGGGATCGGTGTGCCGACGAGCTTCTGGAACAGCAGGTCGCTCATCCCGAGGCCGAACAGGAAGACGCCGATGCCGCTGATCCCTTGCTCGGCCTTGAGCGTCACCGCAATCACCGCCGAGGCGAGGCCGAGGATCAGACCAACGATCGCTCCGGCGAGCAGTCCGAGCCAGACGTTGTCGGTCTTGAGCACGGCGTAGTAGCCGGTGAAGGCGCCGAGAAGCATGATGCCGTCGACGCCGAGGTTGAGGACACCGCTTCGCTGTCCGAAGGTCTCACCAAGCGCGGCCAGCAGAAGCGGAACCGCGAGGCGGATGGCGGAAGCGAGTACGGCGACCATCACGGCGGTGGTGAATACCTCACTCATCGGGGATCCTCCCCGAACTCGTCCTGACCATATGATTCAGTCCCTCTGGGCGCGGCGTCATACACCGAACCGAGCGCCGAATCGTCGTCATCGAGGGGCATGCTGCCGTCGTCAGCAATCTCCTCATCGCGACCGTCGGTCGTGAGGAGTTTCACCCGGTAGCGATCAGCCGCGACGACGAAGATGACGACCAGACCGTTCAGCGCAACGATGAGCGCTGAAGGAACCTGCACGGCACGCTGCAGTGCCTGGCCACCGACGATGAGACCACCGAAGAGGAACGACGCCGGAATCGTCCAGAGGGGATGGAGGCCACCAAGCAGAGCGGCGACGATGCCGTTGAAGCCGGCGCTCCCCGTGAACCCCATCGTGGAACCGTCGGTCACCATGCGGTGGCTCTCGCTGCCGAACACCAGGACCGCGCCGGCAAGACCGGCGAGTGCGCCCGACATCGTTAGGGCGAGAGCGATCGTCCTGCGCACCGGGATGCCGGCGTAGCGGGCGGCGTGCTCGCTGAGACCGACGGCTCGGAGGCGGTAGCCGAGGGGTGTCCGCCACAGCAGGTAGTAGGTGGCGATGGCGCAGAGGACGGCAAGGATCGGCCCGATGTGGAATCGGTCGCCGAAGATGATGGGCAGGTCGGCGGACTCCATGAGGCGCTCGGTCTGCGGGATCCGGGTGCCCTTCTCGATCTCGGCGGGGTCGATGAGCGGACCACGTAGCAGATAGCTCATCAACTGCACGGCGACGATGTTCAGCATGATCGTGCTGAGGATCTCGTTGACCCGGTAGTACGCCTTGAGCATGCCGGGGATCCAACCCCAGAGGGCGCCGCCGGCGAGGCCCGCCAGCAGAATCACCGGAACCATGATGATCGCAGGGAGGTCCGGGAGGTAGAGAGCCGCCATGGTGGCGAAGAGGCCGCCGAGCACCATCTGGCCCTCGGCGCCGATGTTGATGACGTTCGCACGGAACGCGATCACGATGCCGGTACCGACGAACAGGAGCGGAGTCGCCTTGAGGATCGTCGCGATCAGCGCGTTGCCGGATCCGAAGGCCCCGACGAACATCTCGGAGTAGCCCTCGATCGGGTTGGCGCCGAGCAGAACCAGCATGATCGCGCCGAAGAGGAGTGCAGCGAAGACCGCGAGGACGGGGATGCTGTACGCCAGGATCCGCCGCTGCTGGTGACTGAGGTTGACACTCATCTCAGTTCCACCGGGTGCTTACCTCGACCTTCCAACGGAGCCGCGATCGGTAGCATTCTCCTCCGTTGACGAAATGTCAAATCGTGCGCCCCGAACACTCGAGCCCTCATATTCGGATCGCATTCAGATAGTTGTAGATCGTGATTCGGCTCACACCCATCAGGTCGGCGATGTCCTCGATCGACCTCCGCAGGAGGAAGGCCCCGCGCTCGTCGAGCAACCGAACTGCAACCTGTTTGCCCGTGCGGTCGAGTTCCGGGAGTGGAGCACCGAGCTCCTCTTCGATCCGTGTCACCAGATTGCCCAGCGCGTCGGCGAGCGAACCGACCCGCACATAGGCGACGACCTCGCCCTCCCATTCGACCGGCACGTCGAGGGCCCCGGCTTCGGATGGTGCCACGACGGTGGCACCGGTCGCCTCGATGGCCGGGCGGGTCGCCACAATGACGGGGTGGCCGTTCGGGTTCACGATTCGCTGCGGCACTCGACCTGGACGGTGACTCTCGTCGCACCGGCCCCCATCGCCGCGTGCAGCATGTCGGCGAGCGCTGCCACCACCGATTCGGCGTCTCCTGCAATCGAGGTGCCAAACGCATCAACGTTCGGCTCGAATCCGTGTGCCGCCACTGCATCGACCGCCGCCACCACGGGCGGACCAAGGGAGCCCTCAACAAAGGGTTCGACCATGAACTCCGCGCGATATCCGGGCATCGACCCTCCGGTCTAGCTCGGGCTGACTGTAGCGCGTGGCGCCTGCAGGACCGCCGGTCCCGCGAGTTGACAAAATGTCAACCGAACGGGGATGATACGGTTGGTGAATCAGAGGAGGCTCAACCATGGAATCCACTTCGTTCAACGTCAATGGACTCCCGGTCGAGGTCTCATCCGATCATCCACACCTCCTCTCCGTCTTGCGCGAAGAGCTCGGCATCACCTCTCCGAAGGACGGCTGTTCACCGTCGGGCCAATGCGGAGCGTGCACCGTCCTCGTTGAAGGCAAGGCGATCCAGAGTTGTCTCGTCTCGATGGAGAAGGTGGAAGGCAAGTCGGTCTCAACCCTGGAGGGGTTCGAGGAGGCAGAGCGGCAACGCCTGGCCGACGCCTTCGCATCCACCGGCGCGCTGCAGTGCGGGTTCTGTACGCCCGGGATCCTCGTTCGCACCAAGGCTCTCATCGACCAGAAGGGCGCCGACCTCGATCACAAGACCACCGCGGGTCGGCTCGGCGGGCACCTCTGCCGTTGCACCGGCTACACCAAGATCTTCGAGGCGATCGAACTCCTCGCGTCCGGCGACGTCGTCCCGCCGTCGATCCCTGACGGTGTCGGCGTGACCGGAGCGAAGTACGAAGGCGTCGAACTTGCACTCGGCGAGCGTGGCTATGTCGATGACATCCGCCCGGAGGGCCTCTTGCACGGAGCGCTCCGCCTCACCGACCACGCCAGGGCCGACGTGGTGCGGATCGACACCAGCGCTGCGGAAGCGCTTGAAGGCGTCGTCGCCGTCTTCACCGGCGCCGACGTACCGGGGAAACTCCATGTCGGCATCATCTACGAGGACTGGCCGGTCTTCATCCCCGAGGGTGGTCGGACCTCGTACTACGGCGATGTGATCGCCATCGTCGTGGCCGAATCGAAGCGCACCGCCCGCGCCGCCACCGAACTGGTCGAGGTCGAGTACAACGTCCTCGAACCGTTCGCCGACCCGCATACCGCCCTCGCCTCGAGCGAGGATGCTGTTTGGGGTCTCGAAGGCAACGTCCTCTCTCGCTCGGCGTACCGTCGCGGCGACGTAGACGCTGCCCTCGCTGCTTCGGCACACACGGTGCACGAGATCTTCCGGACGCAGCGGGTCGAGCACGCATTCCTCGAACCGGAGTCCACCCTTGCAGTGCCGATCGGAGATGGTGGCCTTCACGTGTACTCCGGAGGGCAGGGGGTCTGGGACGATCGAAACCAGATTGCATCACTGCTCGATGTCGACCCATCGACCATCGTCGTCGAACTTGTCTCGAACGGCGGAGCGTTCGGCGGCAAGGAAGACATGTCGAACCAGGGCCAGACCGCGCTCGCCGCGTACCTGCTGGAGCGTTCGGTCTCTTGCACGCTGACCAGGGAGCAGTCGTTCCGCATCCACGCCAAGCGCCATCCGATCGAGATCGAGGTGTGGGCCGGATGCGATGCCGACGGCAAGCTCACCGCGCTGCGGTCCCGGATGATCGGCGACTCCGGTCCATACGCCTCGGTTGGGATGAAGGTGCTCGAACGGGCCGCTGGTCACATGAGCGGTCCATACGTGGTCGACACGATCGACGTGGAAGCGATCGCCGTGCGCACGAACAATCCCGTTTGCGGAGCCTTCCGCGGCTTCGGTGCCAATCAGGCCCAGTTCGCGATGGAGGGCATCGTCGATCGACTCGCCGAATCCGTCGGGATCGACGGTTGGGAGATGCGATCCCGCAACATCATCGAACCCGGCGTGGTGTGGGGCCCCGGTCAGATCATGGACGACGGCTCCCGTGGTATCCGCGAATGCCTTGACGCCATCAAGCCCGCCTACGACCAAGCCAGGGCGGACGGCAAGGCCGTCGGTCTCGGTGTGGCCCTGAAGAACTCGGGCCTCGGAAATGGTTTCGTCGAAGTCTCCAAGGCCGTCGTCCGCCTCGAAGATGACGGTTCGATCGAAGTGCGTCACTGCTGGACGGAGATGGGCCAGGGTGTCCACAATGTCGCGCTTCAGGTTGCGGCTGAGGAACTTGACGTCGACCCGAACCGGATCACCGTCATCGTCGACACGACAAGAGAGCTCGGCGCAGGTCAGACCACCGGCTCCCGCGGCACCGTGATGGCCGCCGGCGGCGTCGCTGATGCCTGTCGCGTCGCCAAGGAAGCCGGCTTCGCACCCGGCATCGACTACTACGGCGAGTATGTCGTCGACTGGACCGACTCGCTCGAGGACGACGTTGAAAATCCAACGATCCACTCGGCGTTCGGGTATGCCGCGCAGGTGGCGATCGTCGATCCCGAGACCGGCACAATCGAGAAGATGGTTGCCGCTCACGACGTCGGGCGGGCGGTCAACCCGAGTCTCGTCGAGGGCCAGATCGAAGGAGCCGTGCACATGGGTGTCGGCTATGCGCTAACCGAGGAGTTCCCAACCGACGACCTCGCTCGCCCGACCAAGCACACGCTGCGCAGCCTCGGCATCATTCGGGCGAAGGACATGCCGGACGTCGAGACGATCATCGTCGAGGTCCCCCAGCCTCGCTCCCCCTTCGGGGTCAAAGGCGTCGGAGAGATCGGCCTCGTGCCAACCGCTGGAGCAATCGCCGCGGCCTTCTACGAGGTCGACGGCATCCGCAGAACGAGAACGCCCATGAACGTCCACGAACCGCTTCGCGAGAGGAGCACCGCATGAGCAACGTCACGCCGGGATTGGTCTGCGCCCACCACCACCTCTACTCCGAACTCGCACGAGGCATGCCGGCACCGCCGGAGGTCGCCACCGACTTCCAGGGGATCCTCGACCAGGTCTGGTGGCGGCTCGACGCTGCACTCGACCTCGACATGCTCTACTGGTCGGCGAAGCTCGGTGCGCTCGAAGCGCTCGAATCCGGCACGACCGCGATCATCGACCACAACGAGACCCCAAACGCCATCGAGGGGTCGCTCTCCGTCATTGAAGACGCCTGCAATGAGGTCGGCGTCCGCGTGGTGACCGCATACGGCGTCAGCGACCGACACGGTCACGACGGTGTGATTCGCGGCCTCGAAGAGAACCGACGGTTCCTCGCCGCCGGCGGAAGTGGCATGGTTGGCGTCCACGCCGCCTTCACTTGCACCGACGAGTCGCTTGAGGCGGCCGCGGCCCTCGCCGACGAGTTCGATGTCGGCGTCCACATTCACGTTTGTGAAGGCCCAGGCGATGCCGGTGCGCCGCAGCGACTCGAAGGCCTCACCAACGACAAGTGGCTCATCAGCCACTGCGTCTTCCTCCCCACCGATCACACGCTCAAGGGGACGATCCTCCACAACCCGCGGTCGAACCTGAACAACGGGGTCGGTTACGCCGATCCCGCACGCTTCGGGAACCCGGTCGCGCTCGGCACCGACGGCATCGGCGCCAACATGATCGAGTCGTTCCGCCTCGCGTACGTCATGCAACGCTCGGTCGACGTGACCGTCGGGCCCGACCCGGCGTGGTCGTGGCTCGAGAACGGGTGGACGCTCGTCCCTGGAGCGCTGAACGATGAAGTCACCTGGTCGTATGAACCGATGGACCCGTGGCACATCGCGTTCACCCCGGGCATCCGGCCATTGGAGGTCAAGGTCGACGGAGAAGCCGTATTCGCCAACGGAACCACAACGCGCGTCGACGCGGAGGAGATCAGAGCCAAAGCCCGAGAGCAGGCCGCCCGTCTGCACGCCCGCCTGTAGCGGAGAGGAGCCGACCGATGTCAGACCGCTTCCAGCCCATCACGATGGAGCAACTCACCGATTGGGTGTTCGACGAACTCGAGACCAACAACTCGATCTTCGGAATCCCCCGAGGGGCGTTCTTCACGCCGAGCGAGGCCGACCGATTCCGCCAGCCGAACTACGGCACCACGCTCGATACGCCGTTTGGCGTCGCCGCGGGCCCGCACACCCAGATGGCTCAGAACATCATCGTCGCGTGGCTCGTCGGTGCCCGCTTCATCGAGCTGAAGACCGTCCAGACGCTCGACGAACTCGATGTCAACAAGCCCTGCATCGACCTCGAAGACGAGGGATACAACGTCGAGTGGTCGCAGGAGCTCAAGGTCTACCAGTCGTTCGACGAGTACCTGCGCGCCTGGGTGCTCATCCATGCGCTCCACAAGAAGCTCGGATTCCCCGGTGACGCCCCGGGCATGATCTTCAACATGAGCGTTGGCTACAACCTGGAGGGGATCCTGGAGCCGAACGTCCAGTGGTACCTCGACACGATGGACGACGCATCCGAGTACCTCGGCCCGTACGTCGACATCGTCGCCGAGCGCTACCCCGAGGTTCGGGACGTCGAGATCCCTGCCCGGATCTCCAGCACCATGACATTGTCGACCATGCACGGATGCCCGCCGGAAGAGATCGAGCAGATCACCACATACCTTCTCCAGGAACGCGGCCTGCACACGTCCGTCAAGTGCAACCCGACCCTGCTCGGCGCCGAGCGCGTCCGAGGGATCATCAACGATGAACTCGGATTCGGCGACATCGTGATCCCAGACGAGGCCTTCGGCCACGACCTCAAGTACGTGGATGCTGTCCCGATGTTCCACAACCTGAAGCGGATCGCGCGGAGCAAAGGTCTGACATTCGGGCTGAAGCTCTCGAACACCCTCGAGGTCGAGAACCATCGGATGGAGTTCCCGGACGACGACATGATGTACATGTCGGGCCGGGCTCTCCACGCCGTGACCACCAACCTCGCATTGCGCCTGTCGGAGGAGTTCCGCGGCGATCTCCTGCTCTCGTTCGCCGGTGGTGCGGATGCGTTCAACGTCACCAGCCTCCTGCGGTCGGGGATGACCACGATCACGGTCTGTTCGGATCTCCTGAAGACCGGCGGCTATCTGCGCATGCCGCAGTACCTCGAGGAACTCGCCAACGCGCTCGACAAGACCGAGGCGTGCGATCTCAAGGACTTTGCCGCATGCACGGCGCTCGCCGAGCACCACTTCTCCGCCTTCAGCGAGATGCTGGCCGGTGCGGCACTCGGCGACAGCGGTCTGGCGTTCACGCTGAGGGACGCGCACGAACTCGCTACCTATCTCGGCGGCGAGTGGCACGGACCCGTGTCGGAGAGCGTCGAGCGCTGGGCGGTGGAGCGCGACTACACGGAGGAGCAGGCGGCGACGCTGACCTCGCTCGCGCTACGAACGCTTGCCAGGGTAAACCTGCGCTCCTATGCCCAAGAGGTGCAGGAGGACTGGCGCTACCGCAAGGAATCATTCAGAACCGACCGATCGAAGACCAGCCGGAAGCTGGGGCTGTTCGACTGCATCGAAGCCCCCTGCGTCGACGAATGCCCGGTGTCACAGGACGTGCCCGCCTACATGCGGGCCGTTCGCGAAGGTCGATTCGACGATGCGGTGAACCTGACGCGGGCCGATAATCCGGTTCCGTCGATCCTCGGACGGGTGTGCGACCACCTCTGTGAGACGACGTGCATCCGTACCCACCTCGATCAGCCGCTGGCGATCAGGGATATGAAACGGTTCATCATGTCGCACGAGACCTCACCACTGGTACCGGAGCGGACGGCCGCGATCGACGCCAAGGTCGCGGTGATCGGCGCTGGACCTGCCGGCATCGCAGCGGCGCAAGACCTGGCGCTCGCCGGCGCCACGGTGACGATCTTCGAGGCCCACAGCTACCCGGGCGGCATGGTCGGCGGAGCGATTCCCGCCTACCGGTTGCCGCAGGAGCAGATCGACCAGGACATGGCGATCCTCGTGGACCTCGGTGTCGAGATCCACTACAACCAGACAGCGGGTCGGGACTTCACCCTCGAGGACCTGCGGGCCGACGGCTTCGACCGAGTGTTCGTCGCCGTGGGCGCGCAGCTCCCGAAATTCCTCGGGGTCGAGGGCGAGGACAGCGACGGCGTCATCGATGCCCTACGGTTCCTGCGCAGTGTGCGTGAGGAGGATCCGATCCCGGTCGGCCCCAGGGTCGGCGTGATCGGCGCAGGCGACACCGCCATGGACTGTGCGCGTTCCGCATGGCGGGTTGGCGCGACCGATGTGGCGATCATCTATCGCCGCACCATCGACCAGATGCCGGCTGATCGCGAAGAGGTGCATGCGTGCCTTGAAGAGGGCATCACCATTGAGGAACTGGCGAGCCCGAGCGCTCTGCATGTCGAGGACGGCAAACTTGTCGGACTCATCGCAACCCGGACCGAGTACCGGGGCGATCGCGACTCGTCCGGCAGGAAGATCCCGTACGACATCGAGGACTCCGAGTTCGAGATCCCGCTCGACACGCTCATCCTGGCGAT
>Ga0316191_10001766_pt1 | contig 15397 bp, 19 predicted proteins | sample Eddworburr2cm_MG_FD_204928 | JGI IMG/M metagenome (GOLD analysis project Ga0316191, IMG submission 204928) | Coastal sediment microbial communities from Maine, United States - Eddy worm burrow 2 cm | ecosystem: Environmental > Aquatic > Marine > Coastal > Sediment | place: USA: Maine...
TGGAAGAGCTTCTCTACCCCGGCCAGACCATCATTATCCGCGGTAACTGGCCGGCCATCCGCGATTGGCAGAAACTGGCCACGCAACCCTATGCACCGCGGCGTTTCACGCTTACCATTCCTGCAGCGGCACAACAGCTGCCCGGCGAATTATCGACACGCGTTCCACAAGGCGATGTCGTTGCCTATATATGTAAAGGCAATACCTGCGGCACGCCAGTAACAGACAAACAGGCATTCGCACTTTCTCTGACAACACACTAAACAACGAGCCAGCCATGAGCGATACAACCAACGTCCTGCAAATACCCGGTGCACAACTGGAATCCATCTCCCGGTCTGATGACGAAATCACCCTGCACTTCTCACAGGTAGAACTGCTACAGGAAATGGAAGGCGCCATAGAAGACAGCCAGTGGATGCAAGCCGTCAATCTGACCATCAGGAATATTCAGCTTGAAGGCGAACTACCCGGGTGTCCCTGTGTCATCAAGGGCGGCGACCTGGTCAACAATATATTTACCTACCGCGACCACGCCCCGCTGCCAATTAACTGGAGCGGTGAAGTGCGTTGCATACTCAAGCTTGAGGGCGGTGATGCCGGATTTTCCATCGACGGTGATTCCATGCAACTGGAACAAATCGGCCACCCGCGTTATATAAAACACATAAAAAAATAGACATCCGGAGGACTGACAACATGGATGAAATACAGGTTACCTGGGGACACGCCATAAAAATCTGGTGGAGCCTTACCTGGCGCATACTGCTGTTTGGGGGCATTGCCGGTTTTGCACTCGGACTGCTGTTTGGTATCTTTGGTACAGCGACCGACACCAACGATAACCTTATCCAGACCTGGACAGAAATCGGCGGCATGCTGGTCTCGATCCCGATCGGGATATGGGTCGTTAAAACCATACTAAACAAGGACTTTCGAAAATACCGTATCATACTGGTGCCGTCACTCGAGAGCCGCATCGAAGCGCAGATACATGACCGCACAGACAACTGACAAACCGGCAGCGGAACCAGCATATGCCTAAAAAGACAAACACACCCGACAGTTCAAAACTCGACGAAATCGTTGCCAGCGCACACCGCAATCGCGACAGCCGCGAACAGGATTACCGGGCAAAATCCCTAAAGATGTATCCCTGGGTTTGCGGACGCTGCTCACGGGAATTCACCCGCGAAAACCTGCACGAGTTAACCGTACACCACCGCGACCACAACCACGACAACAATCCCGATGACGGCAGCAACTGGGAACTGTTATGTCTGTACTGCCACGACAATGAACATGCGCGTTATCTTGATGGTGAAAGCACCGGCAATACCGATTCTTCCGGGAAGGACAGCAACGCTGTTACGCACAATCCACTGGCCGCGCTGGGGGATCTGTTGAAGAAGAGCGACTAGAACACAGCAGAAGAATAAACAACCGGAGCCTGCCTGCGGAATTTTTCTGCTGTATTTTTTACACCACTACTTGAAAAATATTAATAATATACCCTCGTTACAGCCACTCTCCTGTACCTCCATACAATAGCAAAAGTGCCGGCTGGAAAAAGTTTTCCCGCGCCTGCTTGCACTGATGTTTACCGCCACTGAAACAAGCGCAATCCTTGCAAGGCGCACACCGCTCAATTTCCGCAAGCAGCTTGAGACAGAAGCGCGTGCGCACCGGCTACCCCGGGACACTATCGACACCCTGATGGCATCTATACCTCCCGGGCTGGTGACTGATGTCGACCGGGGGGTATTTGACAAGTCAGTACTGGGAAATGCAGTCACTAATCCGCATTACTGGACGGATTCGCTTGATATCGACACAGCCCTTGCTGAAAAGAAATGGCATGGCGTCAAGAGCCTGTTAACGGAAACCATCTATCAGGCCAGACGTGACGGTCTGCGCGTCGCCGTGCTGTTTATACCTAGCCGCTACCAGTATGTTCCGGAGAGTCATGAAGTTACAAACCCACAAGTCAGGGCGGGCATGGAAATACGCAGCCACTGGTTGACGCAAACATCAGAACTGCAACATCGCCTTGCCCGCTTCGCAGATGAGATGCATCTGCCACTGCTTGATCTCACGCCGATGCTGCGTGAAGCAAATCGAGCCGGACTGAATGTAACTTATAAAATGGACGGGCACTGGAATCCACTGGGACACTGGCTGGCTGCTGCAGCGATCTCCGCATGGATGACGAACAAACATGTCTTCGGAATCCCGAAGGCCATGGCAGCCAACAAACATGACACCGACAGGATGAGGCCCTCAGACAGTTCTCAATATGGCCGTTACTCGCAACCCGACGGCTAGCGCCGTTTCTCCGACCAGGCGCCTGTCTTGCCATTAAAGGTAAGAATACGGTCCGAAGTCACAATCAATGCGGAATAATCAACCGCTTCCGCACTGACGATATTTTCCCCCGCTTTCCTGCGCAGGCTGCTCCAGCCGGACGGGTAGGAACCCACGCCGGCAAACCGCTGGTTGGTCACCAGGACGGCGACACGGTTGGCAACGAAACGATCCCTGATGCGTTCCTTGGCACTGAGGGCGAAATCAAAGAACTGGCCGGTTTCAGCATTGACAGCCACCACGCGGTCGGATTCGTCGACCAGGAACAGGGATTTGCCGAGATCGTCTTCTGCAATCGCCATGCAGCCTGTTGCAAACAGCAGGCTACACAGTAGCGCTTTTATATAACGTGACAGCACTGAAATATTCATAAAACCTCTCTGCCATACACCATCAGTACAGGCCAGCAGCTGCCGCATAATCCTGCGGGATCAGGGCAACACCTCATCAAAACTTTCCTGGTAACGTGCGCGGAACTCGTCCTGGGTAAAGCTGTGATTCTGGGTACCATGGCATTCTATCTTGATTGCACCCATGAGCGCGGCAATGCGACCGGTGGTTTCCCAGTCCAGTCCGTTCATCAGTCCAAACAGCAGGCCGCCACGATAGGCGTCACCGCAGCCGGTCGGGTCGCGCAGTTCACCAACCTTCGCAGCCGGTACATCGATACGTTTCTTGTCCGTATAAATATGCGAGCCTTCCGCGCCGAGGGTGACAATCAGTGCCTCGACCCGTTCTGCAATTTCGTGCGGCGACAAACCGGTGTGCTCCTGCAACATCTGCAGTTCATAGTCATTCACACTGACCCAGGTCGCCTGGTCGATAAAGTGTTTCAGTTCGTCGCCGTCAAACATCGGCAGACCCTGCCCCGGATCAAAAATAAAGGGGATCCCGGCCTCGGCAAACTGACTGGCATGTTCGAGCATGCCCTGGCGACCATCGGGCGAAAGTATGCCAATGCTAACGTCGGCAGCATCACTGACGCGGTTTTGATGAGAGGCATCCATGGCACCGGGGTGAAACGCGGTGATCTGGTTATCATCAAGATCGGTGGTGATATAGGCCTGCCCGGTATAACGGCCGTCGGCCTCGGTAACATGGGTACGGTCAAGACCAACTACGTCCATCCAGTCGGCGTAGGGAGAAAAATCACTGCCCACCGTGCCCATGGGCAACGGCTTGCCACCCAGCAGATGCAGGTTGTAGGCGATGTTACCGGCGCAGCCGCCGAACTCACGCCGCATGTCAGGCACGTAGAAAGAGACATTCAGCATATGCACCTTGTCAGGCAGAATGTGATTTTTGAATTTATCCGGGAACACCATGATGGTGTCGTAGGCGAATGAACCGCAGATGAGTGCTGACATATTGTGATCACCTTGTTAAAAATATATTCAGGAAAGTTTACTTGCAGGAGCGAACCTTGTCCGCGATTGTATTCGTTCGGCAGTGATCGCGGGCAAGGTTCGCTCCTGCAGTATCCCCCGGTCTCGTCGCTGGCATGTGTCGTGGTTTTTGAATCAGAAAACCAGCACCAGCAGCCAGACAATAACGGCATTCAGCAGCGCTACCATTACGGCTGCCGAACCGACGTCCTTGGCACGACCTGACAATTCGTGCTGTTCCGGACCGATGCGGTCAACTACTGCCTCGATCGCGGAATTCATCAACTCGAACAACAGCACCAGTATCCAGACAGCAATCAGCAGGGCCTGTTCCAGGCCGGACTGCCCCAGCCACATGGCCAGCGGCAGTAGCACCACAGTCAGGCCAACTTCCTGTTTAAAGGCCGTCTCATGACGAAAAGCAGCCGCCAGCCCCTGCAGGGAATAGCCGGCAGCCTTGATTATCCGGCGAATACCGGTGTTGTTCGGGTCAGTCGCCATGTGCGCTGCAACTCATGACGGTTGTTTATTCAGCCGTGCCACTCCAGGCGAGATCAAGCTGCTTGGCAGCACGCACCTCGTCAAGACGCCTGACCGGCCGTGTATGCGGCGCCTCTTTCAGCAGCTCCGGACTGTTCTCAGCCTCCTGCTGAATCTTGATCATGGCTTCGACGAACGCATCCAGCTCTTCCTTGGTCTCGGTCTCGGTCGGCTCAATCAGCAAACACTCGGGCACCAGCAACGGAAAATAGGTGGTCGGCGCATGAAAATTGTAATCCAGCAAACGCTTGGCAAAATCCATGGCGGTGATACCCAGTTCTTTTTGCTGCCGTTTCAGCGTCACGATGAACTCATGCGTGGCACGACGCCCCGGGAAGGCAACATCGAAACCGGCCGCCGTCAGTCTCGCCATCAGATAGTTGGCATTCAGCGTGGCATAATCCGCCACCCGGTGCATGCCCTCACGTCCGAGCATGCGTGCGTAAATATAGGCACGCATTAACACACCGGCGTTGCCCATAAAGGCAGACAGACGGCCAATACTCTGTGGACGGACTTCTTCAGTAATCCAGTAATACTCGTCGCCGTCATAGCCGACAATCGGCACCGGCATAAACGGTTCCAGCCGCTTGCTAACACCCACCGGACCGGCACCCGGACCACCGCCACCGTGCGGCGTGGAGAAGGTCTTGTGCAGGTTCATGTGAATCACATCAAAACCCATATCACCCGGACGTACCTTGCCGAGAATCGCATTCAGGTTGGCGCCATCGTAATACAGCAGGCCACCGGCCTTGTGTATTATTGCTGCAATTTCTTCAATACGGCGTTCAAACACACCCAGCGTGGAAGGATTGGTCAGCATGATGCCGGCCGTCTGCGGGCCAACGGCCTGCTGCAGCGCCTGCATGTCGACATCACCCTGCGCATCGGTCGGGATCTCGCGCACCTTGTAGCCACACATCACCGCGGTCGCCGGGTTGGTACCGTGAGCGGCGTCCGGCACCAGGATCTCGGCACGTGCGGTGTCACCGTTGGCATCATGGTAGGCACGAATCATCGCTACGCCGGTAAACTCGCCCTGCGCACCTGCCATTGGCGTCATGGTGACGGCCTGCATACCGGTGACGTCTTTCAGGATTTCCTGCAAGTCATACATACAGGCAAGAAAACCCTGCCCCATGGACTCCGGCGCCAACGGGTGCCGCGCCAGGAAACCCGGCAACATGGCCAGCGTATTACAGGCCCGCGGGTTGTATTTCATGGTGCAGGAACCCAGCGGATAGAACTGGGTATCAATAGAGAAGTTCTTCTGCGACAGGCGCGTAAAATGACGCACCACCTGCAGTTCCGAGGTGGACGGCAGACCAGGCACATCGGTGCGCAGCAGGCTGGCCGGAATATCCAGGGTATCGGCTGCCTGCATGGGTGCCTGGGCGAGTGCACGGCGACCGATATGTGATTGTTCAAATATAAGCATGTCTGTTTAATCCGTTTAATCTGTTCCTGGTAGGAGCGGACCATGTCCGCGATCGATTTTCTTGTATTAAAAACAATCGCGGACATGGTCCGCTCCTACACCTTGTATATTAAAGCCAGTTTTTGGCCGAATAAATTCGGCCCTACAGGTATATATTAAAAGTTTTTGGCTGAATAAATTCGGCCCTGCAGGTTCATTTAAAGTGCTGCCAGTGCAGCGTCGTAATCAGGTTCGTCAGCGATCTCGGGTACCAACTGGGTATACAACACCTTGCCGTCCTCATCGATCACCACCACGGCGCGCGCGGTAATACCGGCCAGCGGCCCATCGGTCATCAACACACCGTAGTCCCTGGCAAAGGCACGGCTACGCATCAATGACAGCGGTACAACATTGCCGATGCCCTCGGCAGTACAGAAACGGCCCTGTGCAAACGGCAGATCTGCAGACACCACCAGCACCAGCACATCATCACGCTTGCCGGCCTTTTCATTAAACGCCCTGGTAGAAGTAGCGCAGGTCGGTGTATCCAGGCTCGGAACTATATTCAGAATGACCTTCTTGCCACGGTAGTCCGCCAGGCAGACGTCTTCGAGCTTGCCGTCAACCAGATGAAAATCGGGCGCGGCACTGCCCACAGCCGGTAATTCGCCATTGGTATTAAAGGTATTGCCTTGCAAAGTCACTGTTGCCATTGTTTTTCCCCTGTTTGCAGTTGTTGCGACGCTGGCCGTCAGGCCATCTTCGGCTTGACCGGACTACCCGCCGCGGTCTGTGTATTGATAATTCTGCCCAGATGATCGGCGTACATTGCAATGTCCGCATCTGTGCGTGTTTCGGTGGCGCACACCAGCAGGGTGTCCGCCAGCTCCGGGTACTCTTGCGCCAGCGCATAGCCAGGCAGAATATTGTGTGCATTCAAGGGACGCACGACATTATCCAGTGGTAACGAGAAGCGCAGCGCTGCTTCATGGAAATACGGCCGGTTGAAAACCGGTTCGACATACTCACTTGCCGTCAGTGCGTCCACCAGCTTGCGGGTATTGGCATGACAGGCCTGCGCAACACGCTTCAGCCCTTCAGCACCCAGCAGCGACATGTGGATGGTGGCCGCCGTTACCAGCAGCCCCTGGTTGGTACAAATGTTCGAGGTCGCCTTGGAGCGGCGGATATGCTGTTCACGCGCCTGCAGTGTCAGCGTGTAGCCGATGCGATCATCACGATCAACCGTACGCCCGACGATGCGACCGGGCATCTGGCGGACAAATTCCTGCTTGCAGCACATAAAACCAAAGTAGGGGCCACCGCCCATCATCGGCACACCCAGCGGCTGGCCCTCACCGCAGGCAATATCTGCACCGCTGGTGCCCCAGGCACCCGGTGGTTTCAGCAGCGCCATGGAGACCGGGTTGGCAACGCCAATCACCAGCGCGCCCTGCGCATGTGCCCAGTCTGTCAGCATATCCACGTCTTCAAGGATGCCGAAAAAATTGGGGTGCTGAATAACCAGCGCAGCAATGTCTTCGCCTTCATATTGCTTCAGCGCATCCGCCAGCGTATTACCACCCTCAGGACAATAGGGCACCTCAACCAGGTCAATCTTCTGGTTGTGAACGATGGTATGCGTGGTCTGGCGGTAATGCGGATGTACTGTCGTCGGTATCAGGATGCGATGTGACTTCGATTTACGATTGGCGCGTACCGCCATCAACACCGCCTCGGCCAGCCCGGAAGCGCCGTCATACAACGACGCATTCGAAACATCCAGCCCGGTGAGCTGCGTCATCATGGTCTGGTATTCGTAGATCAGCTGCAAGGTACCCTGGCTGGCTTCTGCCTGGTAGGGCGTATAGGCACTGTAAAACTCACCACGGGTGGTAATCTCCCAGACTGCGGCCGGAATATGATGATCGTAGGCGCCGGCACCCATGAAACACAACGGACGGCCATCTGCCTCGGCGCGTTGCATCATGAGACGTGCAATTTCCTGCTCGATCATACCCTCCGGCACACCGGTGAGTTTGCCCATACGCAGGCTTTCGGGAATTTCATCGAACAGGTCTTCAATAGTATCGCTGCCAATGGTGGCCAGCATATTGCGGACGTCGGATTCTGAATGGGGGATAAATGGCATGTCAGTTGAATGTTTCTTGTCAGCTTCGGGTAAGGTTAGTGGCTTTCTGAGGCAAGGAAATCGCTATAGCTGTCTGCATCCATCAATGCACCGAGCTCGCCTGCATCGACGGGTTCGATACGAAAGATCCAGCCTTCGCCATAGGCATCATTGTTGACCGTCTCGGGGCTGTCAGCGAGCGCTTCGTTCACTTCAACAATCTCGCCGCCAATCGGCGCATACACGTCAGAGGCTGCCTTTACGGACTCGACCACGGCACAGGCCTCCTCGGCTATCACAGTAGCACCTATTTCCGGTACTTCAATGAACACCATGTCGCCCAGCTGATCCTGTGCACTATCCGAGATACCGACCGTTACCGAGCCGTCATCGTTGGTACGTGCCCATTCGTGGGTTTTCGCATACTTCAGCTCAACAGGTATATTGCTCATGATTTCCTCGCTTGTTCAATCGTTATACTGCCGTCTTTAAAGCTCAATCTGTGCTTCTCCGTTGCGGACAAACGGTGGCTTCACCACACGTGCCGTCAACAGCTTGCCACGTACATCTACCTGGCAGGTATCGCCGGTCGCCTTAGGGACACGCGCGAATGCAATGGCGCGTTGCAAGGTGGGAGAAAAACTGCCGCTGGTAATCTCGCCTTCACCGGCACCCTCGGCCACCACCTTCTGGTGGTTACGTAACACACCCTTGCCTTCCAGCAGCAAACCAACCAGTTTCTGCCTGGTCCCCTGCTCGCGTTGCTGTTGCAGTGCGGCACGCCCGATGAAGTCGCGCTCGGCAGGTTCCCAGGCGATTGTCCAGCCCAGCGCTGCTTCCAGCGGGCTGATGGATTCATCCATGTCGGAACCGTACAGGTTCATGCCGGCTTCCAGCCGCAAGGTGTCACGCGCCCCCAGCCCGGTGGGCTTCACTCCGGCAGCACGCAGTTGCTGCCAGAAAGTCGCAGCCGCATCAGCCGGCAGTACGATTTCGAAGCCGTCTTCGCCGGTGTAACCGGTACGGGCAATGAACCAGTCACCGTCAAACGCACCGAAAAACGGTTGCAGCTCGCTGGCGGCGGCGCGTGCCGTATCACTCAGCAACGGTAGTGTCTTGTCACGCGCATTCGGCCCCTGCACGGCAATCATCGCCAGCTCCGGACGTTCTGTCACTGTGACACCAAAAGCCGGCGCATGTTTCTGCAGCCATGCAAGATCCTTGTCATGCGTGCCGGCGTTCACCACCATGCGGAAAAAATCATCGCTCAGAAAATAAACGATCAGATCGTCAATGACACCACCGGACTCGTTCAGCATACAGCTGTACAACGCCTTGCCGCTATCCTTCAGCCGGTCGACATTATTCGCCAGCAGGTAGCGCAGAAACTCGCGGCTACGTTCGCCGGTCAGGTCGACAACGGTCATATGCGAAACATCGAACATGCCCGCATCGGTACGCACCTGGTTGTGCTCTTCAATCTGGGAACCGTAATTAATCGGCATATCCCAGCCGGCAAAATCGACCAGCTTGCCACCATCAGCAACATGCTCGTCATACAGGGGAGTTTTGTTGGCCATGTGTTTTGTATTCCCGTTAAATTATTTAACATGCACTCTTTCATCACCCATAAAAAAAGGCGACGGCGGCTTAAGCCAACCGTCGCCCCTCTGTCCTGTGACCTGAGAGATTGGGCGAGCGCCGTTCCGGCACAGACCTATCCCCTTCGGTGGATCGCGGTGCGACCTCTCTCCAGAGTCAACGACTGCCACAGCCCTTTTGCCTGAGCGTTTCCGAGCGTGTTGCGCCTTCGGCGGTTCCCGATAGCCTTGCCCCGGGGACTCTCTCCTGCAGCAGTATTATGTTGATGAGCGAATATACTCCGCCACGCAGCCGAGTTCCATATTCCGGCACACTTATAAGGCTTGCCAAAATGAGCCCGCACCAAAATCTGCCCCCGGAATACCGCGATAAAATTAATCAGATCAATCAGATGAAGAATCTTTCTCAGATGTAACCGCCAGTGCCGGCAGATCACCACTCAAGCCCATGGCATGACGCATAAACAGTTGCCGCAGGGTTCCCGAGCGGTTGGCCAGCGACAAGCCGAGGTTGCGCAGCCGCCCAAGTGGCGATTGCGCAGTACTGAAAGTGCGGTTAATTACATCCATCGCCGACATCATCAACAGGTTCTCGCCACGGCGCCAGCGCTCATAGCGGCGCAGCACTCGCAATGCCCCGGGATCGCGCTCGTCCTGCAGTGCAGCAATAATCACCTCGGACAAGGCAGCCGCATCCAGCAGACCGAGGTTGACGCCCTGCCCCGCCAGTGGGTGAATCGCATGTGCAGCATCGCCGATCAACGCCACGCGGGGCATCACATATTGCTCGGCATGCATGCGCCGCAAAGGCCAGCTTTCACGCTCGCCGGACTCCACTATACGACCCAGCCGGCTACCAAAGGCATTAGCCAGTTCCGTATGAAATGTATCCCTGTCGAGCCCCATGATGCGTTCAGCTTCTGCCGTTGGCAACGTCCAAACGATTGAACTCCAGCCGTCCTGCATGGGTAGAAATGCCAGCGGCCCGCCGGGTAAAAAACGCTGCCAGGCGGTATCGAGGTGCGACTCGGCTGTCTTTACCAGGCCGACGACGCTGGTCTGATGGTAGTCATGCAGGCGTGTTCTGATGGCGAGCGCTTCACGCACCGGCGAGCGCACGCCGTCAGCCGCAATCAACACTGATGCCGTCAGGCCCTGGCCATCTTCCAGCTCCACGCTAACCTGCGCATCACCCACCTCAACGCTACTGAAACGCGCCGGACAGAAGCGGCTGATACTCGCATCGGACGCCAACTGCTCCGCCAGGGCTGTTTCGATAATTCGGGGTTCAATCATGTGGCCGAGACAGGGTTCACCCAGTTCTGCCGCATCAAAATGCGTTAGCCCTTCTCCAGCTGCGTCCCAGACTTCCATGTCGGTAAAGGCAAATGCGTGCCCGGCGTCGATCCGCTGCCACACATCAAGCGAACGGAATATCTGCTCCGAGGCACGCGTTATTGCGAATACACGCGGATCGGGTTTCTGCTGCTCTACGGGTACCGGCTGGCGCGCCTCGACGATAGCAACGCGCACACCGGCGCGGCCAAGCGCGCAGGCGGCGGTTGCGCCGACGATGCCTCCACCAATAATAATGACGTCAAAATGTTTCATTGCGTTTTGCTAATGTTGTTGCCTGTTTACTCATAAGCCCGGGATGCTTCCTGGATCATACCCCTCTCTCTGGCCCTCTACCGAAGGCAGAGGCAATACTGTTTTGAAGACCTGCTTTAATCGGTTACCTCACCCGCAAGATCAGCTTAACCCGGACCTGCCGCTTCTCCCTCCGGGAGAGGGTTGGGAGAGGGAAATTCAATTAGTCGCCTGTACATTACGACTCTGATTTATCAGCAATAGCCACTTTACAACGGCAAGCCGCGCGCCAGTTTCGGTGTGCGGCCGGCACGCCCCATGGTCATGCGCGTCAGCCAGCGCTTGGCCGGCGGCAGCAGGTCAAAAGCCAGCATCCCTGCACTGCGCGCCACCCCCAGCGCGGGGATCGGCAAGCTGAACAAACTCGCCAGCCCGTCAGTAAACAGCATGACGTTGCGGTGATCGCGGTGGCGCCAGTCGCCATAGCGATTCAGTACCGCGAGCGAACCCGGATCCTCACCTGCCCGTAACGCATCGACCAGCACCTCCGCCAAAACGGCCACATCGCGCGCACCCAGGTTAAAGCCCTGGCCGGCGACCGGATGCAGTGTGTGCACGGCATTTCCCACCAGCGCCAGACGTTCACGCACTGATTCTTTCGCCTGCACCAGTCGCAATGGCCACGCCTGGCGTCTGCCGGTTTTTTCCAGCCGACCGAGACGATAACCAAAACGCTCCTGCAACTGCGCAAGAAAATCCGCATCATCCAGCGCCATGACGGCGTCTGCCTGCTGCGTTGCCACCGTCCACACCACCGCGCAGCGCTGCCCGGACATTGGCAACAGGGCCATTGGTCCGCTGGCCGTGAAACGCTCATAAGCAATATTCTTGTGTGGCAACTGCGGAGAAATATTGGTGACAATGGCCGTTTGCCCGTAATTACGTTCCACGTGACCAATGCCAAATTGCTCACGCAACAGAGAATCAGCGCCGTCCGCCGCCACAACCAGGCGGGTATCCAGTGTCTCGACAACACCGTCACAGTCCAGCTGCAGTTGCACGCCCTCATCCATCCTGTGCACGGCTGTCACCGTAGCCGGACACCAGCTGTCTACGCCGTCAATTGCAGCAACCGCTTCGGACAGTACTCTGCCAATATCACGCGCCGGCACCACGTAGCCAATTGCCGGCAAACCCTCCTCGTAACGATCCATTCGCGCCATGCCGAAATGGCCACGATCAGACACATGAATTCTGTGTATCGGTGTCGCGGCAGATTCAAGCTGCTCCCACAACTGCAAGCCGGTGAAAATTCGCCTGGTGCCGTACGCCAGCGCGATGGCACGATCATCGTAGCCCGCCCCGGCACGCACCGCCGGCTGCACCGCTTCAACCATGGCGATGCGTAAATTACGACCGGCCAGCGCACATACCAGGCTGGCGCCCACCATGCCACCACCGACAATAACGACGTCATATTGCTGCATAACTAGCCCGTCACCTGTGTTGCCATCAATGCTTCAATTTCGGCAACACTTTTCGGTACCGCCTTACTCAGCACATCCGGCTTGTCTTTCGTAACCAGTACATCGTCTTCTATCCGAATACCAATATTCCACCATTTCCTGGCGACACCACGACTGCCGGCCGGAATATACAAACCCGGCTCAACGGTCAGCACCATGCCCGGCTCCAGCTCACGCCAGGTATTACCGACCTTGTAATCACCTACATCATGCACATCCATGCCCAACCAGTGACCGGTACGGTGCATATAAAACCGCCGGTAGGCTTCTTTCTTTACAAGGTCAGCCGGCTTGCCCTTGAGAATACCGAGTTTGATCAGGCCCTGGGTCATCACCCGGACAGCAGCGGCATGCGGGGCATTCCAGTGATTACCGGGGCGCACCTTTTTAATGGCCGCCGTCTGCGCCGCCAGCACCACTTCGTAGAGTGCCTTCTGCGCCGCACTGAAACGTCCGTTCACAGGGAAGGTGCGCGTCACATCGGAAGCATAACAGTCATACTCGGCACCGGCATCGATCAGCAGCAGCTCGCCGTCATTCAGCTGTGCTGTGTTTTCCGTGTAATGCAGTACGCAACCGTTGGCACCACCACCGACAATACTGGGGTAGGCCGGCTCCATGTTGGCGCTATGGAACTCGTGTAACAGCTCCGCCTCTACCTGGTATTCGTGCATCCCCGGCTGGCAGGTTTGCATGGCACGCCGGTGTGCACGGCAGGCAACCCTGGCGGCCGCGCGCATCACCCGAATCTCGGAGCGGCTCTTGTACAGGCGCATGTCGTGCAGCAGGTGCTCCAGTGACACGAACTTGTCGGGGGTACGCATGCCGGTTCGCACGCCTTCACGAAGACGGTTGACCCATTCCATCACGCGCCGGTCAAATTCCGGCCTGGATCCCATGGTGTAGTACACCCGCTCACAGCTCTCCATCAGACCGGGAAGAATCTCGTCAACGTCACCGATCGGAAAAGCGTCATCTGCGTTGAATTCCTCAACCGCGCCAGCCGTTCCTGTACGGCGCCCGTTCCAGGTTTCCATTTCCGGGTCACGCTCGTTGCAAAACAGCAGGTATTCGCCATGCGGGCGTTTGGGTATCAGCACGGCGATGGCATCCGGCTCGTGCAGGCCGGTCAGGTAATAGAAATCGCTGTCCGGCCGGAATGGATACTCTACATCGCGATTGCGTATTTGTTGTGTTGAAGTCGGGATAATGGCAATTGAATGCTTGCCCATCATGCGCATCAGCTGATTCCTGCGCCGACTGAACTCCTTCTGACTAATCATTGAGACTCCTGGTAACTATCAAGCTGCACAACCCTGCGCGACGCTTCTATTGCAAGCGTGTTGCCGGAACCGGCTGCAGCTCCTCGTATAACAACAAGCCACTCATACGCACATATTCAACGATTTCCATGTAGGCCGTCTCGTCAGACTCCGACGTATCGTCATATGCAAAGCGTGCTTTCGATATTTCGTAGAGATCCTTCATAACCTCGGTCACGTCTTCCGGAGCCTCTGCATCGTCACGGAATCCGCCGAGCGCCAGGCCATACAGAAAACCCGAACACCATTGGCTCAGCGCCTCGGTACGCAATGCCAGGGATACCTCATCAGGTGGCAGGAACAGTACAAACCCGAAAGCGTCATCATTAAACTGGCGCAACAATTCTGACTGCAAGTTAACGAGCATGTCGCCACAGTCTCTGGCGGCTGCACTGAGGGTGTTGTCCACTCCCAGCAAATACTCCAGCCACAGACCGGGTGAGGTTTTCCCGGCTGCACAAATCGCTCCGCTTATCATGCCATGCGCCTCACTGGCACTGCTGTCCGCACCCGCCGAGCGCAGTAACGCTGCCAGTTCATCGTAATGACACTGTGTTGTATCCGGCAAAATACTGCCTCCCGTTTAATAACTGTAATAACTGTGTTACCAGTACCTTGCAATACCGATGCAAGGATTATCGCACACCCGACAGCTGACTTCGCAGGGGAAAACACGGCGCGTTGACAGACGCCGGCATTGACCGAATCGTGTAACCACACTATATTGGCAACATGACAACAAAAACCGCACCGATACTGACCGAAACCGAACTCGCACGTCTGGAAGATCAGGTAGACAGCCTGCTGCAACTTCTCGATCGCCTGGTGAAGGAAAACCATTCATTACGCGCCCAGCAGGAATCCCTGGCAACTGAACGCGCCGGACTGCTTGAGAAACACGACCAGGTTCGCAACCGGGTCGATGCTATCGTGACGCGCCTCAAGTCACTGGAGACAGGCGCATGAGTAAAGTAGACAATGCTGTCAAGATCAAGATCCTTGATAAGGAATACCTGGTGTCCTGCCCGGATGATGAAAAAGAGGCGCTTGAGGCCTCGGTAAAACGCTTGAGCGAAAAAATGTCGGAAATCCGCAGCAGCGGAAAAGTCGTTGGTATTGACAGAATCGCCGTAATGGCCGGATTAAACCTGGCTCATGAGTCGATCGAGTCCGGTATCGCCGGAAACAACCCGAATTCAACCGGCGTTCGCCTGCGTGAACTTAACAGCCGTATTGATGATGCGCTTGCCGGTTTTCGGCAATCGAAAATGAATTAAAGCAACACCCGCTGTAACCGTTTAAATTTGGGCATCCCCTGCTGTACGCGACAGTGGCCTAGATCTCCTTGAGCCTAATCACCAACTCAGGGGACTTTTCGTGGTGTTGGTGTGCATGCCCGCCACGTGCGGAAAGCCTGATGCACCACTGCTGTCCCCCTCTTGAACCTTTGGTTCAGGGGCAACAGTCACACCGCTACAAGCGGAGGATGCCCTCCTATTTATAGCCGCCCTTTTG
>Ga0316191_10001768_pt1 | contig 15394 bp, 12 predicted proteins | sample Eddworburr2cm_MG_FD_204928 | JGI IMG/M metagenome (GOLD analysis project Ga0316191, IMG submission 204928) | Coastal sediment microbial communities from Maine, United States - Eddy worm burrow 2 cm | ecosystem: Environmental > Aquatic > Marine > Coastal > Sediment | place: USA: Maine...
GGCAGCCATCGAAATACTCGGGGAACTCGATGAATACAAAACCTTCAGCATCGGTAAAGTTCGGCGTCCAGTTAAAGGTAATGATACCGCGACCTTCTTTCTTGGCCGACGCCAGTTCTGCCCAGATGGCATCTGCGCCACCTGCGAACTTGACGACGTAATCGTCGCCCAGACCCAGTGCGTCGACGCGCACAGGCATCAAGTCACCATGCCAGCTTTGCGGGCCTTCCAACCAGCGTCCTTTGCCGCCGGAATCAGCGGTTGCGAATACTTCCTTACAATTTTTCAACGCTTCCCAGTTCGGCAATCCCGGGCACAGATTGTCATCGATCACGTACTGTGGAACGCCCATTTCTTCAAGCGTGGTTGCAGCATGGGTACCGGCATCAATAACGCCGCCTTTTTCCATGGCGTTGTAAAATGACTTGCCGAAGGTTGATTGCCAGACTTCGTGGGAGATGGTGATGTCACCAAGGCGAATCGCTTCATAGACGGCCTGAGAATCGGCTGGCTTGTATTCGACATTGTTGCCCAGGCTTTCAAATATGCCACCGATTACATAGGCCATTACAACCTGGCTCGACCAGTTATGCGTCGGGATGACAATTGGTTTGCTTGAATCTTTAGCCATTACCTGGCCGGTGGTGGCGGTCAGGGCTATGGCTAATACGCCCGTTGCCATTTTATTTCTGAAATTTGTAAAATTCATTGTTGACTCCTCAGATGATATGAACTTTTTATAAGTAAAACCGGCACATCTATCCTGTGTCCAGCTTCAACTTCATGTGTTTATCAAAATCCCTATGGATTACCGGACAGCGATAAGGTGGCTGCATCGGTAACTCGACCGATTATAATTGGCGATTAAAAACCGGGAGTTTCGAATTGTGAACAGGGAAGGCAATTGGTTAACATCTGTTAACATTTCATTCATCTAGTCCGTCACAGTGCGCTTTACGGCGTCCGCGCGTGCGGCCGGCGCTCCGGTGGGCGGCACTCCGTCGCGTTGCGGCTCGGCGCGATGCGGCGTCCCGATGCGGCGCATGAGCAGTTACCGAGCAGGCGATCGGTGAGATATGCGAGCTATTGGTGCATATAGTTCATCAGTGCAGTATCTGGTACCATTCAGGGTCGCTCATCCAGGGTCCATCCCGAAATTAATCGCGAACAACAGTGACGGATATAAATTCCACTCATCATGTGCTGATAGTTGAAGATGACGCTGTTACACGTGCCCGGATCGCGGCCTATTTCGAAACCGAAAATTATCGTGTCAGCCAGTCAGAAGACGGCGGGGGCATAGATCGTTTATTTGCCGAGTCGGCAATCGATGTGGTGTTGCTGGATATCAACCTGCCCGGGAAAGACGGTTTGCAGCTCGCCAGGGAACTTTCGGAAAAAACGGATGTTGGCATCATCCTGGTGTCAGCACGCAACGACGAAATTGATCGTATTGTCGGTCTGGAAATCGGCGCCGACGATTACGTCACCAAACCTTTCAATCCGCGAGAATTGTTGGCGCGAGTCAAAAACCTGATCCGCCGCAAGCAATCTGATCAGACCCGGCACAGTAAACAACGGAGTAAGTCGTTTTCGGGTTGGACGCTTGATTTGTCGCGTCGATGCCTGTCATCCAGCACACAGGATAACCTGTCATTGACGCGCGGCGAATTCGAGTTGCTGGCAACTTTTCTGGAGCATCCTGGAAAAATTCTGCATCGCGAGTGGTTGATGGAAAAAGTCACGCATCGAGTATGGTCGCCAAATGAACGCACAATCGATGTTCTCGTTCTGCGTCTGCGCAGCAAGATCGAACAGGATAGCCGGGCGCCACAGATAATCCTGACGATACACGGCGAAGGTTACCTGTTTGCCAGTGAAGTTTTTTAGCGGCATGCAGAACGGCGTTTAGTGAGCGGCGGGTAGCTCTTGTGGTTGTGCTTTTTGTTCTGCCAGGTAGCGACCAAGGGCCGCGATAGCGTCGTCAAATTCGACCTGAAACTGCTCCAGTAGCGCGGGTGTCAAGTTGGTGCCATTGTTGGCCTGGAGTTCAATTCTGGCCAGTAGAGCACATAACCTTTGTAGACCGAAATTGCTTGCCGCGCCATTCAGCCGGTGTGCCAGTTTGGCCAGTTCTGCGAAATCATCCTGCTCCATCGCCGCAATCAATTCGGCTTTAAGCTGGTCGGCAGATTGAAAAAATAGTGTTGTTAATTTTTCAACTCTGTCCAGCCCGAGGCGACAGATATCGCCTTCAATTACCGAGTTATCGAATGGGCTGAACCTGCCTGGTTCGCCCACCGGGCTGGTGTTGGTGATGATGACTTCGTGGCCACTGATGGCCTCTATGATCGCGTGTTCGAGATCTTCCATTGAAAATGGCTTACCCAGGAATCCAGTCATGCCAGCGCGGAGGTAATAGTCGACTTCTTCGGTGAATACATGTGCCGACATCGCGATCACCGGCAGCCTGGCGAGCGTTTTATCAGTATGGCTGCGAATGTAGTTCAGGATCGTCAGGCCATCGATGCCCGGCAAGCTGATATCGAGCAGTACCAGCGACAGGCCAGCTGTATCCTCCAGTAAGGTCAGGGCTTCTTCACCACTTTGTGCGGCAATCACATGATGACCAAGATGTTGCAAATAGTGGTTGGTAACCATGCTGTTTGTGGCATCGTCCTCTACCATCAATACCTTGATGCCTGCGGTGATGCCGGCCACTCTTTGTGGGACTGGTTGTGTCGGTAAAGCTGTTCGACAGATTTCGGCTTCGATATTGAAGCCGATGGTGGTGCCTTCGCGGAGTTTACTCTGCAAGGATATTTCGCCGCCCATGGCATTAACCAGGCGCTCGCAAATGGCCAGGCCAAGGCCAATGCCGCCAAAGTGCCTGGCGCTGCTGGCATCGACCTGGGTAAAGGCCTGAAAAACCTCCTGCTGCTTGTCCTGGGCAATGCCGATGCCGGTGTCGATTACCGAGAACTGCAAATTTACGCTCTCGCCATGCGCGCCGGGTTTGCAAATCACCCGCAGCGTTATCGAGCCGTTATCGGTGAATTTATTGGCATTGCCAATCAGGTTGATCAGGATTTGGTGCAATTTTCCGGAGTCGCCCAGCAACGCCTGCGAAGGTCCGTTAGCGGGATCCATTTCCAGTTTCAGGCTATTGTTCTTTTCGCCTACCGGAACCGCCATTAAACCAATGACATTGTTGACCAGTTCGCTCAGCTCAAAGCGGCGGTTTTCAATATTCAGCCGGCCAGCCTCAAGCTGTGAATAACCGAGAATGTCATTCACGATGTCGAGCAGGCTGGCATTTGCGGCATTGATGATGTTCACATACTCGCGCTGTTGCGATATCAGTGTCGTGTCCGACAGCAATCGCAATGTGCCCAGTGCTCCACTAAGTGGCGTGCGCAGTTCGTGACTCATGGTGGCAAGAAATGCGGTTTTTGCCTGGCTCGCCTGCTCGGCTTTTACGCGCGCCAGCGCATGGTTCTCTACCTCTTCGGACAGCATCTGGTTGGTTTCGCGCAGCTGCTCCGAGCGTTCTTCGACCAACTCTTCGAGATGCGCCTTGTGCTGGCGTAATTCCTCATCCAGCTTGCGATTGTGAATCGCATTAGTACGGAACCCGCGCAGCGCCTTACCCATATCGGTTAACTCATCGTGGCCTTCAACAATGATGTCGACGTCATAATCGCCCTCGGTGATCGAATGTGTCGCCGATTGCAGCGATAACAGGCGCCGAACCACGTTGCGTTTTATAAACCACCACAATATGGCTGCCGCCACCAGCAACAAGATGATCGAGGTTCCTCCAAACAAACGGCGATTGGTGTCCAGTGATGCCTTTGCCGTGGTCGATACCCGGTTAATCATTCTGCCACCGGTCGCGTTTAGCTCATTGACGATGCCATTCAGTGCCTGTGAAGCTTCAGCAGTTTCGAGAGAGAGCTGGGTCAATGATGCGGCTATCTCCAACAGGGATATGCGTGTTTCGAAAATGCCATAAACGTATAGCGGCCCATTGTCGAACTCCATCGCCGCCAGCAGTTCCGTTGCCTTTTTACGTCGTTGCGGGTCGTTTATCTCAGTCACTCGGCGTTTTAAAATCGACAGTGTTTCCGCGGTACGCTGGCGCAGGATATCCAGCTCCTGCAACTCGGATTCTTTGGCTACCTGGTTAAAAAGCGCGTTCAGGTTAGCGCTGCGCAGGCGCAGCTCATACATGCGTTCCATTGCGTCGAGATCGACTTCAACCAGTCGGTCGAAAACCTTGTAGAGCTGTTGTTTGTCAGCATCGTTTTCGACCAGGTCGTACAGGTTCGAGGTGATGGCCGTGGTAGTGGCTGCGGCGTTTGCCACCAGTGAATCTGCCAGGTCATTTAACTCTTCGGTGGTGGCGATCAGACTGGCAGCCAGTTCTGTGAAGTGCGCGTGCTGCTTGATGCGTTGGTGCACCAGTGCATCCTGGCGATGCAATTTGTTATTGATGTTGCTCACCGTTTCGCGCAAAGGCTGTAACGAGCTTGTTGAAAAGCCCCTGTTCTCGAAATTATCCAGTAAGGCATTGACCTGACTGACTTCGGAGAACAAAACTGCACTGATTTTTGCCCGTTCCGATTCGTCCCGGGCACGCAGCAGTTGACTGGCCGCAGCACCGATCGATGCATTCAGCGCCGACAGCCGGTGCGCCTGGCGCAATCCGGGGATTGCCTGGTCAATCACCGCATTCTGTGACTCGGTGACGCGCAGAAATCCCTGCCAGCCAATCGACGACGCAATTACGGCCAGTAAAAAAATGCTGCCGAAGGCCAGGTATAATTTTGCAGCAATGCCGAGGTTTCGCATCGCAAAATGCTGCGCCTTGCAGTCATAAAATGCAAGCGTACAATAATTTGCCACCTGGTTTTATGACGTGAATATATTGAATAGCCCGCTTTGTTTTCGATCTTGTATTACCGTTTTGTTAGTAATGTTTGCAGTGATAGCAACTCAGGCACGGGCCGAAGTGTGGCGGCTGGAAACCTGGTCGACGCCATTCGACTATTCCAGCGACAGTCGAATAATCGATTATCAACCAACCACCCCGGCCAGTCGCGTGTGGCGTCTGTGTATCGCTTATCCCCATTTAAAAGATGCTTACTGGCTGAATGTAAACTACGGAATGGTGCGCGAAGCAAAACGACTCGGAGTCGCTTTCACTCTGCTTGAAGCAGGTGGATACCCCAATCTTGAACGCCAGCGGCAGCAGATCGAGCAGTGTGCCAGCGAAGGCGCCGATGCCCTGATCATCGGGGCGGTGTCATTTCAGGGGCTCAGGCAAAGCGTTGTCATGATTGCTGAAAGCATGCCTGTGCTGGCAACGGTGAACGATATCGAAGACATCGGAATTACCGCAAAGTCCGGGGTGTCATGGATAACAATGGGCCAGGTGGCTGGTGAGTACCTCGCTGAAAAACACCCGGCCGGCAGCGAGCCGGTTACCGTTGCGTGGTTTCCCGGGCCAAAGGGCGCAGGTTGGGTGGACTTTATCGAAACCGGGTTTAAGCGCGGTTTAAACGATAGCGCTGTGGAGGTCGTGGTAACCAAATGGGGAGATACCGGCAAGGAGATCCAGCGTACCCTGGTACAGGAAGTGCTGGAAAGCCATCCACAGGTTGACTATATCGTCGGAAATGCACTGATGGCCGAGGCCGCCATCAGTACTTTACGCAATCGCGGTCTCGAAACACAAATCAAAATAGTATCGACCTACTTCACTCCGGCTGTGTATCGCGGCATCCGTCGTGGACGCATTCTCGCCGCACCTACCGATGCACCGGTAATGCAGGGTCGAATTGCGATTGACCAGGCCGTTCGCATCCTCGAAGGTCGCGACCTCATCAAGCACCTCGGTCCGCAAATCCAGATGATCGATCAGCATAACTGGCAGGAATTCGATATTACCAAATCGCTGGCACCCCCTTCCTTTTTGCCGACTTTTGTCTGGCCATAGGATGATGGAAATCAACGCGGGTAGTGGTTAATTTACCCGCCTTCTTATTCACCTGTTGACCCAGTATTTTGCGCGGGTGACACAGCAATGCGTCGCCCGTGCAGGCAGGTAAGGCGTTTTATAGTTGTAATCTCGATTGCTAATGAGCTTAAATGCCTGTTCATTCTCGCCTTACGGAACTAAACACTATGATTAATCGTATTTTAGTTGCTACCGATGCCTCCGCTGCTTCGAGCCGTGCCTTAGAAATGGCGGCCCAGATTGCCAAACAATACAAAGCAGATCTGCTCATCATCCACGTTATTCGGGATATGCAGATACCCTTTGAGATCAAGGAAATTCCAGAACTGGAATCCGATACGATTGAGTCATTCGCCACGGCGCGTGATGAAATTATGCGTAAGGTTGCCGAGTCTGTTTTGAGAGACGCCAAGCAAAAAGCGGAAAAAATCGGGGCGAGCAAAGTTCAAACCACGATCGGCACCGGTGATCCAGCGACCAGTATTCTGGACGTTGCCAAGCGCAGAAAAGCAGATATGATCGTGATCGGAACCCGGGGCCTGGGTAAAATAAAGGGCCAGATTCTGGGCAGTGTCTCACGCAAGGTTACCAATAATGCCGAGACCAGTTGCCTGATCGTCAGATAACCTGGGATTCTGCTCATGCGGCGCGGCATCGCTGCGCGCGCCGCAAACCGAATAATGCGGGATTTTCAGCGCCTGTATCCCGTCTATCCAGGCAAATTTTTGCCTATAGCGACGGATTTTTTTGAAAAAAAATTGAAACCGAAGCGAATCTCCTCCTTGACTTACGCATGGCCCATTCTGTAGTCAATTAGCTCCAGATTGGTTGAAACCCTTTATTTGACGCCGTTCTCAGTCGCCGCGGGTTTTTGTCCGCTAGCCGTGTCGTTGGATCGGACCGGGGATCATGTTGAATCAAGTCTCAGAAAGTGGTTGTTTTTGCATTTTTTCCCACATTTTTCAGAAACTTGCATACACTTTAGAGAAGTTGACTAATAAGAATCTCCGATAAAAATTCCCCCGGACCATTTTCGATGATGAGAAACATCGCGCAATCCGAGTTACAGGGTTTTTCCAGAACGCTTGCCGAGCTGGAATGGCTGCTGTTAGTTCTCGTGTTGCTCTACTTTGTATTGCCCTCCACTGTCATCATCGACCGGTGGGGCATGTTGCTGGCGATGGCAATATATGCAGCGTTTGTAATTTCATTCCGCTACTCGAAATTGTTCACCAGGGAAACCCAGTGGAAGCTGGCGGTTGAGACCTGGGCAATCATTTTCTTTATTAGCTGGTGTGTTTACCAGACAGGGGGTGTCGACAGTCCGCTGATCAATCTCTATCTTCTGGTCATTATCTTCAGTGCCCTGACGCTGGGGAAAATAGTGACGCTGCTTGAATTTATCCTGATAGCAGCAACCTATTTCTATCTTGCGCAATCGGGCTTTGAGGCAGGTAGTTTTTCGATACTGGATTTTAGCGAGATGGTAATGACGTTTGCGCCCTATCTGCTGGTGGCCTATTTGACCTCTTTGCTGGCCGCGGATCTCAAGAATGCACGCGAAGGCCTGGAGCAGTTGTCGGACACCGATGAGCTGACCGGTCTCAAAAATCGACGTGCTTTCAATACCGCGCTGGAAGCCGAAATCAAGAAAGCTGCCCGTTATGATCGGCAGTTTTCGCTGTTGATGCTGGACGCGGATGACCTCAAACCGGTAAATGATCGATTTGGCCACGGGGTAGGTGACAAACTGATTATTTCGATCGCCCAGGTGATCCAGGAATCGCTGCGTGAGACGGATGTGCTCGCGCGTTATGGCGGCGATGAATTCGTCGTGATCCTGACTGAAACCCCGCAAGACAGGGCGATAGACGTTGCCGAGCGTATTCGAACTTCGGTAGAGAATACCTCCTTCAGCTCGGCAGGTGAGCGCGTATCGTCGACGATCAGTGTTGGTGTTTCCTGTTTCGCCGGGGAAATAGAACATGGTGATGAAATGGTGGCTCGGGCCGACAAGAAACTCTACGAGAGCAAGCGTAAAGGGAAAAACACGGTATCTCACTAGCTGGAATTATCAGCCCGGCTCGCCCATGAGGCGCTCGCCCCCCCCCGGCCTTTGGGTAATCGAGCGGCGAACTCCGCCAGGCTAGTGGTTTTCCTGCTTGCGCTTGAGCGCCTGCTCACGGTGAAAAATGTACAGGCCACTGCCGATAATCAGTGCCGCACCACTCAAGGTCCAGCCGTCCGGCAGATCACCGAACAACACGAATCCGAACACCGTGGCCCAGAGTAGCGAGCTGTAACTGAAAGGCGCAACCACCGAAGCGGGTGCGTGGCGAAAAGCGCGAATCAAACACAGGTGTCCAATGCCCCCGGCGATGCCGGCAAAGACAAACAAAAACCAGTCAGCTCCGGCAACGGGTTGCCAGTAGAAAGGGGCCGCTATCGTGGTAACCAGTGCGCCAACGACGCCGGTATAAAACAATGACGTCATCGGGCTGTCACCCGTGCCCAGTTTGCGGGTATAGATCTGGTATAGCGCATGAGTGAAGGCCGCGGTGAGCACGACCAGGATGCTCAGTTGCAGGCTGTCGGTACCCGGTCGCATCACTACTAAGGCTCCACAAAAACCAATCGCGATGCCAACCCAGCGGCGCAGACCGACTTTTTCACCGAGCAACGGAATGGAAAGAATGGTGACGATGACGGGTGACATGAACATGATCGTCGCAGCTGTGGTCAGGGGTAACAGACTGATTCCGACAAAAAACAGCACGGTTGTCGAGAACATGAAAAGCGAACGCAATCCCTGGTGCAGCGGGCTCTGGCTTTTTATCCGCGCAACCAGTTGCGGGCCCATCAGCAGCATGACGAAAAGCAGGTGGAAGAAAAATCGCGCCCAGATGACCTGCACCACCGGATAGGTTTGCATGAGGTATTTGGCGGTGGAATCAAGTGTGACAAAGCAGAACATGGTTGCCAACATCCAGGTGATGCCAGCCACGTGGTTGTCTGTGGGTCTTGTCGCTAGAGTAGAGTCAGTCAATTTTGAAGACGAGCCGGTTCGATGTGGGTGGTGCCAGCTGCTATCAGCCGCAGCCGAGGTGGATCTGTACAGGGGGGTGAAGTCAGGCGCGAAAATGAGCGGCGATCAGTAACACCCCGGCCACCAATGGCAGCACAGTATGCCCGATAAGATGAATTTTGTAGCCTGTTTTCTCGCCATGACTTTCGATCAGGGCCTGCAGTTTGCTGATTTTCTGCGCTGCAACTCGCCGTAAAATAAGCATGTATAGTCCGTATATAATCAGGCCTGATCCCAGTATTAAATTGATGCCCGGTGTCATCGGATTTTCCTGCCGTTAAATGATTTGCCTGCAACTCATGGTGCAAGCGGAGTTTTGCAGGCGCTGTATTGTGCGGAATGCTATCACTTTGTCGGCGGATATCTGCTAGCTAAAATCAATGTCATTCGCATGATATGCTGCTGTTCAAGCAAATACAGCCACGGCACCGCGCGTGGCACAGCTGTTCTGGAGGGGAATATGTTAGATATCTGGGGAAGAAAAAACTCGAGCAATGTCATACCGGTCATGTGGGCAGTGGGCGAGCTCGGTCTCGAACATCATCGCCATAATATCGGGGGATCTTTCGGTGGAGATGATAGCGATGCTTTTCTGCAATTGAACCCCAACGGTTTGATACCGACTATCAGCGATCACGGCTTTGTGTTGTGGGAGTCGATGGCCATCACCCGTTATCTTTGCCGTAAATACGGCATGGGCACGCTTTGCCCGGATGACCCGCAGCAGGCAGCGCTTGCGGATCAGTGGATGGACTGGTACAAATCGATTCTTACGCCGAGCCTGATGCCGGTTTTTTTCAACCTGGTACGCACGGCGAATTCTGCACAGGACAGGTCAGTCATTGAGCGGGGCACTGCAGCCACGATTCGGCATCTGGTAGTGCTGGAACAGCATCTGCAGGGGCGAGCTTATGTGCTGGGCGAAAGCTTCAGCATGGGTGATATTCCGCTCGGTGCGATGATGTACAAGTTTTTCAATCTTGACATCGAGCGTCCGGCATTACCCGCTATCGAAGCCTGGTATGTTCGGTTGTGCGAGCGACCCGCCTATCGCCAACATGCCATGATTCCGTTCGGTAGTTCGCCCGAAGAGTGGCTCGAACTGGAAAAGGCGGGTGCCTGATCACCCGCTAACCGCTTATGGTCAAATCCTTGCCGTCTCGCCGGGCAAACAGGGTCACCCTCCTATGATTTGTCCTGGCTGAATTGCCCAATTTCAGCGTCCGTGTAGCGTGGCGTGATATGTTGTGGGCAATTCCAGTCGTATGCCTCGATCTTAAACACTACCAGGCGTTCGATGCGTGCCCTGTAGTCGGGCATGCTGAGTTGCTGCAACAGCGGTCCGTCCGTGGCCGGGTCGACGATATCCACTTCGGCCCAGATCTTAAGCCGCTGCTGGTGCGCATAATCCATCAGAATCAGTGACGCCCGGTTTCCCGCCTGCAGGTTCCCGGTGCTGATGTACTGCCCGTTGCCACGGAAGTCCGCATAGCCCAGGGTGGTTTCATCGATCACCTTGAGAAAGCCCTTCGGGCCACCGCGGAACTGTACATAGGGCCAGCCGTTCTCACCGACTGTTGCCTGGTAAAAGCTGTCTCGAGAGTGAATATACTCCGCCTCCCGGGCCGTCAATTGATACCTGTCTCCAGAAGTTTCCATGCGCGCATAGGCTTTGCGGGTGCCGTAATGTTGCTGGGCTTTTTTAACGCTATCGGTGAAAGCCAGGCGGGTGAAATTTTTGTTCATGATGTTCTCCTCGAGGTGGTCAAAAGATAAAGAGTCGCAATATCTGCCCGGCAACCGTTGGCTAGAGTTCCAGCTCCGTCAGTCCGGGATGGTCGTCCGGGCGTCGATAACCCGACCAATAAAATTTGCGTTGAGCCGCATTGATTGGCAGATCGTTGATACTGGCGATGCGACGCTGCATTAATCCATTGCCGTCAAACTCCCAGTTTTCGTTGCCGTAGGAGCGAAACCAGCAGCCATACTCATCCTGCCATTCATAGGCAAAACGCACTGCAATCCGGTTTCCGCTAAACGCCCAGAGTTCCTTGATCAGGCGGTAATCCTGTTCACGTGCCCACTTGCCTTGCAAAAACTGTGCGATGTTGTCGCGGCCTGATATGAATTCCGAACGGTTGCGCCAGACGCTATCCATGGTGTAGGCCAGGCATACCCTGTCGGGATCGAGAGAGTTCCAGGCATCTTCTGCGAGGCGCACTTTCTGTGTGGCGGTTTCTTTATTGAAGGGGGGCAGGGGTGGTCTTGATGATGTGCTCATGTTGGCGATCTCCGTAGTTTAAATTTTCAGGTCAGTTACTACTGAAAAATAAGGGGTCAGAGTTACTCGACAGGCCTGACCCCCTGGTATGCCCTGGCATGAGAGCGCCCTATGATTCTTGAGCAGCCAGGAAATTGCGTATGTAATCAGCGATCAGCTGGCCATCTTCTTCAAGCGCAAAATGCCCGGTGTCCAGCAAATGAAACTCAAGATTATCGAGATCACGTTTGTAGGGATGTGCACCTTCCGCCGGGAAGATGTAGTCGTTCTTGCCCCAGACGATGAGAGTCGGCGGCTGATGCTTGCGGAAGTAAGCCTGCCAGGCAGGATAATGCGGAACGTTGTTCTGATAGTCGAAGAATAGTTGCAGCTGGATCTGTGGGTTGCCTTCGAGTGACAGGTGCTGGATGTCGGATTTCCAGTTGTCCGGGCTGATGCTGGCCTCATCTCTGACACCGTGGGTGTACTGCCATTTCACGCCATCCAGGGTAATAAAGTTTGCCAGCGGAGCCGCATTTTGCGGCGTACGATCGTTCCAGTACTTGCGTATGGGGTTCCAGAATTCGCGCAGTCCTTCCTCGTAGGCGTTGCCATTTTGAATGATCAGCGAATCGACTCGTTCAGGGTTTGCGGCCGCCAGGCGAAAACCGATGGGTGCGCCATAGTCCATCAGGTAAAGGCTGTAGCTTTTCACTTCGAGCTTGTCGACCAGCTTGCGCATGAGGCTGGCGAGGTTATCGAAGCTGTAGTCGAAGCTGTCAACGTCCGGTTTTGCGCTGTTACCGAATCCCGGATAGTCGGGTGCAATCACATGGTAGCGGTCTGACAGGGCCGGGATCAGGTTGCGGAACATATGCGACGAGGTCGGAAAACCGTGCAGCAGCAAGATAGTCGGCGCGTTTAGCGGACCTGCCTCGCGATAGAAGATATCCACTCCGTCGATATTGACGGTGTGATGCCGGGTCTGGTTGTGATGTGTAATGGATATCTTGTCGACCTGGGTTGCGACCGCGGCCGAGGAGAAGACGCCGCCGATTAAGGTGGCGGTGGAAAGCGCGATAACCGATGCCAGTGCGATGCCTGTTTTTAAGGTAGTCCTGGTTTTCATGTTGTGTGACCTCGTGGTAAAGATTGGTTAATGCCCAAATGGCAGCAAGACATCCCTGTGTTTCAATTCACCTTCCTGGTTACCTGTTCCTGTTACACGAATCGTGCCAGTTTCTGATATGTCGTCTAAATGATTGTAATTACTATGGATTTCCAAATTATTCGGGCTTTATCAAAAGTACGATATATCGCTAATCACGATATATCGTTGATAAATTTACGAAAAATCGTAGAATAGCCGCTCTTCAGGTTATCTTGAGAAATGATCCAGCCATGCCGGCAAAGCGACGCCCTCCGCGGGCGAAACAATCCTCTAACGATGAACTGGCGCGAGCCAGTCGCCATAATGAGCTGCTGTTAGCGGCGGTAGGCGAAGGCATTTACGGCATCGACCGCGATGGCTGCACCACCTTCGTCAATCCAGCCGCTACGGAGCTAACGGGCTGGCTCGAAGCGGACCTGCTTGGCAGGCCTATGCATGATTTGCATCACCATACCCGGGTTGATGGCAGTCCTTATCCACGCGAGGAATGCCCGATTTATGCGGCGACGCGTGACGGCGCGGTGCATCATGTAGATGACGAGGTTTTCTGGCGCAAGGACGGCAGCAGTTTCGCGGTGGAATATACCAGCACCCCGATAATCGAAGATCGCGAGCTTGCCGGTGCCGTGGTGGTGTTCAAGGATATCAGCAAGCGCAGGGAAACCGAGCGCAAATTGCGCGAGGCCTATGCCGAAGTGGAGCGTATGAAGGAACAGTTGCAGGCCGAAAACACTTACCTGCAGGAAGCGATCAAGGTCGATTCCGACTTTGCCGGACTGGTCGGACAAAGTCCAGCCATTCAGCAGGTGCTGAACCAGGTGGAACTGGTCGCACCAACCGATGCCAGCGTGCTCGTTAGCGGTGAATCGGGCACCGGCAAGGAGCTGATTGCGCGCGCCATCCACGAGCGCAGTGATCGGCACGAGCGTCCCCTGATCCGGGTTAACTGTGCTGCCATTCCGCGCGAGCTGTTTGAAAGCGAATTCTTCGGACATGTCAGGGGTGCTTTCACCGGCGCCATCAAGGATCGTACAGGACGCTTTGAACTCGCTGATGGTGGCACTATTTTTCTCGACGAAGTGGGTGAAATTCCGCTCGAGCTGCAAAGCAAGTTGTTACGCGTCCTGCAGGAAGGCCAGATCGAACGCGTCGGCGAAGAACGAACGCGCAACATCAATGTTCGCGTCATTGCGGCTACCAACCGGGATCTGAAAGCCGATGCCGCAGCAAAACTGTTTCGTGAAGATCTGTACTTTCGACTCAACGTGTTTCCGGTTGAGGTTGTGCCTTTGCGATCGCGTATTAGCGATATCCCGCTGCTTGCCACACATTTCATTTCGCTGGTTTGCAAGCGCCTTAATCGATCAGCGCCGCGCCTGACACTGGCTAATGTCAGGCAATTGCAGGGTTACCACTGGCCGGGCAATATTCGTGAACTACAAAACGTGATCGAGCGGGCGATCATAATCAGCAAGGATGGACGGTTGAGATTCGACCTGGCGAGTCCCGGCAGTGAAATCAGCGCTGCGGGGTTGGTGGAAGGAGATGGTATCGCCCCGGCCTTGCCCTTTACCGAGAAGGAACGCATCGAGCGCGATCGAGCCAACATCAACACAGCCCTGAAAATAGCCGGTGGGAAAATTTCAGGTAAAGAGGGCGCCGCTGAATTGCTCGGCATCAAACCCACCACTCTGGTTTCACGAATGAAATCACTGGGAATAGCAAAGCTCCGGTAAATCAAAGTTTTAGCGCAAGGGCGATTCCGCCGCGGTTTTATGTCCATGCAGGTTTTCGCGATAAAACAGGAATATCCCGGAACCGAAGATCAGCGGCATGCCCGTGGCTTCGATCAAGCCCCGAATGTAAGCCCGGCGGATTTCCGCCTGTTGCCGCAATACACAGGACTCGTGCCAGGAAAACGGGTTTGCGCGGGTGTAGACGGCTACAGCTATCCAGCCTCGATACCAGGTTTTTTGCCCTCAATGCTGGCGGTTTTCGGCGGCAAAATGTATTCAGTTATACTTCGTGGCGGAGGCAGGCTCCGCAGAATGGATGAGTAAAGGGTCTATGATAATGCCAGACAACTCTCGAACGGACGCCGCCGGCAGAATCCTGTCAGCCGAACTTGATGGAAGCAAAGTCAAGCTTGTCTGGCCCGATTCCAGGCGGCAGGAAATTCATTCGATCTGCCTCAGGCATTCGCCGGGATTTCCAGGTGGTGAGCGACCGGCGGGGATCGAAGGTCGATTTCCGTCCGGGTCTCAGGCCCTCGTGCCGGAACGGGCCGAGCTCACGGCAGATGGGGACTTGCAGCTTTACTGGCAACCCGGTGGATTGCGATCACTACACAGCAATGCATGGCTGCGCGCCCAGTCAGATCTGATGCAGGCGCGTGGCCAGCATCCGCCGCGTCAAATCACCTGGGACGCAACACGGATCGAGGATTTACCCGAACCGGATTACACCACCGTGATGGCTGATGAACAGGCTCGACTCGAGCTGTTCGATCAGGTGTTGAACTGGGGTGTCACGCTGATTCGCGAGGTGCCGGCGCACCCCGGTACGGTCGAGACCGTGGCTGGCTGGTTCGGGCAGATTCAACCCAACCCCTACGCCGATGATCCCGCGCGCCCGCTAGTCGCCAGTATTCGCGTAGACCCGGCGCAGCCGGTGGCGACGCGTATGAGTCATTTCCTTGGCCCGCACACCGATACCTGCTGGCGCCAGAATCTGATCGGGCTGTTGTTGATGCATTGCCTGCAAGCCCATCCCGAGGGTGGTCGGTCGATGCTGGTAGACGGCTTTGCGGTCGCCGCCCGCTTGCGCGAGCAATCACCCGAGGCTTTTGCGCTGTTG
>Ga0316191_10001771_pt1 | contig 15388 bp, 12 predicted proteins | sample Eddworburr2cm_MG_FD_204928 | JGI IMG/M metagenome (GOLD analysis project Ga0316191, IMG submission 204928) | Coastal sediment microbial communities from Maine, United States - Eddy worm burrow 2 cm | ecosystem: Environmental > Aquatic > Marine > Coastal > Sediment | place: USA: Maine...
GTCGCCGCCCTGGCTGTCATCGGGTGTGTCGGCGTGCCAGGAGAGGAGCGCTTCGTCCCGGTGGCGGACGTTCAGGAGGTCATGCTCCACATCGTCGAGCCTGCGGCGCAGGAGTACTGGGGGGCGGTAGGCTGGATCCTGGATTTCGAGGGAGAGCATTACATCCACCCCCAGTCTGAAGAGGAGTGGCTCGAGGTCGAGAATGCGGCGTTCATGGTAGCCGAAGCCGGTAACCTGCTCATGATCCGCGAGCGAGCGCTCGACGACGGAGGGTGGATGGCGATGGCTCAGGCTCTCGTCGAAGTCGGGCGTCGATCGCTCGAGGTCGCCGAGGCCAGGGACGAGCAGGGAGTATTCGACCTGGGCGCCGAGATGTATGCAGTGTGCTCCGCATGCCACGCCGCGTACTCGCCGGAGATCCTGCGTCCGAGTGACGAACGCTCCGTCGCGGAGGGCGAGGTGCCCGGAGGATGATCGCGGGCATTCTCGAGTGGGTCGGCACCACGAAGTGGAGCGTGATGCTCCTGGAGTCGTACTACGTGTGGCCCCTCCTCGAGTCCACGCACGTAGTCACGCTCGCGTTCTTCGTGGGGACCGCGCTCATGATGGACCTGCGTCTCGTCGGCATCGCGTTCCCCGGCGTGCCGGTCACCGCGTTCACAGGGCGGCTCCTGCCGTGGACCCGATTTGCCTTCGCGCTCATGGTTGCGACCGGATTGCTTCTCTTCTATTCGTCGCCGCTGCGCTACTACAACAACATCTTCTTCCGCTTGAAGATCGTGTTGCTGCTCGCTGCGGGGCTGAACATCTGGCTCTTCCACTCACGCATCCATCTCGAGGTTGAGGAGTGGGAGAATGACCTGAGACCGCCGCGGGCCGCTCGGATTGCGGGCCTGGTGTCGATCATCGTCTGGACCGGCGTAGTCTTTTCGGGGCGCCTCGTAGCCTACAACTGGTTCGAGTGCGAGATCCAGCCCCAACCGGGCTGGGTCAACTTCCTGGCCGGGTGCGACGCCGTCGGTGAAGAGGCGATGCTCGAGCCGTGATGCCCGAAGCGTGGTACCCGTTCTTCGAGTGGTGCGAGGGCACCTTCCTCGGTTCTGCGGTCCGAGAGTCGATCTACGCGTTCCCGCTCATCGAAGCGGTGCACCTGGTTGCGCTTTGCGTGATCGGAGGCGCGATCATCGTGGTCGACCTTCGGATGCTCGGGTTCGGAATGAAGGATCAGCGGATTGCCGAGCTGGCGAATCATGTCCGTCCGTGGCTTGTCGGGGGGCTCGTCGTGATGCTCTCGACGGGTGTGTTGCTCTTCCTCGGTGAGGCGGTCAAGTGCTTCTACAACACGGCCTTCTGGGTGAAGATCCTTACCCTCCCCGTGGCGCTGGTCTTCACCTTCGCCGTGAAGGGGCGCCTGCTCGATGGCCTGGAAACAGGAACGCGGAGCCGATTGCTCGGCTCCGCGTCTCTCGTTCTCTGGCTCGTGGTCGCGGCCGCGGGCCGCTGGATCGGCTACAGCTGACGAGGGTCGTCTAGCAGCGGCCCTGCTCGCGCCGTGCCTGCTGCATCTCCCGCTCGTACGGTGCACCCGTGCCGGATGATCCCAGGAAGATCTTCGTGCCGTCCGTGAAGGTGATGTCGCGGCCGTTCGCGCGGGGCAGCGAGTGATCCTTCGCCTGATAGCCATCGACGACGATCTCGGTGCCCGGTGTCAGGCAGTCGCGACGGAGACCACGGCGGAGCAGCACGTTCGGCGTCCCGCCTTCCACCATCCACGTGCGGGTGCTCCCGTCGTCCTGCTCGACTTCGAGGTGGATCCAGGTGTGGGGATTCACCCACTCGAGCTTCACGATGGGCCCCTCCAGACGGATCGGCGCATCGCGATCGAACTCCGCACCGAAGGCGTGGTGGCCGGAGGCCGGGGTGGTCGTGACGAGGACGGCGACACCGCCGAGGAGCGCGAGGGCTCCACCCGCCAACAGGGAATGAGTGCGACGCATCATGCTACCTCCGCTCCGGTACGTTCTCGTTTCTTTCTCGCGCCTCTTCGGCGCGTGCCCCACGGAGTACGTTCTCGAGGGCGTAGTTACCCTCGTGACATGCGTACTCGTAGAGCAGACCATCGAGCCGATTGAACGGCACTTCACCGCGGATCTCGTCGGTGAAGATCGGGTCCTGAATCGTAAACTCGTAGTTGATCGTGGATTCGTCGACGCGGGTCAGTCGTTCGATCACGCGAATCTTCTCCGACGGGTAGAACGTGGCGTTCGACATCCCCATGAGAACCTGCTCGGGATGGAGGTTCGTGGTCTCGATGACCAGCGTGTCCCCCGACCAGTGGCCCCATGAGTCACCCATCCATGGACGAATGTGCTCCGGAAGACGTCGCGGTTCACCCATTCGGATGATGCGTGTGTCGTGCACCATCTCGGTCATGATCATGATGTGATCGGGCGTCTGCACGATCGTGTAGTTGTTGTTGTAGAAGTAGTTCGGGAGCATCGGGGGACCGCCGTTCGACCCGAACGACATGATGCACCGCTCGGCCAGGGGGCGGTTCTCGGGATTGTCGTACTCATTGAATTGCCGATTGAAGGCCAGGCGCTCCGCGAGCCTTTCTTCGCCGAACGCGCTGTACGCCGGCCTGCGTCCGTCGGCAGGGTGCACGATCAAAGAGCTACGATACTCCCCGTTGTACACGGCGATGTTGTCGCCCGCGTCCACGAAGAACTGATTGTAGCCGCCCGTGCCGCCGGTGGCCGCGTCGAAGATCGGATCGCCGGTGAGTTCGCCTCCGGCGGGTGGAGCGCCGCGGTCTGGATCACTGTCCAGGTAGTCTTCCGAAATGAAGTCCTGCCGCCCCTGCTCGAGAGCCTCGACCTGCTCCGGCGTCAGCACCGGCCCGACACCGGCCGGCCGCACGATGGGCGTCATCGTACCGTTGCTCCAGTTGCCCTGCAGATCGGGCGTGCCATCGGCGAGTCGCGGCAGCGACGCGCGGGCCTGGGCAAAGGCATACTCCGGCGCCGCCGCCATCACGAGTGCCGCAGCGGCGAAAAGCGTCACCACGGCTCGGGCGGAAGCGCCGATCACGCGCGGACTGCGATCGTCGATCATCGGCCACCTCCTCGGCGGATGGGGTGCTTTCGAAACTCCCCGTAGAGCAGTTCTTCCACGAACTCCACACACTTGAACTGACCCAGGCGCGCGTTCGGGTCGATGTTGCGGTAGAGAGGCATCCGGATGGTCCACGGTCTCGTGAATGTCTCCGGATTCTGGACTTCCGCTTCGTACATGATGTGGTCCGGTCCGAGCATGGTGTAGCGCTCGGTGATCGTCGTTCCGTAGCCGGTGAAGTTGCCCGCACGATCGAGCCACGACTCCCCGTTGAAGCCGTCGACGCGCACCACGAACGTATCGCCCTCCCACCGACCGAAAGACTGCCCCATCCACGAGTCCACCTGGGCCTCGCCCGGGTCTTCGAGATAGATGTCACGGACAGCTGCGGCGTACTCGTACGCGATCGCCACACGCTGATCGCTCTGGAAGATCTGAAACGGGAAGGGCATGTACGTGGCCCGGGGTACGCCGGGCAGGTAGCACTTGATCTCGGGATCACGTTCGAGCCACTCGGCGCGGTTTTCGTCGCGTGTCGCGAGCGCTTCCGGTGTGTACGGGATCTCTCCGCCTTCGACGACTCCGTATCCCGAGGGGACCGATGCGACGGCACCCAGTGACAGGACCTCGTCGGCCGGCACCGGGATGACGGGACCTGGTTGCATCGCGAGCGCGGGGCGCGCCGTGTGGGGTTCGATATCCCAATGGGCGTTTCCGAGCGCTTGCCAGATCCCGTTCATGTCGGGATGCCCCGCAGCCGTGCGTGGCACCGCTCCGCTTTGCGCGGACAGCGGAGCCGCGACGAGTGAAGCGGTCAGGGCAAGCAGGGTGACCGGGAGCAGTAGCTCACCTGAGCGTCTCAAGGGTGGAGGCCTCCGGGGGAGGTGGACGGGACGGAGAATGTGCGCGTCGCCCGCGGCCCGGGCCACCCACCCGCGTCGGGGATTCCCCTCACACCGCACCGGAAGTTGCCGGACGTTGCCGACGGCTGGTCGCAGACACCTTTCAGGCGAGGGTTTCATCCGCGCCGGGGGCTCCGATGTCGAAATACGTCTATCTCTTCTCCGAAGTCGATCGTGCGGAGGCCGCGGTCGGAGGATCGTGGGACGCCGTCCGGGGGCTCCTCGGTGGCAAAGGTGCCAACCTCGCCGACATGGCACGACTCGGCGTGCCGGTACCGCCGGGCTTTACCGTCACGACCGAGGCCTGTAACGCCTACCTCGAGGCCGGAGGGGCATCACTCGAGGGCCTCTTCGACGAGGTCTTTGCCGCACTGGCGGCGCTCGAGGGTGAGACGGGCAAGAAGTTCGGAGACGTGGACACACCGCTCCTGCTGTCGTGTCGGTCGGGCGCGAAGTTCTCCATGCCGGGCATGATGGACACGGTGTTGAATCTCGGGCTCAACGACGAGATCACCGAGGCGCTCGCGCAGCGCACCGGAGACGCGCGACTCCCGTTCGATCTGTATCGGCGATTGATCCAGATGTATGCGAGTGTCGTGATGGGGGTCGATGGCGATGCGCTCGAACGGGTGATCAGTGCGCGCCGCAAGGAGAGAGGAGCGACGCTGGATGCCGATCTGGACGGCGACGACTGGCGCGCGATATGCGACGGCCTCTCCGAGGTCATCCGATCAGCCACGGGAGAGGACTTCCCGCAGGATCCCCGACGGCAGCTGACTTCGTCGATCGAGTCGGTCTTCGGTTCATGGAACGGGAAGCGTGCCGTCGATTATCGAAACGCCACGGGGATCGCGCACGATCTGGGTACGGCCGTGAATGTGCAGACGATGGTGTTCGGCAACCTCGACGCCGAGTCCTCGACGGGAGTGTGTATGTCCCGCAACGGCACGACCGGTGAGCCGGAGCTGGAGGGGGACTACCTCGAGCACGCGCAGGGCGAGGACGTCGTGGCGGGGATCCGGGAGACTCATCCGATATCCGTGCTCAGCGAGCGCAACCCAGCCATCTACGAGGAGCTCCGAGGCATCGCGAAGCGGCTCGAGGAGCACCATAAAGACATGCAGGATCTGGAGTTCACCATCGAATCCGGACACCTCTGGATTCTCCAGACCCGAGACGGGAAGCGCACGGCTGAGGCTGAGGTGCGCATCGCCGTGGACATGGCGGACGAGGGACTCATCGAGCGAGGAGAGGCGCTGTCTCGAGTGTCCCCGGAGCAGGTCGACGTCTTCCTGCATCCCAAACTCGACCCTGCGGCCATGAGTGCCGTGCCACCGCTCGCGCGGGGACTCGCGGTGTCTCCAGGCGCTGCCGTAGGGCAGGTCGTGTTCGACGCGGATACGGCCGACGTATGGGCCAAGGAGGGGCGCGACGTGATCCTCGTGCGTCCGGACACCAAGCCCGACGACGTACACGGGATGCTCGCCGCTCGCGGAATCGTGACGACCCGGGGGGGGCGAACGAGCCACGCCGCCCTCGTCGCCCGACAGTTTGGGCGACCGGCCGTGGTCGGCGTCGTCGAAATGGAGGTTGATGCGGCAGCGCGTCAGCTGCGTGTGGGCGACGCCGTGGTCGAGGAAGGAGAGTGGGTGTCGGTCGATGGCACCCGTGGCCTCGTCTTTCCGGGTAAGCTGCCCACGGTCACGCCCGATCTCGAGAACCCGACGCTCACGAAGCTTCTCTCCTGGGCGGACGACGTTCGCCGGTTGGGTGTTCGAGCGAACGCCGACTACCCGGAGGACGCCGTCCGCGCCCGAGCATACGGCGCGGAGGGAATCGGACTGTGTCGGACCGAGCACATGTTCTTCGAAGTGGATCGTCTTCCGATCGTTCAGCGGATGATCATGGCATCCGACGCGGATACCAGAGCCGAGGCCCTGGCTGAGCTGTTGCCGATGCAGCGGGCCGACTTCGAGGGGCTCTTCCGCGCGATGGATGGCCTGCCGGTCATCATCCGCCTCATCGATCCGCCGCTGCACGAGTTCCTGCCCGATCATGATGAGCTTGTGCACGACATCGCCGAGCTCAAGGTCCATCTGCAGCACGTTCAGACGCTCTCGGACATCGACCAGGCGCTCTCGGACATCACGACGAAGCAGAGCTACCTGGAGCGGGTGGATTCACTCCGGGAAGAGAACCCCATGCTCGGGACCCGAGGTGTTCGACTCGGCATGTTGATCCCCGGGCTCGTGCGCATGCAGGTGCGAGCCATCTTCGAGGCGGCATGTGTCTGCGTGGCGGATGGAGTCGCCGTGCTACCCGAGATCATGGTGCCACTCGTTGCGCACGTGGCCGAACTGCGTGCAATGCGAGAAGTACTGGAGAGTGAAGCGCGAGCTGTGCTCGACGAGCATGACGTTGAGCTCGAGTACCTCTTCGGCTCCATGATCGAGATCCCGCGTGCCGCGATCACCGCCGCCGAGATTGCACAGGAGGCGGAGTTCTTCTCGTTCGGCACCAACGATCTGACGCAGACGACGTTCGGAATCTCACGGGACGACGCCGAACAGGGCTTCCTGGTGGAGTACCTGCAGCGTCGGATCCTCGCGGCGAACCCGTTCGAGACGATCGACGTCGATGGCGTAGGGCGACTGATGGAGTGGGCTGTGCGTGAGGGCCGACGGGCGCGCCCTGGTCTCGAGATCGGGATTTGCGGGGAGCACGGGGGTGATCCCGCGAGCATCGCGTTCTGTCACCGGCTCGGACTCGACTATGTGTCGTGCTCCCCGTTCCGCGTTCCGATCGCCCGGCTGGCCGCGGCGCATGCCGCTCTTGCCGGGTCCGAGGCTTCCGCCTAGGCCGTGCCGCCTAGGGTACGAAGGAGTCGCCCTCGCTCAGTGCGCACGCGAAGGCGGCCAGTAGTTCGGCCGCCGCATCGAGGTCGTCGAGCGAGACGGCTTCCACCGCGCTGTGCATGTACCGGTTCGGGATCTGGATGAGACCGGTCGCGACTCCGGCGCGCGAGATCTGAAGGGAGTTGGCGTTGTTTGGTGCGGCCCGCCCGAGCGCGGCGACCTGGTACGCGATCTCTCCGTCCTCGGCCAACGCCGTCATACGTTCGCCCACCCGTGGATTCACATTGGGGCCCCGCAGAATCACGGGGCCGCCACCCAGGACGATCGTACCACGCTGCCGCTTGTCGATCGTCGGGCAGTCCGTCGCATGCGTCACGTCGACTGCGATACCCACGTGCGGGTCGATCCCGAAGGCTGCGGTCTTTGCGCCGCGCAGTCCGATCTCCTCCTGCACGGTCGAAGCCACGGCCAGCGTGCACTCGATCCCGCGCTCCGCCGCGCGGCGGGCGGCCTCGAACACCACCCATACGCCGGTACGGTTGTCCATCGCGGGCGCGTTGACGATTCCGTTTCGGAGCTCCTGCATCCCGAGCTGTACGGTCACGGGGTCGCCGATGCGCACCACGGTCTCGGCGTCATCCCGATCCTTCGCGCCGATGTCGATCCACATGTCCTTCGGTTGCACGACCGACTTCTTCTCCTCGTCGCTGAGAAGGTGGATCGCCTTGCGGGAGATCACGCCGTTCACCGGTTCGCTGTCCGTCCAGACGCAGACCCGCTGCCCGACCAGCTGCTGAGGGTCCCACCCCCCGATCGTCTGGAAGTAGAGGAAGCCCGTTTCGTCGACGTGGGAGATGATCATGCCCAGCTGGTCGCAATGCCCGTCGAACATCAGGCGCACGGGCCGCCCGGGCTGGACCGTCGCGATGACGTTGCCGTGCAGATCGGTCGTGACGTCGTCCGCGAATGCTCCGGCAAAGTCACGAACGACTTCCTGGACGGCCTGTTCGTAACCGGAGATGCCGGGCGTAGTCAGGAGGTGTTCGAGAAATGCGCGAGAGGTGGCGTCCACGGGTGGGCTCCGGAGGGGGTTGAGTGTCGCAGGACCCGGATGCCCGACCGGGCGCCGCGTCCAGGGGAACAGTCTACAGCATCGGACGGTGATCGCCGTAGTGGGACGTGCCCATTGCGGCGCCCGCCTTCCCGGGCCGACCTTCGCCGACTCGAGCGGCCGGTACAAAGACGCGGCCGCGCCCGAAGCTCGCGCTGCGCCCGGTCATGCCCATGCCCCGTACCTCATCTGCTCTCGCACTCGTCTGCCTGTCCGCCGCATGCGTGGCCCCCGACACACCGGGCTCCGGAATGCCGGCGATCGAGGACGCGTCGTCGCCATGGGCCGGTATCTGGGTAGACCGCACCGAGGCCCTGCTCGACTCGACCGGCGAGTGGACGAACAAGGTCGAGCTGGCAGATCTGAACGGAGACGGGCTGCTGGATATTCTCTTCGCAAATGGCGGGGACTATTCCACGCCCGGCGACCCCGAGATGAACCGGGCCTTTCTCAATACCGGTGACGGCGCGCGTTTCGAGGAAGTGACGGAAGCGGTCTTCGGCACCACGCCGGATCTGACCCGGGTGATCAAGGTCCGTGATACCAACAACGACGGCTTCGTCGACGTACTGGTGGGCAACAGCTACCAGACCCGCACACGCCTCTTCGCCGGACAGGGCGAGGGGCGATTCGTGGAGCGTTCGAACCGTGTCCCCGACCGTGCCATGAGCATCGGCGATGCCGAGTTCGGCGACGTCGACGGGGATGGGGACCTCGACATCGTGCTCGCAGACTGGGGTGCGGGGAACAACATGACCAACGCCGGCGGTCGGACCCGCCTCTGGATCAACAACGGCCGCGGGCGCTTCGCCGACGAGACTGCTCGGCGCATGCCCTCGACACTCGTCCGCTTCTCCTGGGATCTCGAACTTGTCGATGTCGACAACGATCACGACCTCGACGTCCTGGTGTCCTGCAAGCGGTGTGCGGGCGGCAAGCTCTTCCGCAATGACGGGACGGGCAGATTCGAAGAAGACGGCCGGGGCCTTCCGCAGTACACGAACAACTACGAGTACGAGGCGATGGACCTCGACGGGGACGGCTTCCTGGACCTGGTCACGATCAACGACGGCGAGATCGTCGCCGAGCGCGGCTCCAGTCGACGGGAGCACCTGTTCCGCAACGACGGTGAGGGCCGCTTCCGCGATGCGACGGATGTACTCTGGCCCGATTCCGCGAACATCGGCGAGGACGACAACATCGTCGCATTCCTCGACTTCGACTCCGACGGGGACGCGGACTTTCTGATCGGCTCCCTCAGCGGCCCCGACCGTCTGCTCATCAATGATGGCCGCGGCGGTCTCAGCGTGGCTCTGGATGTTTTCGAGGGGGAGGAGACGCCGGGTACGCTGGGCATGGCCATCGGTGACCTCGACGGCGACGGACGGATCGATGTCGTCCAGGCGCAGGGCGAGCACCCGACCGCCATTCAGGAGCGGATCCACCTGGGGCTCGGGCTGGCTCCGGATACGGCCCCTCCGGTGGTGACCAACGTCGGGATTACGGTGACCGATGGCGATCTTCTGGTGCGTGCCCGGGTGCACGATCGAAAGAGCCCGTCGCTGGATACCGAATGGCAAAAGGTCGAAGTCCTGTACGAGGTGATGTCGGCCCCGCGGATGGTCGACATGGTGTGGTATGGCGAGTACCTCTGGCGGGCATTCGTGCCCCCTGAGGCTGAGTCCGTGGAGGTGTGTGCTACGGACGCTTCGGGCAATACGGGGTGCGCTTCCGTGACCGAGCCTCAAGCGGAGAGATCTCGCGGATCTGAACCGGGAGCCGGTGGGGCCTGACCACCCCACCAGTCGGTGGTCTCCTTTGCCAAACGCCGAAGGGAACGCGCATATTCGTTCGATGCAGGCGCAGGTTCGGATGGACCTGTCGTTCCGCAGCTCCCGCCCCCAGATCGATGAAGAAGATCCCAGTGCTCCTGGCCGTGGTCCTCGGCTCGGGGCTCGTCGTCAGTACGGCCTCCGCTCAGTCGTCCGACCAGTTCTTCGAGACCCGAGTCCGCCCGGTCCTCGCCCAGAAGTGCGCCGAGTGTCACTCGGATCAGCGCCGCCGCGGTGGCCTCCGAGTTTCGACCCTCGACGACCTTCTCCGTGGCGGCCGAACGGGGCCTGCCATCGTTCCAGGAGACCCGGCTAACAGTCTGCTAATCCAGGTCGTCCGGCATGAGATCGACGACCTCGAGATGCCGCAGGATGCGGACCCGTTGACCGAGCGGGAGATCGACGGGCTGGCCGAGTGGATCGCCATGGACGCGCCGTGGCCCGAAGAAGCGTCCCCCATCTCGTTCGCGGCCATCGAGGCCGACGCGGGACTTTCTCCGGGCGCGCAGATTTTCGTGGATCGGGTGCGGCCGGTGATGGAGCAGAAGTGCTTCACCTGCCATACCGACGATGAACGTGGTGGGCTCCGCCTCGATTCGCGTGAGCGGATCCTCGCCGGCGGTGGTCGCGGACCTGCCGTGATCCCCGGGAATCCCGAGGAGAGCCTGCTCATGCAGGCGGTTCGCCATCAGCACGCCGACCTCCGGATGCCACGCAACGGCGACAAGCTGAGCGACGCCGAGATCGAGGGCTTTGCCGCATGGATCGGGGCCGGAGCCGAATGGGCCGACGTCACGGCTCCGATGGTGATCCCTCGCCGGGCGGTTACCGCCGAAGAGCGGGCGTTCTGGTCGTATCAGCCGCTCTCGAAGCCTTCCGTGCCGACCCCGTCGGATTCCGATGACGGGTGGGGGCAGACCGAGGTCGATCGCTTCGTGCTGGCCGCGCTGCAGCAGCAGGGGCTCACCCCCGTCGGCCCCGCCGACAAGCGGACGCTGATTCGTCGGGCGACGTACGACATGATCGGCCTGCCGCCCACGCCGGAAGAGATCGACGACTTCCTGGCGGACGAATCACCCGATGCGTTCGAGAAGGTCGTGGATCGACTCCTCGCGTCGGAGCATTACGGAGAGCGCTGGGGTCGTCACTGGCTCGACGTGACCCGTTTCGGTGAGGACGACACGCGCGGCCTCGCGCGGGACGGCTCGGGTCGGGAGCGTTACCCGATGGCGTACGTGCACCGCGACTGGGTCGTGGAGGCCTTCAATGACGACATGCCGTACGACAAGTTCGTAAGAGCGCATCTCGCGGCCGACCTCATGCCCGAAGAGGAGCGCGAGGAGCTCCTGCCCGCGCTCGGCTTCCTGGGTCAGGGGCCGTGGTACTACGACATCGCAGAGCCGGCGATCGCACGAGCCGACGAACGGCACGACCGAGTAGACGTCACGACGCGGGGCTTCATGGGGCTCACCGTTGGGTGCGCGCGTTGCCACGATCACAAGTACGACGCGATCGGCACACACGACTACTACGCCATCGCGGGCATCTTCAACAACGCGAACTACTACGAGTACCCGATCGCGGATTCCGCCACAGCTGCGGAGTTCAAGCGGCAGCAGGAGTTCATCGAGGACATGCAGAAGGGCCTCGGCGGGTACCTCTCGACCGAGTCCGACCAGCTCGCCACGGTCCTGTCGCTACAGACGTCGCGCTACATGATGGCCGCGTGGAAGGTGACGGGTAAGGAACAGATTCCGCCCGAGGTAGCGGCGGCGCGGGACCGCCTCGACCTCGAGGTTCTCGAGCGTTGGATCGACTTCCTCGCCAAGGAGCCGAAGCACTTCTCCTTCGTCGTGCCCTGGCAGGAGATGATTGCCGACGAGGGCGGCACCGAAGAGCGCGCCGAGGAGCTGGCGGACGAATTCCAGCGGCTGGTGCTCGAGATCGTCGCGGAGCAGAAGAAGCTCGAGGAGCGAAACGAGAAGATCATCGCGAAGGGGACGCCGCTCGAGGAGGTGAAGTCGACGTCGATGCCAAACGGCTTCGAGTCCTTCTTCGACCAGCACCAGCTCGAGCTCGAGACGATGGAGCGGGAGCGCTTCAACCTGCACGTGGCGCTTTTCTACACCGATCTCGACAACGACATCAACACCTTCTTCCGCAAGCCGGGCGTGTTCCGCTTCAACGGTTGGGGGCTCGAGCGTCAGTTGAGCCGGGTCGCCGCCGATCACGTGACCGTGATGCGTGAGGAGATCGAGGAACTCAAGGAGGAGCTGCCCGACATCCCGTTCGTCATGGGCGTGGAGGAGAAGGACAGCGGGGACATCGTCGACATCGGTCTGCACATTCGTGGCAGCCCCAAGAATCTCGGCGAGCGGGTGCCACGGGCCTTCCCGCTGGTCCTGCGCAGCGACGAATCGGAGCGGTATGAGGAGGGCAGTGGTCGACTGCAACTCGCGAACGACATCGCGAGTCACGCGATCACGGCGCGCGTGATCGTGAATCGAGTGTGGGCGTGGCACATGGGTGCGGGTATCGTGCGCACGCCGAGTAACTTCGGGATCATGGGCGACCGTCCGACGAACCCCGAGCTGCTCGAGTTTCTGGCAGCGGACTTCGTGGAGAATGGCCAGTCGATCAAGCGTCTGCACAAGCAGATCATGCTGTCGTCCGTGTACCAGCTCGCGGCCGACGACAATCCGCGCTTCGCGGACATCGATCCGGACAACCACTACTTCTGGCGTTTCAACCGGGAGCGGCTGACCGCCGAGGCGATCCGGGACGGGCTCCTCTACGTGGCCGACAATCTCGACGACAAAGTCGGTGGCGAGTCCGTCCTTCTCGAGGACGACGAGAACAGGCGCCGCACCCTTTATGGAGAGGTCAGTCGGTTCCAGGTCAACGAGTACCTGCAGACGTTCGACTTCCCGAACCCGAGCCTGACCGCGGAGCGGCGCTTCTCGACGAACGTCCCGCTGCAGAGTCTCTACTTCATGAATTCGGACTTCGTGTACCGGCAGGCCGAGGCCTTTGTGAGGAGGCTGGGTGAGGCGACGAATCCAGACGCTGCCGGCGAGGACGAGGCCGAGCGGGAAGAGGATGTGGAGGCCGAGAAGCCGAAGTCCGGCTCATCGTCGGCCGATGCTGAGCCGGACGACGAAGAAGACAAGGTCTACGCCGACGACGAGATGCCGAAGGTGTTTGCCGATCGCGAGATGATCGAAGCGGCGTATCCGATTCTCTACGCCCGAGAAGTGAGCGACGACGAGGTCGAGCTGGGGCTGGGCTTCATTGCCACGCAGCGAGAGGCCTATTTGGAGGAGGAACTGCGGCGGGTCGTCGCGGATGCCGACGAGGCCCAGGACGGGGGTTCGGATCCGAGTCCGGAAGAAGAACGGGCGCTGGCCGAGCGTCGAGCCTCCATGAAGGCGTGGGTCCAGTACAGCCGTGCGCTCTTCAGCGCCGCTGAATTCCGATTCATCAGCTGAGCAGAGGGCGGAAGAGCATGTCGCACGGACACGACCACACGCACGGACATCACGGCTGCGGCTTCGTCGGGGGCGAGCCCCGAACGCGTCGCGAGGCGCTGAAGACGATGGGCGCGGGCTTCGGGATGATGGCCTTCGCCAACATGGTCGGCGCTTCGCTGGCCGAGGCCGCCAGCCCGATCCGCTCGGCGATGGGCGGCATGATCCCGAAGCCGCACTTCGCGCCGCGTGCGAAGAACGTGATTTTTCTCTTCATGAACGGCGGGGTGTCGCAGGTCGATACCTTCGATCGAAAGCCCGAGCTCGATCGATACGACGGGCAGCCGCTTCCGGACGCAATCAAGACCGAGCGGAAGACCGGTGCGCTCCTGAAGTCGCCCTTCGAGTTCACGCGTTATGGTGAATCGGGCCTGGAGGTCAGCGAACTCTTCCCCCACGTCGGGTCGATCGCGGACGACATCTGCGTGATCAATTCGATGCACACGGATATCCCGAATCACGAGCCGTCGCTGCTCATGATGAACACCGGGCACATCCAGCCCGGCCGGCCGTCGCTCGGGTCGTGGCTCACCTACGGGCTGGGTACCGAGAACGAGAACCTCCCGGGCTTCGTCGTGCTCTGCCCGGATCAGCCCACGGTGGTCGGGCCCCCGCTGTGGAGCAACGCATGGCTCCCGGCGATCAATCAGGGGACGTTCATCTCGGACAAGATCCCGCGGCTCGAGGAGGACTTCGATCCATACGCGCTGATCCCGAACATCCACGCCGACCGGAACGATCCTGATCATCAGCGCCGCGAGGTCGATCTCGTCGAGCAGTTGAACCGGATGCACATGGAGCGGCTGGAGTCTCAGGATGCCGAGATCGAGGGCGCGATCAGCGCGATGGAGACCGCCTACCGGATGCAGACCGAGGCGCCCGAGGTGTTCGACATCCGAAAGGAGACCGAGGCGACTCAGCGGCTCTACGGCCCCGGCAGCACGGCCCGTGGCGCGCTCATGGCCGTCCGGCTCGTCGAGCAGGGCGTGCGCATGGTCCAGGTCTACTACGCGAAGGGCGACCCGTGGGACCACCATGACGACATCCAGCGCCACCGGGTCAACGCGCGTCACTCCGATCAGGCATTCGCCGCCGTCGTGAAGGATCTGAAGTCACGCGGCCTGCTCGACGATACGCTGGTGGTGTGTGGGACCGAGTTCGGCCGCACCCCCGTGCTCGAGACCGGTGGTGGCGGGGCCGGCGGCCGGGTCACGAACGGACGTGACCATAACCCGTTCGGCTTCTCGATCTGGCTTGCCGGCGGCGGTGTGAAGGGCGGCATGAAGTATGGCCGTACCGACGACTTCGGCTTCAAGGCGATCGAGAACCCGGTGCACATCCACGATCTGCACGCGACGATCCTGCACCTGATGGGCATCGACCACGAGCAGCTGACGTACAACTACTCGGGGCGCGACTTCCGGCTGACCGATGTGGCCGGAAACGTCATCCACGACATCATCGCGTAGGACGCCGAGCACAGGACGCCGAGGACTTCACCTCAGTTCGCGCTCTTCCAGTCCTCGAGGAAGCTATTCGCGCACTGCTCGCCGAGCGTGAACATCACGTGGAGCTGCTGGACGGTGAAGTAGCCGACCCAGCTCTTGATCCAGGTGATCACGGGCTGACCGTCGGCCCCCACCTGCTCGACCTGGGTGCGCAGCGAATACACGATCTGCCCGGTCTCGTAGAAGGTGTCTACGTGACACGTGACCGTCGTCGGGCTGCCTTCGACCACGGTGGGTGCGGCATCCGCAGAGGCTATCGTCTCCTCGAACGTCATCGCGAGCGCCTGCAGGAACTGGTCGGCGGTGCCGCCACCTGCCTCCACGACGATCGCTTCGTCCCATTGTGCTTCGACGCGGGTGTCGACGCGCTCGAGGCCCGCGAGGCGCTCGGCGTTCTCGATCTGCTGCGCTGCGACCGACGTTCCACCGGCCGCGACCGCATATGCGACCACTGCCAGCAGTGCGGCGGGCCGCACGGGGAGATGTCGGAGGCTACGGGGTGAGTACACGCGAGATCCTGCACGAGGTACGGACCCGCT
>Ga0316191_10001773_pt1 | contig 15386 bp, 14 predicted proteins | sample Eddworburr2cm_MG_FD_204928 | JGI IMG/M metagenome (GOLD analysis project Ga0316191, IMG submission 204928) | Coastal sediment microbial communities from Maine, United States - Eddy worm burrow 2 cm | ecosystem: Environmental > Aquatic > Marine > Coastal > Sediment | place: USA: Maine...
AAGAGGCGCTCGAGATATTGCGCGACGGACTCGTGATGTATCGAAAACTGCGACGAGGCGAGCTCGCCAAGACCTGAGACGCCTGTTCCTCCCGTTCCAATGATTGAGCTTCGAGACGTACGGTTCGAGTACACCCGCGGCGGGTTTTCCCTGCGTGTGCCGGATCTGGAAATTTCCCCGGGCACGAGGGCGGCGGCCATCGGACCAAGCGGCTCGGGCAAGACGACCTTGCTCAACCTGATTTCAGGCATCGAGCGCCCGGAAGCCGGGCAAATCGAGACCGCCGGCATGCGCGTCGACAAGCTCTCGCAAGCCGCGCGGCGCTCGTTTCGCATCACGAACATCGGCTTCGTATTCCAGGACTTCCTCCTCCTCGACTACCTCGACGTGTTGCAAAACATCCTCTACCCGTACCGGCTCCACCACGACCTCCGGCTCGACGACGCCGCCCACGCCCGAGCCCAACGCCTCGCAGCCGACCTGGGAATCGACCGGCTCCTGAAGCGCCGCCCCGACGAGCTCTCCCAGGGCGAACGTCAACGCGTCGCCATCGCGCGCGCCCTGGTGACCGCCCCCACGCTGGTCCTCGCCGATGAGCCGACCGGCAACCTGGACCCCGCAACCAAGCAGCACGCCCTCGACCTCCTATTCGAGCAGTGCAACGCCCTTTCGATGACGCTCCTCATGGTGACCCACGACCACGGCCTCCTCGACAGATTCGATCAGGTCGTCGACGTGTCCGCCTTCGAAGGGAGCCCGCCATGAAGGACAGCCTGTACCTGGCATGGCGCTACCTGCGCCACCACCGCGCCAAGACCCTTCTGCTCGTCCTCTCCCTTTCGGTGTTCTTAGGTTTGCCCCTCGTGATGCGCGCGATGAGCGCGGTCATTCAGCAATCGTTGATGGCGCGGGCCGAAAGCACCCCACTCTTGCTCGGCAAGAAGGGCAGCAGCTTGGATCTCGTCGTTGAGGCCCTCTACTTCCAGGCCAAGGGCATCGAGGCATTGACGGCCGCCGACGCTGATGAAGTGGACGACACCGGTCTGGCGCAGGCGATCCCCATGCGAACCGGCCTCTTGGCGCAGCAGTTCCCGGTGGTCGGCACGAGCCTGGACTACTTCGGGTTCCGCGGCCTGCAAACCGCTAACGGACGCACGCTAGCCACGCTGGGCGAGTGCGTGATCGGCGCGGATGTCGCTGCAACGCTCGGCCTGAAACCCGGCGACGCGATTCTGACCTCGCCCTCCAGCTTGTTCGACCTCGCCGGCGTCTATCCTCTGCGCCTACAGGTCGTCGGAACGCTTCACCCGTCCTACGGGCCTGACGATCGCGCCGTATTCGTCGACGTGAAGACCGCCTGGGTGGCGGAGGGGCTCGGCCATGGGCACCAGGATCTTGCAACCGCGAGCGGCGACGTCCTCTTGAAGCGCAAGGACGGAACGGCAACCGCCAACGCGAAGCTGGTTCAGTACAACAAGATCACCGACGAGAACGCCGACAACTTCCATTTCCACGGCGACCCCGCGAGCTACCCGCTGAGCTCGGTCATCGTGGTTCCGAACGACGACAAGGCCGGGGTCCTATTGAGAGGCCGCTTCGTAAACGACCCCGCGAGACAAATGCTGCGCCCAGCTCAAGTCGTCGAGGGGCTGAACGCGCAGATCTTCCGCTTCGAGCGCGTCCTCCAGATCATCGTCTGGACGGTTGGCCTCGCCACGGCGCTGATGTTCGTCCTGGTGATGGTGCTGTCGTGGCGTCTTCGCGCCGACGAGCTCCGCACGATGACGCGCTTGGGTTGCAGCCGCTGGAAAGCCGTGCAGATCATGGGCGCCGAGGTGTCCCTGATGGTGGGGACGAGCGTGGCGCTGGCCGCGTTCCTTGGCTTCGTGATGGCCCACTACGGAGAGACATGGCTTCAGAATCTAGTCCTGCGGGGCTCCTGACGATGCTTCGCGGCTCAACGCGAGGCGCATGCCTCGTGCCCCTACTCGCGATCCTTGCGTTCGGCTGCTCGAAGAAGGACGCGCGGCAGGCCCCTGCCAGCGCCGGCGCACCAGCCCAGAGCGTCTACACCGTCAACTACCCACTTGCCTACTTCACCAAACGACTTGCGCCCGAAGGCGTCGAGATCGTCTTCCCCGCACCCCCCGACGTCGACCCGGCGTTTTGGAAGCCAACTCCGGACGAGATTGGTCAATACCAAAGGGCGAGCCTGATTCTCCTCAACGGCGCCGGCTACGCGCGTTGGACGCGGTACGCCACGCTACCAAAGTCCCGCGTCGTGGTCACCGCGGCCGGCTGTCGCGACGCGTTCCTCCAAACCGGCGAAGCCGTGGCCCATCAGCACGGCCCGGCCGGCGAGCACGCACACGAGGGCACCGCGTTCACCACCTGGCTCGACATGCGCCTTGCCCGTTGCCAGGCGGGCCATGTGGGCGACGCGCTCGACGCCCTACATATCAAACGCGAGGCGCTCGACCATGACTTGACCGAGCTCGACACCCGCCTGCGCGGCGCTGCCAAGGTCTGGGGTGAGCGGCCGGTGCTCGCCTCGCACCCGGTCTACCAATACCTCGCCGACGCGTACGGCCTCCGTATCGAAAGCATGCACTTCGAACCAGACCAGGCGCTCAGCCCCGAGGACCTCCAGGCGCTCGATGCGCTCCTCGCTCGACACCCAGCGAAGCTCATGCTTTGGGAAGCGCCGCCACTGCCCGAAACCGAGGAGCTACTCCGTGACCGGGGCATCGCCACCGTCGTGTTCGACCCGGCCGCCCAACCGCCACCCACCGGCGACTTCCTCACGGTGATGACCGGCAACGCCAAGCGCCTCGCCTGCGCGACAGGAGCCGAGCCATGCCTGTAGTCCTCGGCGCGACGCTGGTCGCGCTCATCGTCTCCTTCACCGCCGCCTCCACCTCGGCCGACGCGGTCATGGTCACGCGTGCCATGACCGCAAGCACAATCATGGAAGCCTTCGTCGACGACGAGAGCGTCGTCGTCGAGCTCGAGGTCGGCGGCGGCGACGAGGCGGCCCTGCGCGAGCTCATTGCGGGAGCGTCCTCCGCGCCGAGCCTGCCTGCCCCGATCCCCGCAAACGCCGGTCTTTCGATCCACGCCGACGGCCGCCCGTTGAAAGGCACCGTCGAAGAGCTCACCCGACGCAAACGCATCGAACGCGACGAGGTCAGCGGCGAACCGCTCCCGAATACCGGCGCCGAAGACGTCGTTTTCCTGAAGCTCCACTACCCCCTGTCTGCCCCGCCCAAGGAGCTCGTCTTCCAGCCCCCGCTGACCGACGATGGCTACGCGGCGACCGATATCGGCTTCGTCGTCTATCACCACGGAATCGCGGTCAACGACTTCCGATACCTGGCGGCGGGGGAGCCCGTCTTGCTCGACTGGGAGGATCCGTTCTACTCCCACTTCGACCGCAGGACGCTGAACCGCAAGTACGGCAGCCCGATGAACATCTTCCTGTACGTCGAGCCGTTCGAGGTGCGAAAGGAGTTCGTCGTCCGCCCACTCGACCTGGCACGGTTCATGGACATCGACATCAAGGCCCACCAGCCGATCCCTGCGGCCGAGCGGCCCGAGGTCCTGAAGCAGCTCGCTGACTTCTTGAAAGATCGCGCGCAGGTCACCATCGACGGTGAGCAGCCGCAACCCATTCTCGACCGCATCCATTTTCTCAAGCGTGGTCTGCGGATGACCCGCGTCGTGACTCCCGACGAGCCCGTCGACGGCACGGACGCGATCATCGGCGCCATCTTCGTCTACCCGGTCGACGGCATCCCCAAGGACGTGCGCCTCACCTGGGATCTCTTCGACGAGCGCATCACGCGCGTGCCCGCGTCCGCAACCGACGAAGCCGGACCGATGCCCTCCTTCCTCACCCCCGACGACCCGGAGCTGCACTGGGTCAACTACCTCAAAGGAGGCACCCTCCCCGGCGAGCTCGAGGTCGCGGCGCCGAAGTCGAGCCTGTCGATTTCGATCGCCTTGCTCATTGCCGTCCTGCTCGGCCTGGGGTTGCTCATCGTGGCAGCCCGCCGACGCTCCTGGGCGCTGGGCCTCGCCGCCCTTGCCCTCGTCGCTGGCGGCTGGCTCGCTCCGCCGGTCGGGCTGATCAAGGTGCCGGTCCCCGCAAGCGTCCGCCCCCCGTCGGGCGAGGAGGCCGCTCCCACCATCCATGCCCTGCTCTACAACGTCTACCGCGCCCTCGACTTCCGCCAGGAAGAGGTCGTCTTCGACCGGCTCGCACAAAGCCTCTCCGGCGACGTCCTCGAGCGGGTCTACCTAGAGATGCGCAAAGGCCTTCGCCTCGAAAACCAGGGCGGCGCGCGGGTCCGCGTTCGCGAGGTCGAGCTGCTCGAGGTCACCCCACAGGAGTCGTCCGACGCAGGCTCTCTCCGCTACCGGACCCGATGGAATGCAACCGGCTCGGTCGGCCACTGGGGCCACACGCACATGCGTACCAACTCCTACGACGCGCTGATGACCCTCAGCCCTATCGGCAAGCAGTGGAAAATCGGCGATATCGACATCCTCGAAGAGCAACGCGTCGTCGCCGGCCAGCGCTAGCACCCCCATCCTCGAAGACACCGCAGAATTCGACTCGGCCCCCTCAGGGCCAACAAGTACTTGCCTTGTCCTAGTCCCTTGATAAGGTGCCGGACCCGATTAGAGAACAATCCTTTTGGAGGGGCATATGCACAAAGCAAGCTGGGTATTTTTATTGGCTGTCAGCCTGATGCTGACCGCAGGTTGTAAGAAGGACGAGCTGAGGGCCAAAGATGCCCGCATCGCGGAGCTCGAGGCGCAGGGCGCCGAGACGGGCGCGTCGTTCGACCAATGCAAGCAGGATCGCGAGAACCTCAACAAGCTCTTGAAGGGCTACAAGGGCGAAATGAACGCCATGGAGGCTGCGCTGGCCGAGGCCGCCGCACGCGAAGCACAGGCCGCCAAGCGCCTCGAAGAGTACAACTCCATGCTCAAGCAGCTGAAGTCGATGATCGACTCCGGCAAGCTCACCGTCCGCATCGTGCGGAACAAGATGGTCATCGAGCTGCCTGAAGCAGTTCTGTTCGCCAGCGGCAGCGCCAAGCTCAAGAAGGAGGGCGTCCGTGTTCTCGCCGAGCTAGGCCCGGTCCTCGCAAGCCTCAAGGGCCGCGAGTTCCAGGTGGGTGGTCACACCGACAACAAGCCGATCAAGACCAAGCGCTTCCCCTCGAACTGGGAGCTTTCCGGCGCGCGCGCAATCGACGTGGGTCAGCTGCTCATCGAGTACGGCGTCCCCGGCAACCGCATCTCGGCCGCCGCCTACGCCGACACCCAGCCCAGCGAGTCGAACGACACGGCAGAAGGCCGCGCGAAGAACCGTCGCATCGAGATCGCTCTCCAGCCGAACCTCGACGAGCTTCCCGACCTTTCTAGCTTCGAAGACGCCGAGTAACTCCCACACATCCCTGTCGAAGGGCTAACAGACCGCCGACGTGCCGGTGTGCATCATGCACCCGGCACGTTTGCAATTGTGCTCCGTGTGTGAGGAGGACTAGGGGCCTGTCCCGTTCGCCGCGGCTCGGACCTCGGCCAGCAAGCTCTTGCTGAAGATGCGCCCGGTCAAACGGCTGAGCGTTTCGTCGGCAGCCTTGTCCCATTCGGCGCGGTACGGCCCGGTGTCGACGACCTTCATACCTCGGTCGATTAAGACGTCATAGGCCTTCGCATCGTCGCGCCGTACGACCTTGTCGAGGGCAGCCGCAGCGCGTTGCGCCGTTTCCATCAGAATTTGTTGATCGCCTGGCGAGAGCCGCTCGAACTTCTCCTTCTTCACCACGGATGCGCCGTTGATGATCCCAAAGCTGTCCTTCGACATGTATTTGAGCTTGGTGAACCACTGGAGAGCGACCGCTGCAATCGGCGAGGCCGGAACGACGTCGACCATCTTCGTCTGCAAGGCGGCATAAACCTCCGGTACGCCGAGCCGCACCGCGTTCGCGCCGACGACCTTCAAGAACTCTGAGAAGATGGGGTCGTCCTTCCACGCCCATGGGCGGCTGGTCTTCAAGTCTGATGGCTTGAGGATCGGTATCGTCGACATGATGCGACCCTTGCCGGCATCCGACCACGCCAATAAGACGAAGCCGGCGTCGTCAAACATCTTGACGAATCGCTCGTTCATTTTCTCACGCACGCGCTCCAGCTGCTCGTAGGTCTCGATCACACCGGGCGCCGAAAGCACCAGCACCGGACGCACCACGATGCCGAGCCCAATCGTCGTGACCCCAGCGGCGTCCATCTGCCCCGCGCGCATCTTGCGGATGAAATCCCGCTCGTCACCCTGGCTGCCGCCCGAGTAGTACCGGAACTCCACACGCCCTTCGGTTTCCTTGCTGAGGCTCCGGCCCCAGGCCTTGAGGATCTTGCCGAACGAGGAGCCTCCCGGAGCAATCGTCGCGTACCGGATGACCGTCGTTTCGTCAGCGTCTGCGTGCGGCGCGCGGGAGCCACCGACGAGCAAGCACGACGCGGCCAACACAAACGCCAACCAGGACTTTTTCGCCGCTTCGTACATGCCCTACTCCAACAACTCGTCACGCAACTGCGCGAGACCCTCGACGGAACAGCCGAGGCCCTCGATCAGAAACACCTGGACGCTACCGTACCGTTCGATGATCTCCGCATGTGCGGCCTGTAGACTCTGCTCTTTCACGTACAACAGGCCTTCGACGCGCCAGAACACGACTTCTTCACCCTCGGGGCCGTCGTGGTTGGCTGCAAAGCCGCGGATCATGCCGAGCATTTTATCGTTCTCTTCTTTTCGGAAGTGATTCGAAAGCAGGTAGTCCTCGACGATGGTTTCCCACGGGACGCCAAGGGCCGACAACACCATCGCAGCGCCAAACCCGGCTCTATCTTTGCCTTGTGTGCAATGAAACACGAGCGGCCGATTCGCCGGCTCGCTCAGCGCGCGAAGCAAACCCGTGTACTGCTCCGTGAACTCGCTCACCAGCATGCGGTTGACCTGGTCGAGGAGGTCTGGTGGCACCTGCGAGAAATCTCCCTTCAAGAACATCGGGATGAGCTTCGCGAACATGTCGCTCGATGTAATCGGGAGTGGCAAGAGCTGAGCGCCGGACGGCAGGCGGCCTTCACCTCGCGCCGACACTTCTTCAGGTGACCGCAAGTCGACGACAGTCCGGATGCCGAGCTCGCCCAGCTTGCCGACGTCGGCGTCGCTGAGTTGGCTGAGCTCGCCCGAACGATACACAGCCCCCCACCTGATGCGCCGGCCATCACCTGCTGCATAGCCTCCGAGATCTCGGAAGTTGGGCTGGCCCGCTAGAGGAACATGCCGATTCATAGATTCCCTCTATGGTCTCCGCGCCGGCGAGGCGCCATCCCCTTGCGGCCTCAAGCCAGCGCCTCCAGCGTTTCCAGGTCTTGAACCGCCGCCACGAGGCGCGAGATGTTCGCCGCGGTAATCGCTTCGCCGTAATTCTCGGTCGGCGTGATGAGCCAGCCAATGACCAATCCCCAAATCGCAGCCTGCCGGTAACGTAGCCACGCCTCGTCCGGATCCGGCGTGTCCTCGACGCCATGCCTCCGGAGCTCGTCGAGGTAGAAGCGCAGTAGCGCTCGTTCGTGGGTGCGACGGTCCTCCGTAGCAAGGCCGGTGATCAAGAGATACGTGAAGTCATGGGCCCAACGTCCCCTGATCATGAGCTGCCAATCGAGGAACCCACCGCTCTGGTCGGGCAATAGATACGTATTGGCGATGTGCGGATCGCCGTGGAGCAAGGTTTGCGGCCCCGAGGCGAGCATCTCTTGTGCCTTCCACAGGGCATCCCAGAGCTCATCAACCGTCTTGCCGAGCGGTGAGATCGCAGCGGCCTTGTATGCGTTCGTTTCGACCTGGTTGCGGATCAAGTCGAGCCCCAACGCCTGGAACACCGGGTACATTCCGTCTGCGACCGGTGTCGCCAGCCACGGAAGCTCCGATGCCAGCAAAGGGCTCTGCCAATACCGGGCGTGCAGCGCCGCCAAGGTCGCGACCAGGCCCCGGATCTCGTCGACCGTCACGCTCGTCAGCGCGTTGGGAAACCGCGCCCCGCGAAGGGTGAGGTCCTCCATCAGCACGCCAAAGCTTCGATTCTCTTCGTCGAAGACGCTCCCGAAGCACGCAGGCGCCTCGATCGAAAGGCTGCCCCGAATCATCCGATAGAACCGAACCTCGTTGATGTACATCGCGTCCGGCGCGTGCGGGTACCGCCGCTGGTAGGCGCCGATGGCCGAAAACACTCGGGGCCGAAGGCGGGATCCAAATGGCAGCGAGCCCAGCACGTCGAAGACCTTGCCGGTCAACTGAATCGCCGAGGGACCAAACCGCAAACCTCGGTGCAACAGGACGGTCTTGAGCAACATGCGCGAGGGCAAGCCGATCGCGCTCTCATATGTGAGCTCGAGCGCCACACGGTCGGCGGTGGAAGCGATCCCGTCCCCACGGTGCGCGCTGTGAATGACGTTCACCTCGGTAACAACCGCGCCCGGGCGCTGTTCGGCCAGCAACACCGTCATAATCTCGGGCGTCAGCCGATCGAGGCTGGACGGAAACCGGAGCTTGGTCATCGGCCGCGCATCACGTGCCTTCGACGCGCTGCTTGAGATCCGCGTTGAACCCGGAGTACGACGGCCCGAGCTGAGCCTTGAGCAACGCCCAAACCAGCGGCGCGATGATGCCGGAGAAACTCTCCCCGTGCCTAAAGTGCGTCCGCTCCCCGCCGTCGCGCTCCTCCAAGATGAAGTAGTGGCTCCCGGTGATCAGGCCACTCGGGCCGCCGCGCCACCGAAGCTCGCGCGCTTCGTCTACTCTCTCGATCACCACCGGAGCCCCAGCCGGCTTACCGAAGAGCACGAAGTTGACGCGGCCCGGCTCGCCCACGACAGGTCGCCCTTGCAGCTTGAAGTGCTGGCTCCATTCCTCATGCCGATCGAAATCCGCCAGGTGCTTCCACACCTCGCTCGGGGGCGCGTCGATCGCCGTCTCGGTCTCGTACGTGATCATTGCAGCGAAGCTGTCACGATCGCGGCCCCAGGGCTAGCGGCTGCTACGCGACCTGGCTGTCCGATGGGGGGAGCGAACCCCGGCCCCAAAGCTGCCGAATCTCGGGATCGTCAGCGAAGAACGATCCCCAAAGATGCATCGCGGCGTAGGCTCGCCAGGGTCGCCATGCCTCTGCACGGGTCTCGAGCTCCGGAACGGAAACCGGCGCGCCATTGTCGGATATCAGCCTGCGCAGCCAGTGGCTGTTGGACGGAAACGCGTCAGGCTCTCGATAGACTCGCATCGCGATGTACTGCGCCGTCGTACCGCTGAGGTCGGCGATGGTACGTAACCCTTCGATTGCGGCGTCGAGTGACGGTGCGCCGTCCAAGCGCAGAGCGCCCTCGTGGACTCCCTTGGCAAGCGCCTGAATGGAACGGCTCCGCCGCTTGGGCACGCCGACCGCTTCGAGCCGTGCCGTGCTCAGCACCTTTGGTGTAGGAAACACGTGCGTGAGGGACGGTTGCGAGGTTTCAATTCGTTCGCCGTGCTTGTCGACGATACGATCCATGAGCTCCGACGCTTCATCGGGACGCATGTATTGATTGAGGAGCATCATGACCGCCGTCTCGAAGTGATCGAACGCGCCTGGCACGCGTAACCCCGGCGACGTTTGGATGCACCCGCTGAGCAGTGGATCGTTGCCCAGGTGCGCCGTGATGACATTCGTCGGTGCGTCGACATCGAACAGCCGCCGCACACCGGACACCACATCGAGGAGATGCGCACCGAGCGAGCTACTCACTCGGACCCGGAGGGCGCTGTCGTCGGGCTCGAATGTCACGCACACTTCACCGTAAGCCCGTCCGAACGACGCCGTCCTGTAATAGCTATCGTCGACGATCTGCTCGACACCACACACGGTCCACGGCTCTAAGAACGCGAGCATCCGAGCCCAGGGATAGGGGGCCTCGACTGGGATCCGAAGCTCGAGCCGGCCCTCTGCCGTGTCGGGATGCTTTCGGAGCGCGGTCGGAGGGCAGCCGTAGACTTCGTTGATCACGGAGTTGAACCGGCGCACGCTCCCAAAGCCCGCAGCTTGCGCGATGTGGGCCATGGACAGGCTCGTGGTCTCGATCAGTCGCCGTGCGAAGCGGGCCCGCCGAATCCGCGCCACTTGCACGGGAGACGTTCCCAGGTGCTTGTGGAACAGCCGCCGAAGCTGGCGCGCCCCAACGCCGAGGCGCTCGCACAGCGCATCGATGCTCGCGTGGTCGAGGACGCCGTCTTCGATGAGACGAAGCGCGCGCAACACGGTGGAGGATGTCTGGTTCCACGCAGGGGTGCCGGGCGTCGCATCAGGCCTGCACTTACGACATGCGCGAAAGCCCGCGGCCTCCGCCTCCGCAGGGGAGTCGAAGAGCAGGATGTTCTCGGGGGCAGGCTTCTTCGCAGGACAGCTCGACTTACAATACACACCGGTCGACGTAACAGCTGCTACGAAACGACCATCAAACCGGGCATCTTTGCTAAGAAACGCCTGAAGATATTCAGACGGGGGAACGGGCATTGCGAGCGACTGAGACTAGTCCGTTTTCCGCGATACCGATAGCGGTTTTCGGACCTGTTCGAGGCAAAATCCGGACCTACATCTGCTTGGGGGTCGGATTGTGTAAGCTTGCTCACACATTGAGTGGCGGAAGAACGGTGAGCGCGCGGCCCATTCGGCGCGTCCCGAGCTCAGGTGTCACTTCGGCGTTACGCCATGCGGGGACGCCCGCTATCCAGACATCGGTGACCACGCCGTCGGAACGGTTGAGCAGCTGCTCGCTCCCCAGCGCTTCACGGTGCTCGAAGATCGTCTGCCCTTCGGAATTGTATTCCCGCAGTGCGTCAGGGTCGATGAGGATGAGGTCGGCCTGGCGACCGGGCTCGATGCTCCCGACCGTGTGATCGACGCCCCAAAACTCGGCGGGGACGCGTGTCAGTCGCCCGACGTGATAGGCGACGGCTCCAAGCGAGCGCCGTTGAGCGATTTGAAGGCCGCGTAGGTTGGCGTCGTAGTAGGCCATGTTGGTGAGGTGCGCGCCCGAGTCGTTGAAGCCGGGGAGCATCTGCGGGTCGAACAGGACGCGCGCCATGCGCTCTTCATCGTCGTTTGCCGCCAGCACGTACCAGCGGAGGTCCATGTCGAAGTGGCGAAGCAGGTGCAGGAAGAACTCGCAGTCGTCGCCGATCGGGTTTGGGAAGCTGGCGAACGCTCTGGCCTCCGCGTCGTTACGCGGCCCAAGCCCGGTTCTACGGGTGCGCCCTTTTCCGCTTGGCCTGGCCTGCCAGTCGAGCAAGCGCTCGTAGACCGCCTGCAGGGTCTCGCCCTCCCATACCTGCAGCGGGCGGTCGGTCATGACCATGTCCCCGAGGTCGCGGCTCAGGCTGTCGTCCATGATGCGGAGCCAGCGCTTGATACGCGCGAGGGACAAGCCCTTCTTATCGCGGTACCACATCTCGCGGAACCGCTCGCGGTATGCCGGGTCGTCGAGCAAATCCATCCGAGCGGCTTTATCCTCGAGGTCGAGCTCGTTGAGCTCGCGGAGCGCGGGGATCTCTTCGGAGAGCGGCGTGATCGGGCCATCGGCGTAAACACGGAACGGTGCGGCCAAAGCTTGCAGCCGAAATCGTCCGTTCACGAGGGGCGAGTTGATGATCCGCGTCAGCACGACGCCCAAACGCGCGAGGAAGCGATTCGTGACGACGTCCAGTGCCGCGACGGCGGTGAGCTTGAGCGGCTTGCCGAAGAAGCGGCCGCTGCTCAGCATGAACCAGCGAATGATGTTGAGCGGGTTGTCTTTCTCGGGCGTCGCCTGCCAGACGCGGTCATAGCGGCGCACCACGTGGGTGAGGCGCTTGACCTCGTCGTAGGAGCTGTAGTTGGCCGGGATTCGTTTCTTCCGATGCGGGTCGTTCGACAGATAGTGGAAGGGCAGCGAGTCGGTCGAAAAGCCCGCGTAGCCGTCCTTCATCGCCTGCTCGAGAATGTCTTCCATTCGCTGAAGCTCTTCATCGGTGGACTCCCCGGTGATGGCTCGGTCGAGACCCATCGCTTCGATGCGCAGCATCGAGTGCGGAATCATCGGCACGATGTTCGCGCCGAGCGGCATCTGCGCAAAATGCTCGAGGTACGCCTTGGGGTTGTCCCAGGTGATCTGATCGGCGACGCGCGACAGCACGCCCTTCGGGATGTTCTCGACCCGGGCGAAGCAAGACACGACGGGGTCGTGCCCGCTCTCATTCTGCCGCCCGAACGGCACCCCGATTGAGCAGTTGGCCACCACGGCGGTCGTCGTCCCGTGACGCACCACCTCGGTGAGCCCCGGGTCGAGCTCGACTTCGAGATCGAGGTGAGTGTGAATGTCCCAGAGCCCCGGCATCAGCCAACGGCCGTCGGCGTCAACGACTTCAGTTGCCCGGCTCGCCTCGAGATCGGGCCCGACTTCCGCAACCTTGCCGTCCTGAATGGCGACGTCTTGCTGAACCGGAGCCTCGGCTCGCCCATCGAAGAGCAACGCATTCTTGATGAGCGTATCCCAGGGCATACCTTGTGGGGCTTACAACAGGTGTGCTCAGAAGACGAGGCGGCCTGACGGAATGTCCCAATGCAGGCGGCCGCCGTAATAGCGCCTGCGCATGTCGCGCTCGATCTCGCGCTTCTGCTTGTTGCGAACGCCGAGCATGATGCCGGAAGTGATCATGCCGATTGCACCCGCCGCGATGAATGCGCCACCAAGCGGAAGGAGCACGTCGCCTGCGGTGTTGCATAGGAGGTCTTCCGGCTGGTTGAATCGCTGCACGACCTGACATTGAGAGGCCCCGATACCCGCAAGAATGATCCCCACACCGAACACCGCGCTGGTGGAGATGAGCGCGACGCGAACGCGCCTGCTTCGCTCCGTGGCGTCCTCGAGCTCGTATTGGAGGTAGTCCTGGCCCGCGGCGCCTTGATTCGGCGACACCATGATGACTACCGCGGGCTGCGCAGCCTCGGTTTGCGTGCCGGGCGAGGTGCCCTGCTGCGCCGCAGCCGGACTCACCATCAGCAAGGACAGGGCTAGAATGGAGGCGCTCGTGACTCGGTGCATGGACGGAACGTACCGCGCCCTTTCGATCCTTTCAATGCTGGTTTCGGAAGCTTTGTCAGGTTGCTGGCGCGTGGAGGGACTGGCAGAGGAAGTCGATCAACAGCCGAACGCGTTCGGGAAGCTGCCTGGTGGAATACACCAGGTGGATGGGCGGGGCCGGGAGGACCCATTCGGGGAAGATGCGGGCCAGGCGTCCTGCTTTCTCGCCCTCTGCAACGTGGAGCTCCGGCATGAGGCCGATGCCCTGCCCTGCGGCGACGAGCTCGACCATCGCGGTGTAGTCGTCGACGTTGACCCGGCCCGAGACGGTGAGCTCCACGGTTTCGTGATTCTCACCGCTTCCCTTTTCCAAGCGAATGACCTGCGTCTGCCCTCGCTTGCGGTAGAGGACGAACGGATAGGCTTCGAGCTCGCTGATGTCGTTGCAGTCGATGTCGTTGTCGACATGCGCGGCCAGTTGGAAATCCGACGGCAGGAGCTTACGCGCGATCAGGTTGGGTTCGGTGACGAGGCCCGCGCGCACCGCGACGTCGACGCGTTCCTGCACCAGGTCGACGAAACGATTGGTGAAAACCAGGTCGAGCGAGATGTCTGGGTACCGCTCCAGAAAACCCACGAGCTCATGCAACAGAAGCATTCGACCCAGGTCGCTGGGCGCCGTGATGCGGATCGTACCGCGGGGCTTGGTCGTGCTCTCCTCGATGGTGGCCACGGCGGTGTCCAACACGTCGATGGCGTCGACCACCGAATCGTAGAAGCGGGTTCCGTCCGGGGTTGGGGTGACTCGACGGGCGTCCCGATGCACCAGCTTCGTGTCGAGCTGCTCCTCGAGGCGAGCCAGGCGGCGGCTCACCGTCGACTTGGGCACGCCAAGATGCCGGGCCGCCGCGGCGAGGCTATCGCGACGAATCACCTCCACAAACGTTGCGATATTATCCTTATCAGCCTTCATTCCTGGTATATCGTTGCGTTTTCGCAACCTTATGTCAATCCGATGCGGTCTGCCGGGAGGGACCTCTCGATCACATAGTCAGCGCATGGACAAAGGGACTTCGAGACGAGGCGTGCTGGCAACGATCGGCGCCGCGATGGCGGCCGTAGCTAGCTGGAGCTTTGCCCCGAAGCTGTTTGGCCGTTCCAAGCGGGAGGCGAACATGCAAACGGCAACTCAAACGACACCGACACCGAGGGCGCTCAAGGGGGTCTTCGCCCCAGGGCCCGAGCATTGGGTCGGTGATGGCTTCTACGTCAAGACGGTTTTCTGGCCGCAGCTTGGTGCGCAGATGTTGAGCCCGTTTCTCCTGCTCGACCACGGGGCGCGCAAGCATTTCGATCCCTCGCCCTGGCGGCGCGGCGTGGGCGAGCATCCGCACCGCGGTTTCGAGACGGTGACGTTTGCCTACGAAGGTGAGGTCGAGCATCGCGACTCCGCAGGAGGCGGTGGCCGCATCGGACCCGGTGACGTGCAGTGGATGACCGCTGCCTCAGGCGTCGTGCACGAAGAAAAGCACTCGCAAGCGTTCTCCGAGCGCGGGGGCGACTTCGAGATGGTTCAGCTCTGGGTCAACCTTCCCGCTGACAAGAAGATGAGCGAGCCGCGGTACCAGCCGCTGCTCGATCGCGAGTTCCCGCGCTTGCAGCTCGGCGCCGCCGAGGCGCGTTTGGTCGCGGGGAATCTCAGCGGCGAGACCGGGCCTGCGCAGACGCAGACGCCGATGACCACTTTGGATCTTCGGTTCCACGAAGACGGCACATCGGAGCTCGAGCTCCCCACCGGCTGGACGACTCTCGTGTTTCCGCTCGAAGGGGACGTGACCGCCGGGCCGGCTCGAGAGCAGATCGCGTCGCGGCACTTCGGTGTCTTCGACCCTGACGACGACGGCGCCGTGCAGCTGCATGCAAGCAAGGGCGCGCGTGTCCTGGTGCTTGCCGGCGAGCCTATCGACGAACCAGTGGTGGCCTACGGGCCCTTCGTCATGAACACACGAGAAGAGATCAGCCAGGCCTTCCGCGACTACCAGAGCGGCAAGATGGGCCACTTGCTTTGAATCACGAAAAGGAATGACATGGGAAAGTTAATAGACGGCGTTTGGCGCGACATTTGGTACGACACCAAGAGCACGGGCGGAAAGTTCGTGCGGACCAACGCCAAGTTCAGAAACTGGATCACGCCTGACGGCAAGAACCCGCCAAGCGGCGGAGCG
>Ga0316191_10001776_pt1 | contig 15377 bp, 10 predicted proteins | sample Eddworburr2cm_MG_FD_204928 | JGI IMG/M metagenome (GOLD analysis project Ga0316191, IMG submission 204928) | Coastal sediment microbial communities from Maine, United States - Eddy worm burrow 2 cm | ecosystem: Environmental > Aquatic > Marine > Coastal > Sediment | place: USA: Maine...
AACAGCCAATATCGACATGTTTAAGCTCCGCCCGAAAATCTCCTCGCTCGAGTTGCACATGCTCGAAGCTGCTCGACCGCACCGCATCTGACAAGGCATCCGGGTCAAACAAGCTCAGGGACTGTACTTCAATCCGGGTGCTGGGCGGGGAGTTGGTCGTTTTATGGCTCATAATTTTCGGTTTCTGGATAGCCCTGATGCAAGCCTAGCAAATATTTCTATACTTTGGCTTCCATTGGCGGATTTTTGGAGGAGAAAATATGATGAGTCCTAAACATTTACTTAAATTACCGATCCTGGCAGCAACTTTGCTGCTTTCTCTGCATGTGACGGCTGCAGACAAACCGAACATCCTCGTTGTCTGGGGTGATGACGTCGGCCAGTCCAACATCAGTGCCTATACCCATGGCCTGGTCGGCTACGAGACCCCGAACATCGACCGCATCTCCAACGAGGGCATGACCTTCACCGACTACTACGCCGAGCAGTCCTGCACCGCCGGTCGTGCCTCCTTCATCATGGGACAGAGCGTGTTCCGCACCGGCCTGTCCAAGGTTGGCCTGCCGGGCGCCGATCTTGGCATGCGTGAGGAAGAACCCACCATCGCCGGCCTGCTCAAGACCCGGGGCTATGCCACCGGCCAGTTTGGCAAGAACCATCTTGGTGACCAGGACAAGCATCTGCCCACCAACCACGGTTTCGACGAATTCTATGGCAATCTCTACCACCTGAATGCCGAGGAAGAGCCTGAAAACGAAGATTACCCGGGCGACATGAAGCTGGCAGACGGCAAGACCTTCCGCGAGAAGTTCGGTCCGCGCGGCGTGATCCACGCCTGGGCGCAGCCTGATGGTAGCCAGAAGATCGAGGACACCGGTCCGCTGACCAAGAAGCGCATGGAAATCGTCGACGACGAGACCTCGGATCGTGCCGTTGCCTTCATCGAGGAACAGACCAAGGCTGGCAAGCCCTGGTTCGTGTGGTGGAACGGCAGTCGCATGCACTTCCGTACCCACGTGAAGGCGGAGAACCGCGGCATCTCCGGCCAGGACGAATACGCTGACGGCATGGTCGAGCACGACCGGCACATCGGCAAGTTCCTCGATACACTGGACAAGCTCGGTATTACGGACAACACCATTGTTTTCTACTCGACCGACAATGGTCCGCACATGAATACCTGGCCGGATGCCGGCTGGAACCCGTTCCGCGGTGAGAAGAACACCAACTGGGAAGGTGGCTGGCGTGTGCCGGCGACGGTGCGCTGGCCCGGCAAGATCAAGCCCAGCACCTGGTCCAACGGGATCGTCCACCACATGGACTGGCTGCCGACCTTCCTGGCTGCCGCGGGTGCACCGGATATCAAGGAGCAGTTGCTCAAGGGTATGAAAGCCAATGGACGCGACTACAAGGTGCATCTCGATGGTTACAATATGCTGCCGATGCTGACGGGCGAGACCGACGCGAGCCCGCGCAAGGAGATCTTTTACTTCTCCGACGATGGCGACCTGACGGCAATGCGCTATAACGATTGGAAGATCATCTTCATGGAGCAGAAGGAGGTCGGTACCTTCCGTGTCTGGATGGAACCGTTCGTGACGATGCGGACCCCGATTATCGAAAACCTGCGTCGTGACCCCTACGAGCGTGGTTTGATCACCTCAAACAGTTACTACGACTGGATGCTTGATCATGCCTATATGTACGTTCCCGCCCAGGCCTACGTGGCGCGGTTCCTGGCTACCTTCGAGGAGTTCCCGCCACGCCAGAAGGCAGCGAGCTTCAGCCTCGATCAGGTCATGGAGAAGTTGTCACCGCCGGGCGGTTAACTGGCGGCGAGAATTCCGGCATCGTCGGAAGTACTAACAGGGACGGCAGGAGTGTGGTGCTCCTGCCGTTTCTCATTTCACATAGCAGTGGAATTCCAGTTTCATCAATAATCCCGGGCCAACCACATTCCCCACCAATACCTATCATGCAGATGTCGCTTGGGCAATCCTGCTGGAATGACCGGCCTTGACAGGGATTCGATGCTCGTCCGGATGCAGGTTATGATATCCAGGATGGAATTCGACTCCTCAATCGCCACGGCGGGTGGTAGTGACGGCGGTAATGCCGGACAGACGGCAGTGATTCCCGGTTTCTGTTATGTGAACAAGCTGTCCGATCGTGCCCGGTTGGGACTCTCCCTGCATGCACCCCAGGGCGGCGGTGTGGATTACGGTAGCCATTTTGTCGGTCGTTACCAGACCAGCATGGCATGGCAGCCTGCATATACCAGCAACAATGGCTCGAGTCTATGGTAGCAGGCCGTGACAAACAGTCACCCGTGCAAAGACAGCACACCACCCCGGGAACTCGCTGCGGGCTCGCAGCAGGGACAGGATCACAATGATAATCCTCAAAGCAACAATCAGGTGAAAAACCGGCTGAAAAGACTGCTGATTATAGTCGCGGTATTCGAAATCGCGTATCTGCTCCTGGTAAATGCCGCACTGAGTTTGCCAATGACGCAAACACTGGTGAACCAGATCAAGCCCGGGAAGTTTTCTGTCTACTGGGAACAGGCCTGGAGCTGGTACCCGTGCAGGGTGCATGCACGGGGAATTTCCGCCAACGGACAATCTCGCTCACAACAATGGCAGGTGGACGCCCCGGCTGCATCCGCATCGATAGCCATACTGCCGCTGTTATGGCGTACCGTAAAGGTGAGTGATGTCGTTGCGGTGGATATTCAATATTTCCAGCGCCCACGGCCCAGACAGGACAAGGACTATGCAGCGGTAAGGCAGTATTTTCCGCCAATACGTGACCGGGCAATCGAAACAACTGTACCGGTTCACCCACCCGCAAAATCCGGCAGTGGCTGGAAAGTAGTCGTCACAAATGCACAGGCCAGCGGCCGGCACCGTGTGTGGATTTATCAATTGCAGGGCAGTTTGTCCGGCAGCTTGCAGGCTGATGCAAGTTATCAAAGTCGTGGCGGACCTTTTTCCCTGGGCAATGGCGTGGCGGAGGTCCTGATAGACTCGTTGTTGATCAATAAGGACCTGACGCTGTTGAGAGAGGGGCAATTCAGGGGAACGGTCGCATTCACGCCCTTTGTGCCTGCCGAAAACCGCGGCCTCAAGTCACTCACTTATCTGCAGCTGGATGCTGACATCGGGGCACAACTGCAGGATCTGGACTTTCTCAGCTGCTACCTGAATAACCTCTACGACATGAACATCACAGGTGCCGGCGAACTCACCGGCCATGTGCGCTATGCGGCAGGTAATTTGCTGCCACAAACAAACCTGAGGATCGTGGCGCAGGAGCTTGCCCTGAATATGCAGTCCTACAAGGTGGCTGGCACGGGTGATGTGCGTATCCAGGTCAGCGATGCGACACCGGACATCATGGATATAGGTGTCCGCTTTGCAGAAATGGAACTGCTCCACGAAGCCGACACAACGCCGCACTTTCATGGCGAGGGGCTTGAGTTCACTGCCCGGGGAACCGCAAAACTGTTTCCGCGAGAAGGCCGCAAGGTCGGTATCGATTATGCCGCTGTTAGCGTACCCGGCGTCGAGATACCTGATCTGAGAATTTATCAGCGCTACCTACCGGGCAGGAAGGGACTGACGTTCAATGGCGGGCAGGGGACGTTCCAGGGGCAGGCAGAGCTGACGACTGCATCGTTAACGACAACACTGCAACTACGCTCGGATGCGGCGGATGTTTCAATGCGCGACTATCGTTTCAGCACGGATCTTGAGCTGGGTGTCAATATCGACATCCCCTCATTCACAACCGGCAAGGCGAATGTTGCCGGCACCCATGTGCGTCTGGATAGCGCAAAACTGGTCAACCGTAAACAGAAGCAATCCAGACCCTGGACGGCTGCACTCGCTATTGCTGAAGGGACCATTGATCTGTTGTCTGCCGCCAGTGCCGGCAGCAATGCGCTCCCCTCGCAGATAATAAAGCAAACAGGCTTCAATGCCTGGCTGGGGCAACTGGATGCAGATTTCAGGGTAAGCGGGGAAATTACCAATCTTGACTGGCTAAACGTGCTGTTTCTCAATTCTTACGATATGGCCATCGAAGGGGCTGGTGACCTGTCAGCCAGGCTGCACATTCGGGATGGCAGTGCAGCCAGCGGCAGTCGTCTCAAGATGCTTGGGAAGGCCCTGGATGTCAAGGTACTTGGTTATGTCATTACCGGTGACGGGCAGATAGAACTGCATGTACAAAAGGGCGGTGAACAGCCGGACCTGGTGCTGGACATCGATGTCCAGGATGGTTTATTCCGGCGTCGGGATGAGAACGAAGCCTTTGTACAGGATGTTGTGCTCAAACTGCGTGCCGGGGTCCATGACCTGGAACTGGATGATGAAAGCCGCAAACTCGATGACCTGTACCTGCAGATCCCGTCAGCAAGGGTGACCGACATGTCGATCTACAATCAGTATCTGCCGGACAAGTCACCATTGCGACTGCTGGGTGGCGCGGCCAATCTGAACAGCTATATCCATCTACAACCCGATTCTGCTGCTGGATATGTCAAACTGAACACGCAGGGTCTGCGCAGTCGACTGAATGACCAGGAGCTTTCGGGCGAACTGGTGGCGGATATCAAGCTGTCGAATGGCAGGCCGGAGAATCTGGAATTCGATATTTCAGGATCACTGCTCTCACTGCAGGACGTTCGGGTCACCGGCTCGGAAGCAAGCTATGAACAGGCCAACTGGAGTGCACGCTTCGAACTTGAAAAAGGCCGGGTTATCTGGAAAAAACCTGTTGCCATAGAAGCGGAGGCCACCATCGAAATCAAGGATTCACGGCCCTTCGTTGCCCTGTTCTCCAACGAAAAGGGCCAGCGTGACTGGCTGGAGAAGATGCTGACTGTTCAGGACATACAGGGCAGGGCAGAGATGTCACTGAAAAACGATCAGCTTGTCATCCCCTATGCATTTGTCGGCAGTGACAAGGTTGCTGCCGGTGCGAAAGGCATCATGAGCGCAGAGCGTGCTGACGGTATTTTTTATGCACGCTTCCGCAAGCTGGATGCCGTATTGAAAGTCAACAACGGTGAACACAATATCGATATCATTGGTGCAAAAAAGAAGTTCGGTGAATATACTCCTGGTAACCAGTAAAATGCGTTCCATGCAGGCAGTAATACTGCTATCAAGCTCAATATTCCTGGCTGTCCGTCGCTGCTGACACTGCTGACCTGGTCCGCTCAGGGATGGATACATGAACAGGCTTCTAGCATGGCTGCGTGAACCGGTCGATGGCGCTTCACTTGCCGTATTCCGCATTGCCTTTGGCGCCATCCTGCTGTGGGATGTATTCCGGCACTGGCCGCGCATCCAGCGGCTGTTCCTGGACAGTCTGGAAAATCCCGGTGGTGGCTTTCAGTTCAGGTATTATGGCTGGGAGTGGGTCCCGGCATTGCCCGGCAGCAGCATTTATGTGCTGTTCACCGTCATCGGTTTGGCCTCCGTCGGCATCCTGCTGGGGCTGTTCTACCGAACGGCCTGTATTGTCTTCCTGATTACCTTCAGCTGGCAGTTCTTCATTGAGCAGGCGAATTACCTCAATCATTTCTACCTGGTCATTCTCTACGCTGTCTGCCTGCTGATGGTCCCGGCGGACCGGATTTGGTCTCTTCGTAGTAGTGCACGGAGCGACTGGATACCACGCTGGTCACTGCTCGGGCTGATGATAATGACCGAGATCGTGCTGCTCTATGCAGGGCTGGTCAAACTGAACAGCGACTGGCTGACAGGCTGGCCGCTGAAGTTCTGGTTTGCAAGCCGGGCCGACGAGCATGCGCTTGTCGGCCCGTTGCTGGCTGCCCCGCACTTCGCTATTCTCGGTGCCTGGTATGCCATGGTCCTGCATTTGCTCGGCGCCCCCCTGTTGTTCTTTAAAAAGACCCGCCTGCCTGTGTTCTGTCTCTACGCCTTGTTCCACTTGTCCAATGCAGCGATTTTTTCCATTGGCATTTTTCCCTGGATGACGCTGTGTGCGACAACGCTGTTCTTTGCACCGAACTGGCCGCGGCGCTGGCTGGGACTGGTGACCGGCAAATTTCAACCGGGCCCCAGGCCGGAGCGTATCGAATTGCCCCTGGAGAAAACGCTACTGGTACTGTTTGGCATCTTCCTCGTTTATAACATCCTGATGCCCATGCGGCCCCTGGTCTACCCGGGGCTGGCCGCCTGGACGGAGGAGGGCCACCGTTTTTCCTGGCGCATGAAGCTCAGGGACAAGGAGGGCCGGGTGAAATTCAGGGTGCTTGATCCCGATACGGGTAAAACATGGCAGGTTAACCCCGCTATCTGGCTCACCCGGCGTCAGTTTGAAAAAATGCCGACCCGACCGGATATGATCCTGCAGTTCGCACACCACCTCGATAAGGTCTGGCAGGAAAAGTACCGGGTGTCAGACCCGGTGGTCACGGTACTGGCCATGAGTTCGCTCAACTTGCGAGAACTGGCAATACTGATCGACCCGGAACGTGATCTGTCAGTGATAGTGCGCAACCTGGAACCGGCCGACTGGATTCAGCCGCTGGAACCTGCCTTACAGCCAGGTCATTACCTGCAGAATGAATAACCATGGATGACAACCCGATTATTCTCTTTGACGGCATCTGCCATTTGTGTGCCGGCAGCGTGCAGTTCGTTATCAGGCGTGACCCGCAACAACGCTTCCGTTTTGCCCGCCTGCAATCGAAACTCGCACAACAGTTACTGGCCGACTATCATGCGACCGGTAGTGATCTGGATTCCGTCATCCTGATTTACCAGGGTCGGCTGTACCGTAAGTCCCGGGCGGCATTGCATACCGCACGGCTACTCCGGCGCGCCTGGCCGCTGCTGGGATTATTTCTGCTGGTGCCACGCTTCATTGCGGACCCGGTGTATGACTACATTGGTCGGCACCGCTACCAGTGGTTTGGAATAAAGGAGTCCTGCCGTTTGCCGGAGTCTGAGCAGCGCTGGCGTTTTCTGGATTGCGATGAAGATATTGAATAATTGCATTACTATATTACTGAACAGTCATGAATAAGCGCAGGCAGTAATAATAATTTTCCCAGACAGTCTATGGTTGGCCTGCTATGTTTGTTTATAATCCTCTTTAGTTAGTATTATTGACGCCCGTTCATGGCCGATTTCACATGGTTCACAACAATAGCAACAACAGTTTCATCCAACGGAGAAGTGTTATGAGAGATTTACGAGGGATAGTAACGGGCGCGCTGTTATTGATACCCCCGCTCCTGTGTGCAGAAACAACATCCCCCCGTGTTGTCGACCCGGAAGCGGATCGTGTTATGGAGCGTGTCTGTGCCCAGTTGGAATCTGCCCCCGCTTTTTCGGTAACAGCGGACATCAGCTATGATGATGTGCTCGAGTCTGGCCTGAAGGTACAGTACCAGCGTTATAGCGAACTGGTGCTCGATCGCCCGGATCATTTGTTGATAGACGGCGAGAGTGACAAGGGTTCTCGTAACATTGTGTACGATGGCAAGACGCTCACTGTCTTCAATCGGGATAAGAATATGTATGTTCAGGTCCCCGCACCAGACACCATAGATGCAACCCTGGACAAGCTTGAGGAGTATGGCGTATCGGTACCACTTGATGACCTGATGAGCAGCCAGCCCTGTGCCTGGTTACATGACGGGGTCCAGGAAGGTTTTTATGGCGGGCGGCATTACCTCGATGGCAGTTTTGTCCATCACCTGCTATTTCGCGTAGTCGCAGCCGATTTACAGGTCTGGGTACAGGGTGGCGAGGTGCCGGTTATGCGTAAGGTGGTTATCGAATATCGTGAAAAAGAGGGCAACCCCAGATACGAAGCCCGGCTGTCTGACTGGAACTTCAGGCCAACCATTGACGCAGGGAAATTTTCCTTTACTCCCCCGGAAGGCGCAGATCGTATCGACTTCAGGGCGGCGAATAAAACCGGGGAGGGAGACAGGCCATGATGTATCAGATATCAGAATGGAAATCGGCCAGGGTGTTCCTGTCTTCGGTCATGGTGACACTGTTGCTAATCGGACCGGTTTTATTTGCACCTGCCCCGGGTAGTGACGGTGAAGGTGTTGCCTGGGCGGGTAAGCTCGACAAAAGGGGCGGTGGCAAGGCAGCCAATAGAGGTCGTGGCGGTGGCAAGAGGACCATGCCGCAGAAATCAAAGATTGACCGCAAACCCCGCGCATCGAGTGCCAGTCAGGGGTCAATGAAGAAAGCTTCCAGAGAACGTCCCAGGGCCCAGCAACAGGCCAAGGCCAGGCCTCAAGCGAAACCACAGGCCAAGGCGAAGCCACAAGTGAAGCCACAACAGCGTGCATCTGGCAGCCCCAAGGACCAGCCCTTTGCCAGGAAGGCTGACGGGAAACCACAGCAACAAGCCAAGGCCCGCAGCAGTCGTGAAAACCTGGCTGCGCGTGATCAGAAAAAGCCTAAACAAACTTCCGCGCAACAGGCCGCTAAAAAGCCTGATACATCCAGGGTAAAGGGGGCACAGGACAGGCAAATACAACGCGCGGATCGTGACAAGCAGCTCAAGGAGGGACGCCAGCAGTATGCGGCTAACAAGCAGGACATCCGCAGTGACCGCAAGAAAGCGGCAGAGGAACTGCAGCAAAACAAGTTTGACCACCAGGACGAGGCACGTGAAGACCGGCAGGATTGGGCGGATGAGTCCAGAGAGGACCGGCAGAAACACCAGAGACAGATGGCTGATGAACGCCGGGATCTTTACGAAGACATCTATGACGATCGCCGCTACTGGGGTAACAATGATTATTACTGGGACGACGATGATGACGGCAATCGTAATTACAATAATGATGATGACGATGACAATAATGGCTGGTTGTGGGGTATTGGTGGTGCCGTCGTTGGAGGTGTGGCAGGGTATGCCATCGGTGCGGCAGTGAATGAACCACCCGAAGGTACCGTCGCGGTGCCGGTGGGCGGTGTGCCCTACCAGTATTACGGCGGCGCATTCTACGAGCCGGCGCCGTCCGGTACCGGTTATGTCACTACGGCTGCGCCGGTAGGCGCCCAGGTCGAGGCCCCGCCCATCGACTGCACCATTGTGTTTGGTCCGGAAGACGAGGGTTACTGCTACTTCCAGGGTGCGTTCTTCATCTATGATGACTCGGCTGACCAGTATGTGGTGGTGGAACCGCCTGCGGGTACGTCCGTGAATTATCTCCCGCCCGGTTATGAAGAGGTGACCGTTGCAGGCACTAAATACATGAAGCTTGGCGGCACCTACTACCGTCCGTATTACGAGGGTGACGAGGTGACCTACGTGGTGTCTGAAGTCTGATCCGCTGTCGTGCTGATACGGCCAGCTGGCCCTGCAACCAGTTGGCCGTGTAACAGCCGCCCGGCCAGCTTACCTACCCTGTTCGTGGCGAATTCTAACTTAAGCGGCGACCGGGAGTTGGAAAAGACCGCCGCAATGCTTTTCCCAGGCGTAACTGTGCAGTGAAACGGGTAGCGCGCGTATGGTGCAAATATTCGAACGAGCCGTATGATATTGTTATCAGAAAATATTACGGATATTCTGTTCGTGCAATGACAAACGTCATACAACCTTTCCATCTCCTCGTAATTGCCCTGGCAGGCTGGCTTAATCGCCACCAACAGGCGGTCATCGACTATCTCATCGAAGAGAACCGTGTTCTTAAGGATCAGTTCGAAGGACAGTGGCTTGGGTTCACCGATAACAGCGGCAGTAGCAGAAATCGACTTTGGGTGCACAGAGTGGGTTAGAAGAGTGACTTCCCACTGAATCGTTGTAACTAACGGATTCAATGGATGAATAAATCAACGTCCACGGCTTGCAAATCCGTGGACCTCGGTTCGACTCCGGGCGTCGCCGCCATTACAGAATACAATTAAATCAAATAGTTAAGGCGCTTTTAAGCGTCTTTTTTTATGCCCGCTAGGGTGTCCTGGTCCAGCGAAAGTTTGCTTCCATGCTTGCAGGCCAATTGAGTGGATAGTGCCTGTGTTAGTCGGCATCTTCACCGTGCAGATGCTGCAAGACGTCCACCTGACGGACATCTGAGCGCAACGAAAGCAATCGACGCCGACAGGTGCCACCGATGCTAAGATTTGTCGATACGCTTTGGTTACGCCGCGCGTCTCAAATTAACGATCGGCAGGTGCTTCCGACCGCAATGATAGCGCACATCGAGGCGAATGGGAGTGCCACAGTGGCCAGCGACCGGTGCGTGCGGAGAGGCGCAGGGCGCGCTGCGCGGCCATCGCGCGCGCGGTTCGTATCGAGGCCCCTCACACGCCGGCAATACATCATGATAGACCTCGTGAGGCGTCTTGCCATTGAGCGACGAGTGAGGGCGACTATGATTATACCAAATCGCAAAACACGTTATCTCCTGGTGGAACGCGTCCGTGCGCAGTGGCGCCAGAATGATGCGCGTGCATTCGTTTTTGAGACTCAGGATGAATCGTTCAATGAGCGCGATACTTCCGTGCTGGCCAACAGCACCGAAGCGGGGCGTGATCCCCTGGCCATCACACCAGGCCTTGAACGCATCGCACCAGAACTGCGGGCCCTTGTCGGAGATAATGTATTTTGGCGCGGCACTTTCGTTGACAATGGCGCGTTTGAGGAAGGACTGAATTGATGCCGATGTAGGATTAGTCCTAAATATCGCCAAGCCCATAGTGCGTCGGGAGTAGTGATCAATGACCACCGCCACCCACCAGCAAAACGGCCAGCACTGGGGTAGTGCGAACGGCAACCAGGGTGCCCAAAAGCCCATGGATGTCGAAACCGCGGTAAGATCGACATGCCAGACATGATTAGGCCGCTTTGCTGTTACGACGCGAGTGGACGGAACCGTATCTTCGGGGTCAGATTGTGGCTCTTCTTTCAAGATCCGTCCGACCGTCGTGACACCCAGATGAAGCCCTGCTCGGCATCGCGTCTCGGCGATCTTGACCTTGCCCATGCTGGGGCTCAGGGTTTTAAGACGTTGCACAATGTAGCGAACGAAGTCCGGGAACTTATTCACTGGTTCGCGCAGTTGCAACAGGGCATTGGCGCCTTTGTCATCGATGCGTTTCAGCCACGCTGCAATCGTGGCCGGCGTGACAAGGAAGGTGTCGGCCGTTTGTTTGAGGGACCAGCCACGCGCAGCACGAAGCTCGAGGATCGCCATGCGCTCATGAGGACCGTAATGCGGCCGCCGCTGAGGCGCGATCTGCGCTATGCGTGTGTCCTTGACGCGGAGCTCTTCGCGCAGCAGTGCGCACTCTTCCTGAAGCTGGTCGTTCTCTGCTGAGAGTCGCACCCGGGCATTGATGCTGTCGGCGGCCCACGCGCGAGCATACACGATGGCGTAGTGGGCCAGCGCGATAGCGTGGAGTACCGCCGACCTCACGCAGCTCTGCCAGCCCTTGGGAAGCGCGATCCGGGGTTCCTTCGGTTTGGCGAGCATCGTGGCCTCCGAAAATGAGTTCTGTAAGAATCCGATGTCGAAGGATACAATAACGACAATAGATTCCGAGAGCTATGACTGGATCGGCGGGCACAAACATTCGCTGGACCAGGACAGGAGGGTGTGGAAACGGACTGATGGTCCGGCTATTGAGGCACCGCCAGACGAAAGGGGCGGCAACAGATAGGCTGTACCTTAGACCACCGCGCCACATCCTTACTCTACCGAGAGCAGACTTTCAGTCGCAGAATATAGATATCATGAAGGTGCATTGAGAAAGTATAAAATACGGAGAGCTAGACGCAGCTTATTCAGTGTCCAAATACACGGAAAACCTGCCGGTCAGATCAGCCCTTGCTGGATGGAAAAGACGACCGCTTCGGTGCGACTGTTCACGCCGATTTTCCGATAGATGTTCTTGAAATGACTGCGTACCGTCTGCGTGCTGATAAACAATCGGCTGGCAATCTGGCTGGTTTTCATGCCCTTGACCGCAAGGCCGAGTATCTCTTTCTCGCGATCTGTCAGTTGGCCACGCCCGCGCGTGCCGGCCTTGACCGATCCATCCAGGGGTGCCATGGCCATGCGCTGCAGCAGACGCCGGGTGCTCACCTGCCGCATGCTGAAGTAGACATCCACCTGCCCGGCTTGCTCTCGCAGTTGCGGTGCAATATAGCTGGCGCCGATATTGACCAGTACCTGATCCCATTTGGCACACTTGACCACGAGGTCGAAGTCGCCGATGGAAGATTGGTCGGAAGCCGTTTTCGGGATCGGGCAATGAGGGCCGCAGAAGGGCTGTCCGTGCATATCGGTTCCACACAGCACTTCAGCACACCAGGTACCGCACAACTGCTTGCAGGAATAACCCATCAGCCTTTCAAATTTTCTGTTGGTATAGCGAATTATTCCCGCCGTATCGATGCCGAAAACGGCATCCGTGCTCTGTTCGAACACCTCGCCAAACGTGTTCATCATCATATCACCCACCTGGATGACAGCATCGAGACTGACAGCCTGCATAAAGAATAGCACTTCCCTAATACTCAGCAGCAAATTGTGTACCAGTAAAAAAAATTTTTAAGTTTCTGTTTTACTTGCTGGTATTTGTCCTGGGTGATTACCTGCATGACAAGCCTGCCAGGAATGTCATGAATGTGGCCATCGAGCATGACATTCTTGTCATCCGCCGGTGTCATGCGTTACGTGCCCTGCACAGCAACCCCACGGAGTGCCCGCCTGCGGTTCCACATCAGGCGTTATCCCTCAGCGGTCTTTGCCCCAAATGGGTCAGATATTTCCTACCCCTGGGTGATTTTCCCCACTGGCCGGTTTAGCCATAATTTCACCTGAAGTCCGCATGGCGCCGGTGGCATCCACGGCAAGAGGTGTTCCTCAGTAGTACGCAGGCGTACCGCTGAACAGTTTTTCAGCGCTGCGTTTGGTACCTGATTTCAGCCTCAAGACGGATGGAACTCAGCCCAAATATCCAGGAGGATACCAACATGAAGAGAGGTTTTCTGAAACGGTCCCTGCAAGGGGCCACATTCCTTACCGCAATCGCCAGTATGCTGCTGGTTATTGGCCTGGTCGAGGTCGAGGCTGCGCCTAAACCATTGACCTGCAGCATTTCACCAGCTGATGGCACCACAGAGGTGGGTGTGTTAATCCGGTTTTCCGGCATGACCACGGGCGGCAGTGGCCAAAAGACCTACAGCTGGGATTTCTCCGATGGCGCCGGGGTGCCGGCTACAGCTATAGATAACAATGTGGATGTTACCTACAGCACCGCAGGCGGCCCGTTCGCCGTGCTGCTGGACGTGACCGACAGGAATGGCGACACTGCAAATTGCAGCACCACCGTGACAGTCACAGACCGTGGTACACCAGCAACTGGTGAGAAACTGTACTTAGAAAATTGCCGTATGTGCCATGGTCTTGAGGCCGTCGGTGGATTCGCGCAGCGTGATATCAGGACTGCGGGTGCCACCCGCATCAGTGGCGCCATCACACGGCGTGCCGATATGAACTTTCTCGGCACGAGGGCGAACCCCCTGACCGCCGCGGAGATCGATAGCATCGCCGCCTACCTGGATACGCTGCCCAGAGGGACAGACGACATTCCGCGTAGAGGTGATCTCGTCGTCGGCGAAGACCAGTTCCGTAAGTCCTGCACTTATTGCCACAGCTTCGGCGGCACGCCCATCGAACCGCCCCGGCCCGGCCCCGACCTGATGGGTGTCGCCACGAATTTCTCGGATGCCTTTCTAGGCGCCTGGGTTGGCTTCCCGACAGAGATGATTGATGCCGGCGCGTACCAGGGACCCCTGGACCCTTACAGGATGCCAGATCTCGGGCACTCGGATATCAATGCCTGGGACATCGCGCAATTCATGCTCGAGCAGGATGGCATGGGCCCCATGGTTGACAGCGATCCGGTCGTGCTGACCCCCGCGGAGTTCGAGGCCAGCAGGCAGGACTACTTCAACCTCTGCGCCGGCTGCCACGGGCTGTTCCGCACCGGCGCCACTGGGCCTGACATCGGTGCACTGCGTTCCGCGCAGATCGGCACCGACGGTCTCGGCGCCATCCTGTATTACGGCACGCCTGCGGGTATGGGCAACTTCGGCCAGACCGGCATCATGACCCAGGAGCAGATCACCAATATGGCCGCCTACCTGCAGCTGCCGCCACCGGATGCGCCGCCGCTGGAGTTCCCGCAGATCGTCAACAGCTGGGATCTCGTCATCCCCGTGGCCAATCGTCCGACCGCGCCAGAGCATTCGCGCAACTGGGAGAACTACACGGGCGTCATCCTTAGGGATGCCGGCCAGGTCGCGATCTTCGACGGCGACACCAACGAAGAGATCGTCCGCCTCAGCACCGGTTTCGCCGTGCACATCCTGCGTTCCTCCTCGTCGGGCCGCTATTACTACGCCATCGGCCGCGACGGCCTGGTCACCATGATCGACCTGTGGACCACCGTGCCGACCATCGTGGCGAACGTGAAAGGCTGTCACGACGCCAGAAGTGTGGATGCCAGCAAGTTCCCGGGATTCGAGGACACCTACATCATCGAGGGCTGCTACTGGCCGCCGCAGTACGTCGTCTACGACGGCCTTACGCTGAAACCGAAGCAGAAGGTGGATCTGCCCTTGGTGGACATTGACGGTTTACCGCTCATCGAAAACAGGGTTGCCTCGATCGTTGCATCACACAACGACCCGGTGTGGGTGGTATCCCAGAAGGAGGCGGGTTTTGTCTCCATCGTCGACTACTCCGATCCGCTTGGTCTGGATTTCCCGATGGTCGCGAACATCCCGACGGCGAAATTCCTGCACGACGGCGGCTTCGACAACACGGGGAATTACTTCCTGGTGGCCGCCAACGCCAGCAACCTGATGGTGGTCGTCGACCTGGTGACACAGAGCCTGGCAGCGACCATCCCCACGGGGCTCGTACCCCATCCGGGCCGGGGCGTGAACTGGCTCGATCCGGTCTATGGCTGGGTCAACGCCACCTCGCACATCGGTGAGGGCAAGGTGACGGTGTACGGTGCAGACCCGGTCGGTCGTCCGGATGTTGCCTGGCAGATTGTCCGGGAGATCACGCTGCCCTCTTCCGGCTCGCTGTTCATCAAGTCACACCCGAACTCCCCATGGGTACTGGTGGACATGACGCTGAGCGCAACCGGCTTCGACAAGGATATCTGCGCCATCTCCAAGGCGTCCGGTGCTCTCGACCGCTGCTTCACCGTGGCCACCAACGGCAAGGCAGTTCACTTCGAGTTCAACATAGATGGCTCCGAGGTGATGGTATCCGACTGGGATCCGGACGGTGCAGTGATCGTACTCGACAGCACCACGCTGACAGAAGTCAGGCGCTTCAC
>Ga0316191_10001777_pt1 | contig 15377 bp, 13 predicted proteins | sample Eddworburr2cm_MG_FD_204928 | JGI IMG/M metagenome (GOLD analysis project Ga0316191, IMG submission 204928) | Coastal sediment microbial communities from Maine, United States - Eddy worm burrow 2 cm | ecosystem: Environmental > Aquatic > Marine > Coastal > Sediment | place: USA: Maine...
TTCAAAGGGTATTTCGAGCATTTCTTCGTATTCCTTGCCGGCTTCCTGCATATCTTCGTCCGACTGCTTGGAATGCCATCTGATCACCACTTCGTGCCCTTCTTCCACCATTTCTTCAAGGATCATAAGGACGTCCATGATCTGCTTGGAAGAGGCCGTATTAAAGTAGATCATTTTGAGGTTGAATTCGGTTCTCGCATTGGGCTTCTCCTTATAGCTGGTAATCCAGTCCATCACGGGCTGGTAAAAGTCCACCACATCTTCGGGGAGCGATTTCCCGGAGATCTCAAACTGGTTGTCTTCCTGGTCGAGAAGCACTTGCGGACTGTCGTCGGTTGCTTCGATTTTTAAAGTCTCCATGGCTTATCTTGATATGGTTGAAGTGAAGATAAAAAATGTGGTCTCTTCATCAATACTCACAAAACTATAATCGAGGTGGTTCCCGGTCTTACGCCTGATATCGATAAAGCCCAGCCCGGCACCTCCCTTGGGCGATGCGATCCCTTCACGCATCTGTTTTTTATAAAGATCATCGAGGGCATCGGAATCCATGGCGTTCAGCTTGCCCAGGAACATGGAGATTTCCTCAGCGTGGGCATGTTCAATAATGTTGCCTGTGGTCACCTGGAAGCGCTGTCTGTTCTTGGCCACCAGGACCAAACCCATGCCGGGGTAGGGATGGCCCCGGTATTCATAAGACTCGGCATGCCGGTTGATATTCTGAAGCGATTCCACCATCACATGGTAGACCCTCCGAAGCACCTTGTCATCCTCCACCTCGTCGAGCTGCTCCTCCACCAGTCCGGTCAAAGCCTTCATTACCTGGTGGGTGATCCGCCCTTCAAAGAGGAGGGTAATATCCTTGATCTGCAGGTTGGTGTAGCGATCGTAGATGTAGTTCAGAAATCCCTTGCTTTCGCCAGTATAACTCATAATTAGGATAAATATAGGAAAAATCAGACTTCGATACCAATCAGCAGCAGGTCGTCGAGCTGGCGCTCCTTGCCCATCCACTCTGTAAAGTCCGATTGAAATACTTCCTTAAACTGGGGAATGGTAAAGCCTGGATTCTCCAGCAGCACCTGCCGTACGCGGGCCGATCCATACTTGAGTCCCTCAGGACCACCCATCTGGTCGGGAAGCCCGTCTGTGAAAAAGAAGAACTTGTCGCCCCGCCGGTAGGGTACCTCGGTATTGGTAAAAGGCGTTTCCGCTTTCCTGGGATGCTTTAGTCCCCCGATGGCCTTCCGGTCGCCCTTATAAACCGTAATCTCGCCTTCGCTCAGGAGATAGAGCGGCCGGTGAGCTCCTGCAAACTCCATTACCTGCTTCTTCTTCGGGAATCGGCACATGGCCATGTCCATTCCATCGCGGGTGCCTGGTTTTGGGCGGTCCTGTTTCAGCGCCTTCCTCACCTCCAGGTGGAGTGCCTCGCACAATTCACCTGCTGTGATACCGGGGCTCAGACTGGTAAGCTGGTTCATCAGGAAGAGTCCCACCATCGAGAGCAGTGCTCCCGGCACCCCATGTCCGGTACAATCCACCGCAGCGATATAGTATGAGTCTTCTGTCTCGAAAAACCAGGGGAAGTCGCCCGAAATTACATCCCTCGGTTTGTAAAGCACAAAGCTTCGGGGGAAGGCTTTGTGGATGCGGGAGATCTCCGGCAGGATGGACGACTGGATTCTTTCGGCATAGTTGATGCTTTCCTGGACTTTCCGGTTCTGGACCTTGATTTCCTTCTCGATTCTCTTGGATTCCGTAATATCGTGTCCCACCACCAGGATGGTTTCCAGCTCGCTCTCCTGGAATTCTGGGATGGCATCCACGTTCAGGATCCTTTCTGATGTGAAATTTCCCATCTCCATGGGCAGGGTCACCTGCAGGTTCTGTTTCACTGGCGAAAGCTCCATGGCAGACAGGATCTCTTTCAGAAGGCTCGAAAACACCTGGGTGAAGGGTATCTCGCTCAGGTTCCGGTTCATAATGGCCGAAGGAGAGAAATCGGTATAGTCTTCCACGATGGGATTGGCATAGTAGATCACTCCTGTGTTGCTTATACGAAGAATCAGGTCAAGGGAGTTTTCGGACAGTGCCTTCATCCTGGTTTTCAGCCGCTGTTCCTTCTCCACCCTGATCGATTCTGTGATGTCGATTGTGTTCAGCTGGAAGCCATTGATGGAGGTATCATGCAACATATTCCTGACAGAGGTTCGAAGGCGGATTCGTTCACCATTCTTACGGATAAATGAGTATTCCAGGCTTTCGGAGGCCCCGGGATCCTGCTGCTTCAAACCCTCGAAGGTCTTGGCCAGGAGAGTGGCATCGTCCTTCCCCATGCGCTCCATGTCCTTTCCCGAGATCATTTCTTCTACCGTATAGCCCAGAATCTTGTTGACCGATGGACTGACATAGGTAAGCATTCCGTCCTTGTTGTAGATGGAGATAATTTCTGAGGCGTGTTCGAGCATCAGATGCAGTCTTTCGTTGGCATGCTTTGCCTCCTCTATCTTCCCTTCCAGCCGAATATTGGCACTCTTCAGATTCCTCTGGGTGGTGATCATATCTCTGGCCTGGTCCTGCAACAAGTCCTCGTTTTGCTTCAGCTCTACGGTCATGCTTCTGGACTCTTCAAGCAGGGTTTGCGTACGCAAATTCATTTTCAGGTTCAGGAGAGTTCGCGCAATAATCTCGCCCAGCTCCAGCAGGAACTGGATGGTGAGTTTGGGGATTCGTTCCTTGATGAAGGCAAATTCAAGCACTGCCTGCAAGGAGTCGTTGGAGATGAGTGGAACCAGGAGAATACTTTCCGGTTTTTGATCGCCCATGATGCCCGAGCTAATGCTTATGTAATCTGCCGGGATCTCAGTCCGGTAAATATAGTCCATTTCGTAGGCGCACTGTCCTACCAATCCTTCCCCGATGCTGAATTGCTGGCTAATGAATTTCTTGCGGTTGAAAGCATAGGTGGAGATGTTGGTCAGGACTTTCGATTCCTCATCGTAGAGGTAAAATGCTCCCTGGGCGGATTGGATGTAAGAATTGAGGATCTTAAGGATCTGGTAAGAAAGTTCATCCAGGTCCTGGTGTTCCCTCAGAACTTTGGAAACCATGTCCTTTCCTTCAGCGATCCAGCTCTGTTCCCGCTCTTTCCGGCGGTTAGCCTTGATATTCAACTGGATCATTTTCAGCGCCTTGCCCAGATCAGTTTCCATCATCTCGCTGTAGGGTTCCGGATTATCCCCTTCTGAGAGGACTCGGGCAAATTCGGTGTTGCGCTTCAGCAGTTCCTGGGAGGCAAGTACCCGCTCCTCATACTCCCGGATCGCCCTGTTCATGATGTGGTGCATGGGATAAAGCAATACCGAGACGAATAGGGGGAGCAGATCTATCAGGTAAAGGGCAGGGTTATCCTTATGGAGTGCGTCCAGACTCTTGAAAGTAATGGGCATGCCGCTCTCCATCAGGAAGACAAAAAGGATCAGGAATACTACCAGGATGCTGATCAGAGTGACCACAATGATCCTTCGGAAATTGATGCGCCTGATGATATATGGATCCCTTTTCGACATGTGATCAGGAGAGATTGGGTGACAGTTTATTCATCAGGTCCCTGGCAAGGATCCTGAACATGTTTTCTATCTCGTTGGGACTGAATTTATATCCCGAACATTCAATGACAGCTATGGTACGCCCCCGGTGTACCAGCGGGACTATGGCCAGGTAGGAGGGGGGGGCCTTTCCCAGTCCCGAATAAACTTCCAGGTGTCCTTCGGGAAGACGGCTTAAGACCATCAATTGCTGGTTTCGGGCAGCCTGCCCGGTGAGTCCATCCCCCAGCTTAAATTCAAAGGGCTCTGTGGAAGCTACCAGGGCATAGGTGGAAACAGCTTCGAAGTGGCCTTCTTTTTCCAGGTAGAAAATCCCGGACATGATCTCCAATTCCCGGGCCAGGTTAAGCAGCAGTCCTTCCCCTATGTCCTTCAGAGCTGCATTTTCGGGCGTTCTCCTCACCAGCTTGCGGGCTATGGCCGAAAAATCCATGGCAGGTTTCCTAGATTCCCTCGCCGCTGCAGACTTCTCCACCGAGGCTAAGGCCTTTTCGAGGTCCCGTTTTTCTGTGATCCACTGCCGGTGTGCCTTTTTTACAGCCAGCAAAAAGAGATAGATCCCAGAGGCGGAGGTCAGAAACCAGAGCATTACCACCAGGAAAGGGGAGAAGTTGCCCGTGACCCGGCTGTTCCACGAGATGGCCACCAGGAAGACGATGCCCGTCAACAACAGGAGCATGGATACCCAGGTGAAAATATATCGCAGAGTGCTCTTTCGCATATGTTTTTAGCTATCCCTCGTAATCTTTTAGCCGCTCCTTCAGTCTTTCAATTTCCTGGTTGGCATCTTCCAGCAGCTGGTATTTGAGTTTCTTTTCTGTGATATCCAGGCCTATAAAATAGACTTTGTAGATGGTTCCGGCCTCGTCTTTTACAGGCGAGAAGGTGGAAACCAGCCATACCTCTTCTCCGGTGGGCCTGGAGCGGCGAACCACCCCTTCGTATACCTTCTCTTTGACCACCTCCCTCCATATCTTATCGAACTGCTCCTTCTCCATGTCCTTTAAAAAGAGGCGGTAGTTTCTTCCAAGCAGCTCCTTTCTCCCGTAACCACTTACCTCGCAATAGTTCTCATTTACAGCCAGGATGATCCCTTCCTGGTCGAGCTCGCACTTGATCAGGGAGGCATTTACCGCCTGGTTGAGGGTCTGCATATCCAGCCCCTTCCGGGTGATCTCCATGTCACGGGTTTCCAGCTTGTCCTGAAGGGAGCGCGTATTGGTGATATTTGTGGCAATGTTCAGGATCTTCTGGACTTTCCCTTCGTTATTGATAATGGGGGTAAAGGTTTGCTGAAGCCAGATCTCTTCGCCCGTAAAGAGTTTATACATTTCCGTATTAGCCTGGCTTTTCCCCTGTTTCAGGTGCGACCAGAATTGTTTGTAGTCCTCCGAGTAGCGGTCCACCTGTGCAAAGTCGCTGTGCAGCTTACCCAGTACCTGGTCGCGGTGCGATTCCAGTACCATAAGAAACTGGTCGTTGATGCTGGTGAAGCGGCCGTTGAGGGCCAGTTCTGCCACCAGGGTCGACTGGTTGATGGCATTCAGGATTCCAGTGATTTCCGACTCCTTTTTACTCGAGTCCTCCTGGGCCTGTTCCAGCTTCTGCATGCTTTCGCGCATGGCTCCATCATGTTCTTTCAGTGCTTCTGCCTGGGCCTGAGATTGCTTTAACAGATCGGAGGTCCGTTCGCTGGTGCGCACAGCCAACAGGGAGGAGGCAATGCTTTCCGAAAGGGATTCCACAAAGTCAATTTCAAAGTGCCGAAGCAGCCTTACAGTGGCCAGTTCGATAACACCCTCCACTCTCTTGCCGACCTTTAGCGGAACCAGCAAGATGCAGTTGGGCTTTGAGCTGCCTACCCCCGAAGAGACTTCAAAATAATCGGCCGGCACATCGGTGATAAAGATGCGTTCCCCTTCCTGGGCACAGGTACCTGGCAGGCCCACTCCCCATTCGAGGGTCATGGCGTTATACTTACGGCGATCGTAGGCATAGGAAGTCACGAGATGCAGCATAGGATGCTTCGGATCGGACAGGTCACTCAAAAACAGAGATCCCATCTCCAGGTTCATATAGCTTACCAGCTTTTGAATGATCAGGTATGAAAGTTCCTTTACGTCGTCGCGTTCTGACCGGAGAACATCGCCCACCTGTGCCATCCCCTCCGAGATCCAGTTCTGCCTTTTGTCCTCACGGTTGCGGGTGACTTCATCCAGTTCCTTGCGGGTGAGATAATCGGAGAGGACCACCAGGGCATTGCCAAGTTCATCTTCTTTTTCCGGGGTGAATATTTCGCCCGGCCCTTCCTCCGACATGCTGGTAAGCAGACCCACTTTTTTTTGCAGGTCGGCCGAGTGACGGTTCAGATTTGCCGCAACAGAAGCAAACTCGCCGCCGATAGAGGAGTCGAGTGGAGATGGAATGATTCCCCGGCTCATGTCGCGGGTATAATACAACAGTTTCCGGAAGGATCGGCCTATATTCATGCTTAAGAGGATCATGAAGTTGGCCAGAATGAAGATTCCCAGTGCCATGGAGATTCCCAGTTGTTTGTTCCTGTCCCTGTTTGCCTTTTCCTGGATCTCTGATGTTAGCAGGTCCCACTCCTCCAGCATTCCACCCAAAAGCTCCATGTCGTTCCGGGCCTGCTTCCAACGGATGGAGTCGTCCTGGCCCGTAAACCGAAGGGTTTCCCCAAACCTCAGGAGCTGAGAGCTGAGCTGTTCCGATTTACGCAGCAGCTCCTGGTTGCCGGAGGCAGTTTCGTGATTCATTACATCTAAGAGCTGTTCATCCACTACCAGGACCTGGCGTTGAAAGGCGGCCAGCTGTCCGCTTTCTCCTTCCAGCAGAAGGGTGTGAAAATTATTCTGCAGCTTAAGTACCTCGCTGCTCAGCTCCGAACGCAGTCTGATGAATTCGGCCTCCTGGGAGGTTCGCTGTGAAGCGTCCAGGTAAAAAAGAGCCAGGATGATCAAAAGGAGCACGATGACCAGGGTGGTCAGGATCAGCTTAGCCCGTACGGATATATTTCTGATGATCATTCCTGCGCCTTATAATAAAAGGGGTCCTTCCTGATAAATCGCTTTGAGCAGACCCCAAGAATCGATTCATGGACACCCAGCAACAGAGCCCCGTTTTGCTTCAGACTTTGATGGAACAATTCAAACACCCTGTTTTGCAGGTTGGTATTAAAATAGATAATGACGTTCCTGCAAACGATCAGATCGAAATTAACCAAAAAGAGATTAGGATCTCTTGCCAGATCCTGTTTCTTATACACGGGTTTCTGACACAGGTATTCCTTCATCTGAATGGTATCGCGAGTCTCATCGATTTGGAAATATTTTCTCCAGTGTTTTTTTTGGTTCATACTATAGCTCCCTTCCCCGTTAAGCATAACGCGGTCGAAATTCTCCAGGTAACTCTGGTTGAATCGGTATCGGTAGACTCCATGCCTGGCTGTTTCCAGCACTTCGTTGTGCAGGTCGCTTGCATATATCTCAGTTTTCTCCATCAGTCCCAGCTCGTCCAGCACCATCATCATGGAGTATACTTCCTGACCCGTGGAACACCCGGGATGCCAGATGCGGATAGTGGACTGGGAACTGAAGCGGGGCAGCAGGTCGTTTTTGATTCGTTTCCAAACGTCGGGGTCCCTGAACATCTCAGTGGTATGCACCGTAATTTTCCGGATTATTTTCTGCATGAACACCCTGTCACTTTTCATCCGGTGAGTTAACTGGTCCATGTCCATCTCAAATTCCAGGAGGATCCTTGCAAGGCGACGACGGAGTGAGGTGTGGGAATAGTCTGTGAAGTCGTAGTTGGAATGCTCTCTCACAGCAAATTGAAAGTTCTGTATATCCTTGCCAACGACCTCCATTGGGTAAATCTAACGATTTAATAATTACCTTCAAATTTGGATAAAATCCTTTTGTGTTTAACTTTGGATACCACAAGCATGGCAATGACCTTTGGCATTCTCATATTTCCCGGTGCCCACGGCGATAAAGAACTTAAAAGGGTTCTCGAGGAGGTCTATGGCAAAAGCGTAAAAACCATCTGGAACAAGGAAACCAAGCTCAGCGGGATCGATGTCTTATTCATTCCGGGGGGATTTCCCTGCAAGGGTTCCTCCAGCTCCTCCAGGTGCATTGAAAATTCTCCGGTAATAGACTCGATGATTGAATTTGCCGAGCGCGGCAAGATCCTGGTGGGAATTGGAAACGGATTCAGGGTGCTCTGTGAAACCAATCTGGTGCCCGGAACTCTCAGGATGAACAAGAGCCAGCAATACATTTGCCGCAATACTTATATCAAGCCCGACAACGATTACACGGCCCTCACCCACAAGCTGTCCAACGACAGGGCCTATCGCATTCCCATTGCCACAGGCTACGGTAGGTACAGCGCCAGGGATGAGACACTGGTACAAATGAGGCATCAGGAGCAGATCCTTTTCCGCTATTGCGATGAAACTGCCCGTATTTCGGAGGGTATCAATGTTACGGGAGCGGTAGATAACATTGCCGGAGTGTGCAATCACAAGAAAAATGTATTCGGGATGATCCCCCAGCCCGAGCGGGCAGTCTTTGCATTTGGCCGGAATACAGACGGGAAGGCCATTTTTGACTCCCTGATGGAGTTTCTTTAAATCCAGGCCAGGTTCACTTTATTCGCCCGGTTTTTCATTGAGGCGGAAACAGCTGTCTGTATCAATGTACTGCATCTCCACCACATTAAATAGTACCAGTTTGGTCATCAGGTTTACCAGCTCCTTCCTCTGGTAGCCCATGTCGCGCTGAATCTTCGACAGGGAAATGCCCTCTTTTCCTTGCAGGTACTGAAGCAACATTTCTTCACTGCGGGTAAATTCCAACAACTTACCCCTTTCCCGGTCAGCTTCCTTCCAGACCTGTAATTGGACAATTCCTGCCAGGGCATTCTGATCGCCCACCCTAAGGTAGGCCATCCATCGTTTGTCAGGGTCCTGCGCATACACCGGTTTGTTTAATACAGGCGGAATGTAGATTTCCAGAACGCTTTTCCCGTCGATAAGGTAAGAACGGCTGATAAACTCCACCTCGGGTTTGCAGTAGAGGGTAGCTGCCGATTCGGCCATGTAGAATTCCTCGTCGGACCGTACCCCGGCAATACGGCCGTTGTCCTTGACCCCGATCAGAAGACGTCCTCCGTCCGTATTGGAGAATGCGGAGAGGGTCCGTGCTATTTTTCTGGCATCGCTGATCTCAAATTTAAAATCCAGCTGCTGGTGTTCTCCTTCCGCAATGAGTGAGCGCAGGTATTTCTGATCGGACTGTTCCATCTGATGCAAATTTATTAACTTCCTTCCGGATGTCATGATAAAGTTTCGCACTCCCCTGAATATTCTGATGGGCCGCATACGTTACGGCCTGGCCCGCATTCGCAAGAGGGTAATTGAAATTTGTGAACTTACGCCGGGTCACTGGCGCTGGGCATCCATAGCCGTGCTCATAATCCTGGGACTGTTCATGGCTGGGATGGGCCTCGATTTCATTGGAAAACTTCATATTGGAATTTTTTTGCTGGCCCTTGTTTTTTACCTGGTTTTACCGCTTCTGGCTGGACTGGGTGCCCGACTGGGTCTGAGAATTTTAAATCTCTTAGCCCCCAGGTTCAGCTGGATCTATTTCGGCGCGGTCTTCTTTGTCTTTTCCCTCTTTGGATCCACAGGGAAAGCTAAATTGATATTGTCCTTGTTCCTGGTTTTGTCAGGGGCCTTCCTTGGAGCAGGCCTGTATAATATAGGAGATGGCAGATGGGAAATTCTCAGTAAGATAAGGAGGGTGCTGACTGTGGTTTTCCTGTTTCTTGGGGCCTTGCTTTTTATCTTTGGATGGTTCTTCCTGCTTTATCCGGGGAAGGCGCCCGAAGAAGTAAAGGTTTGGGCCATGGACTCGAAACACCTTCCTGCACACTTGAAGGCGAATGATCCTTCCCTGCCGGGGACTTACCAAATAGATTCACTTACTTATGGGTGGGGGAAAAAGAAACCGAGGCCTATGTTTGGGCCGGAAGTAGACCTGCTTACCTCTGCAGTGGACGGCAGCTCTTTCATCGATGGATGGGATAAGTTGTCGGGAAAGCTGAGAAGTCATTACTGGAAGATGGGTCCCGATTCACTGGCGCTGAATGCACAGCTATGGTATCCCCTGGGTGAGGGGCCCTTTCCCCTGGTGCTGATGGTTCATGGAAATCATCTGGACAGGGATTTCTCCGATCCCGGTTATGCCTATCTGGGCAGGCATTTCGCTTCCCATGGAATTATTGCTGTAACGGTGGATGAAAATTTTTTGAACGGGGCCTGGTCAGATTTCAGCAGCGGACTGGAAACAGAAACCGACTGCAGGGGCTGGTTGCTCCTGAAACACCTTGAGCTTTGGAGGGACTGGAACTCTTCCGACAGCTCCTTATTCTTTGAAAAAGTGGACATGGACCGCATTGTGCTGATCGGTCATTCCAGGGGGGGAGAGGCAGTAAGTGTGGCTTCCTGTTTTAATAAGCTTCCTTACTATCCCGACAATGCCAGGCAGCAATTTGACTTCAATTTCGGGATCCGGGGGATCGCCGCCATTGCGCCGGTGGACGGACAGTACTGGCCGGGGGGCATTGCCACCCCTGTAGATGATGTAAATTACTTTACCATACATGGTTCCATGGATGGGGACGCGCGCAGTTTCGATGGACAGAGACAAATGCGAAGAGTGCGTTTTACGGACTCCACCTACCACTTCGCAGCCGGGCTTTACCTCCATGGTGCCAACCACGGACAATTCAACACCAGCTGGGGAATATTCGACCATGGCTACCCCCAGAATATGCTTCTGAACCGTCGTGCCATCATTCCTGTGGAGCAGCAGGAGAAGGTGGCCCTGGTCTACCTTACTGCCTTTGTAATGGAGAGTATCCATCCCGGAAGCGGATACCTGAGCCTGTTCAAGGATTACCGGAGCGGACAGCGATGGCTGCCCGATCTGGTGCATCTCAACCAGTTTCACGAATCCATGGCCGTCATCCTTTGTAACTATGAGGAGGACCTGGACCTGAGCACCGGGAGCCGGGCCATCGATTCCATCGGCGCTGACGGACTGGCCCTGTGGAAGGAGGGCAGGATCCCAAAAAAATGGGGAGACCAGCGCAACAATGGGGTATTCCTGGGATGGAACAACGAAAAGGATTCTGTTCCGGGCTATTATCAGCTGCACCTCGACTCCACCTGCATGGAGGCGCTGGAAGGAAACACCCTGTTAACCTTTCTGGCTGCCGATGCCCAGGTGGATCCGGGGGAGCGGATGGATACCACAAAGGCTGATGCGAAGCCCGCCAATGCCAAGTCCAAAGTTAAGAAGGGCGAGTCCAAAGCTAAGAAGGGCGAGTCCATAGATGAAGGCAAGGGTGGGGATGAGGATAAGGGGGATAAGGAGGATAAGGAGGATAAGGAGGATAAGGAGGAAGACGAGGAGCCGGTGCCGGTCGATTTTAATATCGTGCTGAGCGATAGTGCTGGAAGGGAATTCAGAGTGAGGCTGGGGGATCATTTGAAGCTGCAGCCTCCCATCAAGCCCCAGGTATTTAAGTCCGGACTATTTCATGACGATCCCGAGTCGGAAGTGATTCTTCAGTACATTGCCATTCCACTGGAGGCCTTTCTGAATGCGCAGGAGGAGAACATATGCGTTCAGGCGATACGATCTATCCGTTTTGAGTTTGATGCGGAAAAGAAGGGCTCGGTCATTATCGACCAGCTGGGATTTACCAGTGAATGATATGCCTTTGATTGTTATAAATCCTCATGCCAGGGAAGGTACCTGGGTACATCGCTTTGAACCAGTCTGGGAGGCTTTGAGTTAAGAGTCTCCCCATTTAACACCTTTTCATAGAGGGATAGATATTTTTGAGCCATCTGCATTGAGTTAAAATTGTCACACACGTATTCGTGGCACTTTCGACGGTCGTATTCTTCTACATGCATAATGGCATCCACCAATTCGGACTTCTTGTTGCTCAGGAAGCCGAAATCGGAGGTGACCAGTTCCGGCAGGGAGCCGTAGGGGGTTCCGAAAACCGGACAGCCAAAGTAAAGACTCTCCATGATAGCCAGCCCAAAGGGTTCATTCCATCGGACCGGGAACACAAGAGCTAAGGAACCATTGATCAGCCGGTTCTTTTGTTCCCCTCCCACCATTCCCTCAAAACGGATCCTTGGATCAAAAGTGATGCGTATCCCCATCTTCAGGTTCACCCGGTACCCGCCCAGCACCCTTAAGGGAAGCCCGGCCGACCTGGCTATGCTCATGCTGCCTTTCAGATTTTTGACCTGCCATGCGGCCTTGGCCAGGAAATGAATGTAGTTGCGGGGCTTGTCAAACCGTGGTTTGCCGTACTCTTCAAGTCCAAGCCCGTTGTAGACAAACACTTCGCTACCATATCTGGCAGCATGGTCTCGGGAGACAAAGGAAGTATTAATGTCAAAATCCCTATCATCACTTGTATTTCCTTGAATGGTGATCATGTAGGGTTTGGGAAGGGGTTCGGTGACTGGCATTTGTGTATGGACCAGGTCCACATCCTCGGGGATCTGTCTGGCCAGGGGGGTGGAAGGATCCAGAGGAAGCACCCTGGCAAAATCGCAGAAGGAACCCTTTCCCACCAGGAAAGTGATGCGATGCCCCATTTGGCTCAGTTCCTTTCCCAGGTGCCAGACTACCCGGGAGATACCCCCGTATTTTGGAGTGGGAATCTTCTCGTTGTGAGCGAGCATGATGTGGAGTGGGTCCATGTTAATCTGTTTTTTGAATTCGTGAAAGTACCGACAGGAAAAGGGGGATATCATTGGCATCTACGGTGGCCAACCGCTCCAGTATTCGGTGGTAGAGGGGACTGCCTTCGGGAATGCCTGACTGATGGAGCAGTTGTTTAGTCTGTTTCTTGAGGGTGCCAAAGCCTTCCCCCGATTTTACCAGCACTTCCCCCGGTTTTTCCAAGTGGTTCAGCAGGGAGAGTTCATAGGCAATGACCATCACCGACTGGGCCAGGTTGAGGGAGGGATATGATCCCGCCATGGGGATGCTTACGGCCAGGTCAGATTTCAGAACCAGGTCATTGGGAAGTCCGCTCTCCTCGGTTCCAAACAGGATCCCCACCTTTCCCAGGTGCTCCTTTTTTTTGCTGAGCAAGCTTGTAAGATCTCTGCTGCTATGGTAATCGTGTTTGGTAGTCCGCCTTTTGGCAGTGGTACAGACAACCAGGTCCAGGTCGGCCACGGCTGATCCATATTCTTCAAACACTTCAGCGGATTGAAGGATATCGTGTGATGCATGGGCCAGCATCAGGGCCTCATCGTTCAGGTGCATGCAGGGATCGATGAGCCTCAGGTGACGGAACCCCATGGTCTTAATGGCCCGGGCCGCAGCTCCCACATTCCCGGATACGGCAGGTTTGTATAGTATGAAATAAATCTCCACGCCCCGAAATTACAACTTTTCCATCTGTTTGATCAGTCGTTTTCCCCGCGAGGCAAAACCAACAGTGTTATTCTCCATTTGATCTTCCAATACGGCCACCAGTTCATCTTTCAGCTCGGGGTAAATAAGCACGTGATTGTATACGATCTGCATGGCGTGAACCTTCACAGCCAGCGGGTAGAGTTCTGACACCAGGTAGCGGAAACAGAGATCGATGAGCAAACCCTGTTCTTCTTCAGGGATGTCGTAACGGCACAGCAGCCTGAGCAGGGAACGCAGGGAACCATTCGATTCCAGGGCGGGCAGGGATTGTATAATCTTGCTGAGATAGGTGGAGGCCAATCCTGCTTGCTGTTCATCGCTTCCATCCAGAACCCAGCTGGCCCGCCAGGCAACAGGATCCTTGTCATAAAGGGCCAGGTCAAGAAGAGATTCGAAATGAGCCCTGGTTTCAATCACTTCCCTGATGTAGAGATCTTTTGTGGCCCCCGAAGGGAAGTTCAACAGCAGGGACCGGAAATCCATTACTCAGCTTTTTCTTCGTCAGTTTTTTGTCTCATGGACATCACCGAGTATCCACCTGTGGCTACCGAATGGCTGTGGTTCATGTCGATCTTGGTCACCAGCATAACGGTCTTTTTACCATTCTCCTTGTCCAGCAGATCATACTCCAGAACCATGCCGTTGAGTGCGTAGGCATGCGTGAACATGGCCCCAAAGGTTTGTTTGTTTTTAAGCCACTCTTTACGCATATCCTTGCCCAGTTCTTCGGACACCCACATATGGATCTCGGTCGATTCATCCTCTGTCAGGTACTCGTCGCACTTATAGCCCAGGATATTCTTGCTCTTACCTGTTTTCTTAATGTTATAGGCCTCATCCAGATCAACAGTCTCCTCCTCTTCTGCATATTCCTCGGCCAAATCAGCCATGGCCTCCGGATCGATGGTGGTGGCAAAGCCGGTCTTTTCCCCATCGCTGTCGGTCAGAATCAGCATAGCACTGTTTTTAGTATCAAAGACGATGGTCGATTGATCATTGTCATTCTTAAACACCATGGCATAATCTGCCTTTGTCTTGTTCACATAATTATCATACATCATCTGGTCGTCCAGACTTCCATTCTTTTTGTAATTGGAGATTTCCATCTGGATGTAGGCATCAAAACTGTAGGAAGGTTCATAGTCCACGTTCCCCGTGAGTCCCAGGGCATCCATCATCACTTTGTTAGAGAATCTGGCGTTGGAAGATTCGGAGGCATCGTCTATCTCAACTACAGTGGTACTGTCATTTTTGACTTCTACTTTTTCCTTGTTGAGCCTTTGCATTACTTTTTGTCGCAGGCTTTGAGATTTTAACTCCTGTACAGAAAAGATCAGGGCTACAATGGCAAGGAATGTAAAGATACGTTTCATGGTTTTTGTGTTTTAGCTTCTATGCAAGTTAATAACTATATATTTGAAGAACAACGTAGCTATGATGAAGTTCATTTTCCCTTTGATACATGGCCGTTTGGTAAGGAGGTACAAACGCTTTTTAGCCGATGTGACTCTCGATGATGGAAGCGTAGTCACAGCACATTGCACCAATTCGGGAACTATGAAGAGTTGCCTGGAAGAGGGCGCCGAAGTCTGGCTATCACCAGCAGAAGATCCGAAGCGCAAGACCCGCTATACCTGGGAAATGATTCACATTGGGGGAAGCTGGGTGGGAATCAATACATCCAATCCCAATGCCCTGGCCTTTGAATGGATTTCTAAGGGTCTGGTACCCGGACTGGAAGGGCTGAGCGCATTAAGGCGGGAAGTGAAGTGGGAGGACAGCCGTTTTGACCTATATGGTGAAGAGTTGGGTGAAGGATCGGTTGAAGGATCGGGTGAAGGGACCGGCAAAGGTTCCGGCAGGGGCTGTTTTGTTGAGGTAAAGAATGTGACGCTGAAAGAAGGTGGTAGGGCTCTTTTTCCTGATGCAGTGACCGAGCGTGGGAGGAAGCATCTTAATACCCTGGTAAGAGTCAGAAAAGCCGGGATGAGGGCAGTTATGCTTTACGTGGTCCAGCGTATGGATGTGAGGATATTTTCTCCTGCCAGGGAGATAGATCCTGCCTACGGCAAAGCCCTGGATGAGGCGGTACGTCAGGGCGTGGAAATCTTCGTAGTTCAGGCAATGGTCTCTCCTGAAAGCATAGAATTTCACAAGCTGCTGCCTGTGGAACTATAAGGGATCAATGCTTATTGCGAAGGCTCACAGAGTT
>Ga0316191_10001778_pt1 | contig 15375 bp, 14 predicted proteins | sample Eddworburr2cm_MG_FD_204928 | JGI IMG/M metagenome (GOLD analysis project Ga0316191, IMG submission 204928) | Coastal sediment microbial communities from Maine, United States - Eddy worm burrow 2 cm | ecosystem: Environmental > Aquatic > Marine > Coastal > Sediment | place: USA: Maine...
CCCCCATCCTGTCAGGCACCGGGGGCTCGTTGAAGATCTCCGATCAACCGGAAGCGCTCTACCTGGAAGCAGCCCGGCGCACCCTGGCAGGCGCCGGTGAGTCAGACGACATTGGCTCGGCGATCCGCGGCCTGTTGGCGCATCTCGACAACCGCTTTGACCATGCCGAGTCCATGCTGGTGGATCTGCTTGCCCGACGCGATCAGTGGCTCCCCCGGGTAACGGCGCCGGGCGCCATGACTCTCGATGCGCGCAGAGAATGGCTGGAGAACAGCCTGCGCAACCAGATCGAGTCGACCCTCATGCTGGCGAGATCTGCATGCCCTGAGGCGCTGGTCGAACGATTGCCGCCGCTGGCCGCATATGCTGCAGATCAACTCGGCGAAGCAGGCATCGATTCGGCCGTCGGCGCCTGCCGTGAACTAACGGATTGGCCGACCACCAACGCCGCCGATGTGGGGACATGGAAGGGGTTGGCAGACATGTTGCTTGTCAAGAGCGGCAAGACCTGGCGCAAGACCGTCACAAGAAACAACGGCTTTCCCACCAGCGATCGCCGTCGTAAAGACGAGATGCTGGAGTTGCTGGCATACCTGGGCGACTGCGAGCCGTTGATACCGGTCATGGAGGAGATCCGCGAGCTGCCCACGCCGGGCTATGACGAGCGACAATGGCAGATACTCGAGCGGCTTCTGACCGTCCTGCCACGATGTGCGGCGGAACTGGAGGTCGTCATCCGTCAGACCGGTTCGGGCGACTATGTGGCGGTCGCCGGAGGTGCCCGACGTGCTCTTGATAGCGGCGAGGGCCCGACTGATCTGGCGCTGGCGCTGGACTACCGACTCCGCCATCTGCTGGTGGACGAGTTCCAGGACACGTCTATCGGTCAGGTGGAACTCCTGCGCCTGTTGACCGCCGGTTGGGAAGAAACAGACGGACGGACGCTGTTCTGCGTCGGTGATCCCATGCAATCCATATACGGATTCAGGGAAGCCGAGGTCGGACTGTTTCTCGAGCTCAGACGGCTTCGACGCATCAACGAGGTGCCGCTTGAGGAGTTGATCCTGCACTCCAACTTCCGCTCCGATCGGGGAGTCGTAGCATGGGTCAATGAAACCCTTGCCGGTGTGATGCCGAGCTTCGAGGACGCCAGACTCGGCGGCGTACCGTTCGTATCGGCCACCGCTGTCCGCGAGCCAGGATACCAAGACGCGGTCTGCTTCCACGCCTTCCCCGATGACGACGGCAGCGCAGAAGCGCGAACGGTGTCGGAAGTGGTCAGTCGGATAAGAGAGCGCGCGCCCGAAGCCTCGATCGCGATCCTGGTCAGAGCCAAGAGCCACCTGCAGAGAATCGCACCTGCCCTGAAGATCGTTGGTCTGAAAGCGCAGGCCGTGGACATAGAGAACCTGGCAGACCGGCCGGTCATCCAGGACCTCATATCACTGACACGGGCGCTGTGTCATTGCGCCGATCGCACCGCCTGGCTTGCCATACTTCGCGCACCCTGGTGCGGCATGAGACTTGCGGAGCTTGCCGCTATCGCCGGCGACAGGACCCTGTCTATCTGGGAACGCATGCGAGATCCCAAGGTAGTGAATTCTATCGACCGCACGGAAAGAGAACGACTTGCCCGGTTCAGCAGTATTCTCGACGACGTGCTGCAGGAACGCGGTCGCAGGCCGTTGCATCGCCTCGTCAAGAGCGCCTGGCTGGCCCTGGGAGGCCCGGCGACGGTTGATAGTCCTGCCGCGCTCGTCGACGCCGAGAGCTTCTTCGTCAAGCTGGGCGAACTGGAGCAGGGTGCTGATCTGGAAGAACCAGCGCGGCTGGAAGAACAACTGATCAAACTGTTTGCCACTCCAGATCCCGAGGCCGACGACAGCCTGCAGCTGATGACCATACACAAGGCCAAGGGGCTGCAGTTCGACTATGTCCTGATCCCCGGTCTGGATCGCTCGACCGGCCGGGGCGAGACCCAGTTGCTGCACTGGCTGGAGGCGCCCCGGGCGGATGGCCCGGCTGACCTTATACTGGCGCCGATCGAGGAACACGGGGCTGAGCGGGATCCTCTCCATGTCTACCTGAGAAGGCAGGAAGCGAAGAAGTCGGCGTACGAACTGGGGCGCTTGCTCTATGTTGCCGTGACCCGGGCCCGTCGCCGGATCCACCTCTTCGGGTCGGTCAGAACTTCGGCCGCGGCCAGTGGCGGCCATGAATTCAGGCCGCCGGGCAAGGGCACGCTCCTGGACCTGCTCTGGCCCTCCTGCGAGAAACGGTTCCTGGCCACCCTTGAGTCACAGTCCCCGGAAGCCGCTGCGGCCCCGGCCATCGATCCGGCCGCCGATCGTCAGAAGATCCAGCGATTGTCTTCCGAATGGCGACTGCCACAACTTTCTGGCGATCTGTTTGCGGCACCCCTGGACCCGCGTTCCCATGACCGGTCCGGTGAAGTCGAGTACTGGTGGGCGGGGCGGGCCAGCCGGGCGGTCGGGCGGGTCGTTCATCACTGGCTCGATCGATTCTCTTCGGATGGCATCGATGAGTGGACAACCGACCGGGCCCAGGGGATTCGTCCCCGGATCGAACGGATGCTGGCAGAGGAAGGTTTGGAGCCGGAGCTCAGCGTGGCCGCGACAGACAAGGTCGTCACGGCCGTGACGCGAGCCCTTGAGGACGACAACGGCCGCTGGATACTCTCCAGCGACCACCGTGAGATTCACAATGAGTATGCCATCGCCGGCGTGGAAGACGGCAGACCGGTGCACGCCGTCATCGACCGGACTTTTCTTGATGAAGATGGACTGCGATGGGTGGTCGATTACAAGACAGGTGAACACGAGGGCGCCGATCTCGATACCTTCCTGGACCGCGAGGTCGAGCGCTACCGTGATCAGATGGAACGCTACGGTCGACTGATGAGGGCACTACACCCGCATGACACTGTCAGGCTGGCGCTGTATTTCCCCATGCACGGGCGCATGCGCAGCTGGGATTGGCAGGGAACAGCCTAAAGGGAGCCCTGTTGACTGAACCGGCGGAAGCCACGGCTGTCCTCCTGTCCCAGGAACTGCAGGCCCTGCACGATTTCCTGGGGCGCGTCCGGTTTCGCCGCGACCAGGCCATCAACCACGAATCGACCGTCCGGCTGCACCTCAATACGGCCTTGATCGATGAGGAGAGGACCATCCAGCGCCCGTACAACGCCCTGGAACGGCCCGGTCTGATCCGCAGGAATCGCTATCTCGATGCTCCCCAGATCAACATCCCTGAGACCCATGGGCTGCACGGAATCAATAACGGCCAGGCCGCCAAACCGTGTCAGTAGTCCGGATTCCAGTCTCAGTTCGGGGATGGAAACGCTCAGGTTGCCGTCGGTACCGGCGAGATTGATCCAGGATGACAACGACCTCAGCGTGGCGGCGATCTTCAGATCCGCTGCCTGGACGTCCGTGGAGCCACGCAGGATCACTGTGCCCGAAACGAAACCATCCGGCCGCTCCGCCTTAAGATCCCAGGAGGGTCGCCCTAGCAGGAACGACCCGGGTCGCGCATCCCAGCGAAGACTGCCCACGTCAACGACGCCGATGCGAACCTGGGACGCTGAGCCCTCCCATACGGTTCCGGTGACGCCGGCCAGCGACGCGCCGCCCGGCACCAGCCAGCTGACTGCGACCGAGGCCGGCCACAGGACGATTGCAAAGATGAGGAAGAGCAGCACCCCCAGCGCGGTCAGCAGCAACGGTCGACGCATCAGCCGGGCTGCCTCAGCATCAGACTCACCGTGACTGTCCCATTCGCCGACCCGCGTTCGAATGTCGCTGATTCCAGCGCGAGGCCGTGACCGGCCTGAAGTTGCCCGAGCCATTGGGTGACGACATCGAAAGGAGCCCCTTCGAGCCTGACCCGAATGCCGTCCTCGCCTACCGGCTGATTCCTTGTCAGTGACTCACCGATGCCCGACTGCCGCGCCGTTCTGTCGATCACGACGACCAGCGACTGGTCCGGATCGCCTGCCGCTGTGGACACGTCTCCCGCCGACCGGATCTCGGCAGCAGCCGTCTGCATCCATGACAGTGACGCCCGCTTGCTCTCAATGCGGGTGTTCATTCGGTCAACACCAGAAGCCAGTGGCGCCAGCACTATGGACCAGAAAAGTATCACTGCCACGACGCCGGTACCGGCGGACACGATCAGACGCTCTCGGGGCGCCAGACTCTCAAACCAGTCCCTCATGCGCCCGGTACCGTCAGCTGGATCCGGCCTTGCACCGCATCACCCCGCGGATTGGCGGACAGGATCGCCGCATCGAGCGAGCCTGACGCCTCCACCGACCTCTGGATCGAGTCGAGGGCGTCAACACTCGGGGCCGTAAGTTTCACCTCCATGATCCCGGTTCTGAAGCTGAGCGAATCGACCCGGGAACCCGGCGCCGCACCGATGGCCTGGCTCAACGCTTCAAGAGACTGCAGGAAAGGAGCCTCCGCCTCCCCGCGGGCTGCACGAATCGCCGCGAGGCGCGTTTCCATCTGGCGCCGTGGGTTGACGATGCGTTGCACACCAGGCATCGCGTCCTTGAAGACCTTCTCTATGGCGGCATCGAGTTCCGCATCGACGCTCTTGAGCCTGGACAACTCGATCGCCTGGCGACCGATGGTGATCACCACCAGCGCCAACAGGAGGGCAGCAGCAGTCCGCCACGGGCGCCACATCTTCTCCATGCCCGTTCTTGGAGCGTATTTGCCTTGCAGGAGATTGACGCCGGGATTGCTGATTACGCCCGCGGCAAGGTGTGGCAGGGTGCCGTCCGGGAGCAGCTTCACGTCGAGGCTCACCAGGTCCTCGCGAAGGGATTCCAGGTCTGCTTCGTACTGACGTCGTTCATCCGCCCCGAGATAGACGGTCAGGTGCGACGCCCGCTCGGACTCCCCCTGATCCTGCCGCGGATCTGCAAACACGAGAAAGTCGTCTATGGAGTCTCCCTCAATCGCAATCGGCGGCTCGCCGGGCCGCCTCGCCAGGCAGGTGTCGCGTTCGAGCATCCAGACGCTGGCCGTCGGCGACCCCGGCATGCTGTCATGCTCGGCGTATAAGGCGGCCGGCTCGATACCCACTTCACCCAGCTGTGCCAGCCAGCCTTCCAGGTCTTCGCGTCGGACGATCGCCACCGGCACAGCGCCGGAGGCCATGCGACGGCCAGATGAGAAGTGCAGTTTGTCCAGGTCCTCTGCGACCTGCTCTTCGAGTGCGAATGGCAGCGCCTGTCGAAACTTGGCGGCATTCCGGATCGGCAGATTGACGGACGTGAGCAGTACCCGGTTCGCCGATGCCAGGATCACAACCCTGCGGTCACCGACCTTTTCTGCGGCGACGGACAGGGGCCCATGTTCCACGGAGCCAGACCGCGCGCCGGTGCTATCAACCGGCAACCAGCTGGCCTGCGCTCCTTCGGCAAGGCGGATTACAAAAATCTCGGCCATTCTCAATCGATTCCTGTACTGCGGAGAATCGTACGCACCTCGGCACTGCCTGCGCGTTCAAGCAGACTGTACATGGTGAGTTGGGCACTGCCAATATTGACCCGGACCGCCAGCCGGAAATACTGGCTGCGGACAGACAATGGCGCAGAGATCTCCTCCGGCAACACGTCTGACAGCTCCGTCAGGTCTTCGTAACCGTCTTCCGGGCGATCTTCGATAATGCGGGCGGCATCCGAAGCCGAGATCTCGTCGGACAGCGACATGAGCACGGGGACAGTGGCGGTGTTGATGTTGATCGTCGTCCCTCCTGGCAGGGCGCTGACATGTGGAGCGAGAGTATTGAAGGTCTCCAGATCCATCTCCGGAAGCGCCAGAATCTCGCTGATGCTGGTCACGATCCTGTTAGGCGGACGATAGGGAGGTTCCTGGCCCAGATAAACCGTGTCTTCGGCGCCATCGGGAAAGTTCGGATTGATGTCGGCATCAATCCAGTCCGCCAGGAGTCCCGCCCACCGGCGATCCAGGTCCAGACTTGTCAGTAGCCGTTCGAACTGAGAGACGGCTTCCGCATCGGTCTTGCCATCAGCGTCAGCGAGATTGTTGATATTGAAGCGACCATGCAGGTCGGTCAGCGCGCCGTCCACCGTGCCGCCTTCAATCGGCAGCGGCGGCAGATTCGTCGCCCAGGCTTCCCCCGGGTGATCCACGTCATCGTCCTCTGCGTCTTCAACCAGAGTGCGCGCCGCCCAGGCCTCGGCTCCAAGGGCATAGTTGAAACCGAGCTCAGAGTAGAGCAGCGACTCGGTGCGGCGCTGATCGAGATGAAAATCCCACAGCGCCGTTCCAGTCAGGATGGTCGCGAGCGCGACAATCAGCATCGCCGTGATCAAAGCGACGCCGGATTGCGTCCCGGCGGCATGGATCGAATGGCAGCTCACCCGGGAATCTCCATGATCCGAGTGATCTCACCCCAGTCATTCAGTAACAGCACGATCTCTACGGCCCGGGGCAGCAAGGGCGTGTCATCTGCCAGGTCAGGCGCGGGCCATTGGTCGACCCATTCCCCGCTGGCATCGAGGAACCTGAGTTCGAAAGACTCGACACCATCGAGTAGCTCCGACTCGAACTCCTGCTGCTCCAGCAGCCGATCGAGAACTGCCCAGTAGGTCCTGATCAGGACGCCTTCTTCCACCCGGTATGCAACCCTCTGCAGGGTAGAGCGATGCCTGCCGAGCGGATTCGACCAACCGGCCCGGGTGAGTTCGGCGGAGTCCAGATCGCGGCCGTCGGCGACGAGGGCGGGCTTCCAGCCTTCACCCAGTTCCTCACGCACCGATCTTGGCTGTATCTGTCCGAAGTCTGTAGAGAGCTGCCGCACAGCGAACTGCACGGCCCGGAGACGGCCGGCCGAAGCCTCAAGTGCCTGTTGTTGTCTCAGGACCGCGTCGAGGCCGCCGTAAGCCATATAGGCAACGATGGCAAATATGGCCATGGCGACCAGGACCTCGAGCAGGGTGAAGCCGCTCTGCAGGCGGCGCGTGACGCGCCGGGTCACTGACCTTCCTCCGGGTCGGACCCATCATCCTCATCCTGCGACGCATCATTGGCTGCGGCATCCGGATCCTGCTGAGCAGATCCTGCCGCCGGCCCAGCCCAGGCGACTCCGCCGAGCCGGGCGGTCGGTTGCGGGGTGATGAACCCGACCGAGCGTCCGACGATCCGCTCCTGGTCATCCACGTAAGTGACGTCTATGTCGATGCGTCGCAAGTCCTCGACCCCGGTCTCCGAAATCGTCGCCTGCCAACGGTAGTTGCTGCCGGCGAATTCCACATCGCCATCGAACTGGCTCACGCCCGGAAACTCTCCGCTCAGGCGCAACCGTGTGATCTCGTTGGATGCGATCCAGCTTGCCAGCGTTCGCTCCTTCATCTGTACGAAACCGCTGCTGATCTGAATGATCAGATTGAAGGCCGCGATGATCCCCAGGCTAACGACCGCCAAAGCGACGACGACTTCAATCAGCGTAAAGCCTGACGCCGGGCGCATTTCGACCTCAGTACGCATCCTCGCCCTCTGAGATCAATTCGATGCTGCCATCGGCTTCGCCGGTAATGATGTAGCGCAGGTCGGCGAATTCTCTCTCGAGCACCAGCTCGAACGGGAGCAATTCGCCACTGGAGAAAAAAGCAACCTGGGGAACGATGTCCTGCGGATCGTCTTGCGGCTCCAGGCTGACAGGCTGCTGTTCGACGAACAGCGAAACATAGACGCCCTCTGGAATATCACGCTGACGGAAAGTGGTGTCGCCTGAAAGCGGACTCCACAGTTGGGAATCGGGCGAAAACGCGTAGAAACTATAACTCCCTTCTTCGACATAGAGACCGAGATCCCTACCCTGGAAGAGGGCTTCCTCGACGCCCAACTGCAACAGCGCCACCAGGCGGCGGGCCTCCCGTTCGATCTCCTCGTCGTTACCGAGGGTACCGATCGACAAGACGGCCGTGGCCGCGATGATGGCCAGGATGACGACGACGACGAGTAATTCGAGAAGAGTGAACCCTCTCGGAGCAGTTGTTGGCAGAGTGGCGGCGCGCGCGCTCAGTCGATGTTCCAGTTGCCGATATCCGCGTTTATACCTTCGCCGCCAGGCTGTTGATCGGCGCCGAGAGTATAGACGTCGAATTCCCCATTCTGCCCCGGATACAGGTATTCGTAAGGCGCGCCCCATGGGTCCAAGGGGATCTTGTCCAGATAGCCGCCTTGCTTCCAGTTGCGGATGGATGGATCTGCCGGCTGGTTGACCAAGGCCTCGAGTCCCTGGTCGGTGGACGGGTACCGGAAGTTGTCCAGTCGATACAGATGCAGGGCACTCTCTACGGCCCGGACATCCTGCTTGGCCCTGTTGATCTGGGCGTCGTCGATGCGGCTGATGACGTTCGGGGCGACCAGTGCGGCCAGGATGCCAAGGATCACGACGACGACCATGATCTCGATCAGGGTAAAACCTGCTTCGCGGTCAACGCGTCGATCTGCAATACTCTTCGAAAATCTCATATCGGGTCTGTCACACTCGGTTGGATCCGTGGACCGGGCCCCACGGAAGTCGGGCTTATCGCGCTTATGATATCAGGAATACCGACCGGTCAAGCGCCTGCCGCAGCGGCTCGCGGCAGGCCAGTCGGCTGGATCTGCCTGGCCGCGCTGGGGGTCCTGGTCTTGGGCTTGCAGGTGGGCGGCGACGGCGTCCGTGTCGCCCTCCAGTATGACCGCGAAGCGATCGGGGAGGGCCAGGTCTGGCGCCTGCTCACAGGTCATCTCGTACACCTCGGCTGGCGGCACGCGGTCCTGAATGTCACCGGTCTGTTCATCGTCGCGGTGGCCTTTCGGGGAATGTTCGAGCGCCACGCCTGGATGATCGTCGGCCTCGGATCACTCGCTGCAGTCGATATCGGTTTGATGACAGGGTCCCCGGAGCTACTCTGGTACGTGGGCCTGTCCGGCGTCCTGCACGGGGTAGTCAGCGCCGCGGCCGTGGGCCTCCTGGCCCAGCGGCGCGCGCTGGGCGCTATCGCCCTGGGGGTGGTCGCCATCAAAGTCGTCCATGAGAACTGGTCAGGCGCGGCCCCCGCGGCCGAAGCCTGGATCGGCGGGGATATCGTCGTAGCGGCTCACCTGTGGGGAGCGATCGGTGGAATCCTTGCGGCCGTCAGCGTGATCTGGGCCCGCGGCCACACCAGATCGTTATAATCGCCAGCGCCGCTCCGGGCGGGCAGCAATCGACTGTGGAGGAGAGAATCGGATGTCGTTCGCAATGACTTTCCCTGGTCAGGGATCCCAGTCCGTAGGGATGCTTGCGGATCTCGGTCAAGCCGTTCCCGAGGTCATGCAGACCTTTGAGCAGGCGTCGGCAAGCCTGGGATACGATCTATGGCAACTGATCCAGAACGGGCCCGAGGAGGTATTAGGCCAGACCGACAGGACTCAACCCGCACTATTGGCGGCCGGTGTCTCGGTGTTCCGGGCATGGCGATCGCGGGGCGGACCCATGCCTCAAACCATGGCCGGTCACAGCCTGGGCGAGTATACGGCGCTGGTCTGCGCCGGCCGTCTGGGATTCGAGGATGCCATCGCGCTGGTGAGATTCAGAGGCGAGATCATGCAGGCCGCTGTGCCGCCGGGCGCGGGCGCGATGGCCGCTATCCTGGGGCTGGACGACGAAGAAGTCATCTCGGCCTGTGCGGAAGCCAGTGGCCGACAGGTTGTGGAAGCCGTCAATTTCAATGCGCCAGGCCAGGTCGTGATCGCTGGCGACTCAGCGGCGGTTGACCGGGCAGTGGACGTTGCCAAGAAGCGCGGTGCACGACGCGCCATCGTCCTGCAGGTGAGCGTGCCGTCACACTGCTCTCTTATGCGGGGAGCCGCCGACCGGCTCGGGCAGCGGCTTGCAGATGTCAGCATAGAGAGCAGTGACCTGCCGGTGTTCCACAACGTAGACGCCAGTCCACATTCCAATCCGGATGAAATCCGGGCGGCGCTCAGTCAACAATTGTATCGGCCGGTGCGCTGGACCCAGTGTATCAATGCGATGCACGACGCTGGTGCCAGGACGTTCGCGGAAGCCGGGCCGGGCAAGGTACTGACCGGTCTGATGAGACGTATCGACCGATCGCTGGAGGCCATTTCGCTGCACGATGAAGGCAGCCTCGCAAGCGGACTGTCACAGATGAAGTCGGGAGATGAACAATGACGGCGAAAACGCTCGAAAATGAGGTCGCGCTCGTTACCGGCGCCTCACGTGGAATCGGCCATGCCATCGCCCTGGCACTCGGGACCCGGGGATGCACGGTGATCGGTACGGCCACCTCTGTGGATGGCGCCGAGCAGATTTCGGGTGTACTCCGGGAACAGGGGATCCGTGGACGGGGAGTCAGACTGAACGTCGCCGAGCCGGACTCCGTGGACGAGGTGGTTAAGGGTATCGCCGCGGAGGAGGGCCCGGTCAGCATCCTGGTCAACAACGCGGGCGTGACCCGTGACAATCTGCTGCTGAGAATGAAACCCGAGGATTGGGACACGGTGATCGAGACCAATCTCACGGCCCTCTATCGCACGTCCCGGGCATGCCTTCGGGGAATGATGAAGCTCAGACGCGGCCGCATCATCAATATCGGTTCCGTGGTGGGCCTTATGGGCAACCCCGGGCAGGGTAACTATTGCGCATCCAAGGCCGGGATGATCGGATTTGCCAAGTCACTCGCCCGCGAGGTGGGCTCCCGGAATATCACCGTCAATACGGTGGCTCCGGGCTTCATCGAGACAGACATGACCCGGGAGATGGAGGCATCCCAGAGGCAGGCGCTGGCCGCCCAGATTCCGCTGGCACGCCTTGGTTTGCCAGAGGACATAGCGGAGGCGGTCGCTTTTCTGGCTTCACCTGCCGCCGCCTATATCACCGGCGAGACGCTGAACGTCAATGGCGGGATGTACATGGCATGACTCGCGGCCCGGTCAACGGCGAGTTGCCCCCCCGGCGAGGCGCCGCCGGGCCTGTTATAGATTGACTCCATGATATTCAATACAATACCTGTCTTGGCCCGGGGCCGGACTGCGGCGGGGCGATTGTGGACCACCGAATCTTGAGGACCGACAAGTAATGAGCAGCATCGAAGAACAGGTCAAGAACATCGTCGCGGAACAGTTGGGGGTAAAAGAAGAAGAAGTTACCGCCGAGGCGTCTTTCGTCGATGATCTGGGTGCCGATTCCCTGGACACGGTAGAGCTCGTCATGGCGCTCGAAGAGGCATTCGAGTGCGAAATTCCTGACGAGGAGGCCGAGAAAATCACGACGGTCCAGCAGGCTATTGATTACGTCAAGGAACGCGCCAGCGACAACTGATCGCAGCGCTCCCCGGGACCTGACGTCGTCTGGAGCGGCGCCTCGGGTCGATGGCTCACCCCTTTCGAGGTGAAACCCTTGTCCAAACGCCGTGTTGTAGTCACCGGACTCGGAATCGTATCCCCTGTGGGAAATACGGTTGCTTCGGCGTGGCAGGCTGTTCTGGAAGGTCGCAGCGGTATCGGCCCGATTACGCGGTTGGACAGCAGCAAATTCAGCACCCGGATCGGGGGCTGTATCCATGACTTCGATATCAGCGAGTACATATCCCCCAAGGACATGCGCAAGATGGACGCGTTCATGCACTATGGCGTGGCGTCCTGTGTACAGGCCATCCTGGACTCCGGTTTCGAGGTCACTGACGAAAGCTCTCCGCGTATCGGCGTCGCGTTTGGCTCCGGGATAGGCGGGCTGGAGACTATCGAGGCCAATTTCGAGAAATATCTGGTGGCGGACAAGTCCCCGCGCAGGATTTCGCCGTTCTTCATCCCGGGCAGCATCATCAACATGGTGGCCGGACACGTTTCGATCGCCTACGGCATTCGCGGCCCGAACCTGTCGCTGGTAACGGCGTGCACGACCGCCACCCACAACATCGGCATTGGCGCCCGGTGTATCGCGTATGGCGACGCCGACATCATGGTGGCCGGCGGATCGGAGATGGCCACCACGGCCCTGGGCCTTGGCGGTTTCTGTTCGGCGAAGGCTTTGTCCACGCGCAACGACGCGCCCGAGAAAGCCAGCCGGCCATGGGATCGTGATCGCGACGGTTTCGTCCTCAGCGACGGCGCCGGCGCTTTGGTTATTGAAGAGTACGAGCATGCCAGGGCCCGCGGCGCAACAATTTACGCCGAGCTAGCCGGATTCGGCATGAGCGGCGATGCACATCACATCACCGCACCGCTGGCCACTGGCGAAGGCGCTCAGCTGTGCATGGAAAATGCCATGCGCGATGCCCAGGTGACCGCCGACGAGGTCGACTACATCAATGCTCACGGCACATCGACGCCGCTTGGCGACAAAGCGGAAACGGTTGCCATCAAGGGCGCATTCGGGTCCCGGGCAGGCGAGGTGGCCGTCAGTTCAACGAAGTCCATGACCGGACACCTGCTCGGCGCGGCAGGCGCCGTAGAAGCCATTTTCTCGATTCTTGCCATCCGCGATGGCGTCGCACCGCCGACGATCAATTACGATACGCCGGACCCCGAGTGCGATCTGGACTACGTGCCTAATGAGGCGCGGGAAATGCCTATTCGGGTAAGCCTTTCGAATTCATTCGGTTTCGGCGGAACCAACGGCACGCTGGTGTTCCGCGCGCCGGACTAGCCGCCTGGCAAGTCCGGCTGTCGATGTCAGGTCTGTGGGGAACCGAGCAAAAGCGAGCCGTTGAGTATCGCGATGACCTCGCGCTGACAATTCACCAGAACACCCCGGACCGTTACCCGTTTCTTCTCGAGAGCGCGGCGCGCAATACGCGACTGGGACGCTTCGACATTCTGTTCTCCTTTCCGGGCGAAACACTGACTCTCGATCACAGGGGCACCCTGGGCGGAGCGGTCTCTGACGGTTCGCACGATTTCCTGACCGCCCTCAACGGCTGGTGGCAACATGAGCATATCGAACTGCCCGCATCCGACAGCCCGTTTCGTGGCGGCTGGTTCGTCTTCCTCGCCTACGAACTCGCCGATCAGATAGAACCCACGCTCGGACTGAGCCCAAGCGGACCGCTGCCTGTTGCCCTGGCCGTGAGGATAAGGTCCGGGATGGTTGTCGATCATGCCACCCGGTCCGCGTGGGTGTTCGCCGAACAGGGTCACGAGCATCTGCTCGCCGACATGCTCGAGGATGCCCGAACTGGCGTGTCTGATGAGCGGTCGGACCCGGGGCATGGATCGCTGTTGGCGAGCAGCCTGATCGAGGAACCGGAACAGCGCTACCTGGACGCAATCGCGCGCGCAAAACACTATATCCGGGACGGAGACATATTCCAGGCCAATCTCTCCCGTCACTGGCAGGGCCGGCTCGCGGACGGTGTCACGCCGGTCGATGTCTACAGGAGACTGCGGTCAAGAAATCCCGGACCGTTCGCCGGCATGATGCGTTGGGCAGAACAGTACGTGCTGAGTTCTTCGCCAGAGCGGCTCTTACGCATCCGCGATGGCGTGGCAGAGACGCGTCCGATCGCCGGGACTCGTCCGCGTGGCGAAGATGACGCCAGCGATCGTGATCTGTCGGTCGAACTCATCAGTCACCCGAAAGAGCGTGCAGAGCACGTGATGCTCATCGATCTGGAGAGGAACGACCTGGGCAGGGTGTGTATGCCGGGCAGCGTCGAGGTCGATGAACTGATGGTCGTCGAAAGCTATGCCCACGTTCACCACATCGTCTCGAACGTTCGCGGTCGCCTGAGACCCGAGGTCCTGCCGGGAGATGCGTTGCGGGCTGTATTCCCCGGAGGCACCATCACCGGATGTCCGAAGGTCCGCTGTATGGAGATCATCGACGAGCTGGAGCCTCTGGCGCGCGCGGCATACACCGGCACATTTGGCTACATAAACCGTGACGGCAGCATGGACACCAACATCCTCATACGGACGCTCCAGCTCGACGGCCCGGACCTGTGTTTTCGCGCCGGCGGCGGCATTGTGGCAGACTCAGATCCGGCTGCAGAGCTGCAAGAGACGCGCGCCAAGGCACGCGGATTGCGCCTCGCCCTGGAGGGTTGCGCCGAGTGACATCACCCCAGCGCCCGATGCCGCCCACGATACCCAGTGATGACCGCGGTCTTGCTTATGGCGACGGACTGTTCGAGACCATGCGGGTCCGGCGAGGTCGAGTACCACTATTGCAACGGCACCTCGATCGGCTGTTGCTTGGTTGCAGGAGACTCGGTATTTCAGCGCCCTCACGCGAAACCTTGATCCGGCATGTCGAGGACGCAATCGAGTCTCTTGGCAACGAGGGTATCGTGAAATTGATGCTCACCCGGGGAAGCGGTGGACGTGGGTACCGGCCCGACCGTTGCCAACCTCGATGCATCACCTACACTCATCCGCTTGCGGATCCCGGAGGCGACCGCGCTCGCACAGGTGCTGTGATCCAGCTCTGCAAGACAAGAATCGGCCGCAGCCCTGCCACCGCCGGTCTGAAACATCTTGGCAAGCTGGAGCAGGTCCTGGCGGCAATGGAATTGCGCGATGATGTGGACGAAGGACTGATGCTGGATGAACTCGATCATGTGATCGAAGGGACCCGCTCAAATCTGTTCCTGGCAGGCGATGACCGGCTGCTCACACCGGCCCTGGACTTCTCAGGGGTCGCCGGGGTGATGCGCGGCTGGGTGATCGATGCAGCAAGTCAACTCGGTATGACAGTCGAAGAGTCAGCCGTCTCGCTCGATGATCTGGCGAACGCGGACGAGATTTTTCTTACCAATTCTGTGACCGGGATCTGGCCGGTGGTCCGCATCCGTGGACTCGACTGGGAGAGCGGCTGCGGATCGATGACAAGCAGGCTGGTGACCGCATTGGACGAGGAGGTCGGGGCGTGGGGCGACTGACCCGAATCCCCTTGCTGGCGCTGGGACTGGTGGTCGCGGTCGGCATCATCAGCATCCTGTATGTCCGGCACTATCTGGAGTCTCCGCTTCCTGTAGCGCGATCCGAGACATTCTCGATACCAGCAGGTCGGGGCACTCGTGCTGTCGCCAGCGATCTTGAGCGGGGGGGTCTGCTAAGCCAGCCGCAGCTCTTTGCCCTCTACGCGCGTTACCGGGGGCTGGCCAGCGATATCAAGGCAGGCGAATACCTGATCGAAGTCGGACAGACGCCTGCAGGTCTGTTGGCGCAATTCGTGGAGGGCAGGGTAGTTCTGCATAGCCTGACGCTGGTAGAGGGCTGGACCTTTCGTCAAGCTCTCGACGCAATTCAGTCGCACGAGGCGGTTGACGTCGTACTGGACAGTGACGACGAGTCAGGCATCGCGCGTCTGACCGGGCTG
>Ga0316191_10001780_pt1 | contig 15368 bp, 17 predicted proteins | sample Eddworburr2cm_MG_FD_204928 | JGI IMG/M metagenome (GOLD analysis project Ga0316191, IMG submission 204928) | Coastal sediment microbial communities from Maine, United States - Eddy worm burrow 2 cm | ecosystem: Environmental > Aquatic > Marine > Coastal > Sediment | place: USA: Maine...
GTCGAGGACGCCGCGGATCTCGTCGACAAGCTCCACAACACCGCCAAGGTCATCTAACCCTCGAGAAACGGAAAGGAAGCATCAGACATGGCTAATGTTCTAGTTGTTGCGGAGTTGCTTGAGGGCAAGGCACGCAAAACCACTCTTTGTGCCGTCACCGCCGCGAAGCAGATCGCGGAAGGAACCGGCGGCTCGTTCGACATCCTCTCCATCGGAGAGGGCGCAGGCGCGGCTGCCGATGAGCTCGCCGGCTACGGTGCAGGCAAGGTGCTCAAGGCGGAGATCGCTGGTGGCTACACCTGCGAGAAGTACGCGGCGACTGTTGCGGAGGCCGGCAAGGGCTACGATGTTCTCGTCGCTTGCGCGAGCGCCTACGGCAAGGACTTGCTCCCGCGCGTCGCTGCCAAGCTCGACGCGGGCGTGGCGTCCGACATCTCGGCAGTGCACACCGACGGCGGCAAGCTCTCGTACACGCGTCCAATGTACGCGGGCAACGTGTCGGGGACGGTCGAGATCCTGACCGAAAAGCAGGTCGTCACCGTGCGTCAGTCGGAGTTCGACGCGGCGGAGGCTTCGGGTGGCGCCAGCCCCTCGGAAGACATCGCCGTGCAGAGCGATCCGGCGGCGGACAAGATCGAGTTCCTCGGCGTCGAGGTCGTGAAGAGCGAGCGCCCCGATCTCAGCGACGCCGACGTCGTCGTGTCGGGTGGTCGCGCGCTCAAGAGCGCGGAGAACTTCACCAACGTGATCGAGCCGCTGGTCGACGCACTCGGCGCCGCCATGGGCGCGTCGCGTGCCGCATGTGACGCGGGCTACGTGTCGCCGGAGCTTCAGGTTGGCCAGACGGGTAAGGTCGTCGCGCCGAAGCTCTACATCGCGATCGGCATCTCGGGCGCCATCCAGCACTTGGCGGGCATGAAAGGCAGCAAGACGATCGTCGCGATCAACAAGGACAAGGAAGCACCGATCGCCCAGGTCGCCGACTACTTTCTGGTCGCCGACCTCTTCGACGCAGTGCCAGCGCTGACCGACGCCGTGAAGAAGCTCTAGCCACTCCACGGTTCGTTCGTACAGTAGAAGAAGCCCGGGTGGCCCAGCCTCCCGGGCTTTTTTTGGCCTATCGGTTGGGCGATCCTGCACAATTCGGCGATGGCCTGGTCTTTCGCGGTATTGCTGGCACTCGGAGTCTCGGTCGCCGCGGGCGCAAGGGTCCGGCGGCGTCGGCAAACGGCAAACGGTGATTCGCCTTCTACGGCGCGCCCCAGCGTGCAGGAGGACATCCAGCCTCCGGGGGGTTCGCGACCCGGTATGAAGCCTGAGCCGGCGCCCTTGAGGAGCTGCCCCGTCTGCCTCTCGGAGTACCCGACGCGGAACCGCTTCTGCGTCCGTGACGGGGCCGAGCTGACGGAAGGGTGCTCCTCAGGGCCCTTTTCGCAGGGAATGATCTGCCCTACTTGCAGGCGAGGCTACCCCTTCGATGCACGCTTTTGCCCCGAAGATGCGGACGAATTGGTGCCCTACGGCCTATACGGGGCGGCGACCTCGACCCGGCCCCGCCTCATGCTCGACGCGAACAAGATCTGCCCTGAATGTGGGATTCGTCACGCTGCCGCCCACCTCTTCTGTGGCCAGGACGGGACCCAGTTGGTGGTCGTGAACTGAAAAGACCCAAGGCTTCGGGTAGACGGGGGTCCAAGCACGCGGGGACAACCTTCGTGGACTTCTTGCTCGGCATAGGACAGGACCGCTATGATCGCGGTCCTAAAGGGGAATCTTCGATCCGGCATGCGTCCACTCGTCCTGGGCCGGAAGGAGACGGGGGCTATAGATGAAGATCGTTTGCGATAGCTGCGGTGCCAAATACTCCATCGCCGATGAAAAGGTCGCTGGAAAAATCTTCAAGATCCGATGCAAGAAGTGCTCATCGGTCCTGGAGGTTCGTGGCGATCAGACCGGTGCACACCCATTCGGTGAAGCGAAACCGCCACAGGACCAGGGAGGCGAAGCCGCCTGGTACATCGTGGTCGATGGTGATCAGAAAGGGCCTCTTAGCCCGATCGAGCTCAGCCAGTTGTTTGCGAAGGGCAGCGTCGGCCTCGATTCGTACGTGTGGAAAGAGGGCTTTGACGACTGGAAGGTCGCCGGAGATGTGCCCGACCTCGCAACGGTGTTCGGCGGCGCGGCAGCGCAGGCGAAGAGCGCGACAGCCGGAGCGGACGATACCTCGGCGTTCGGCACGGGTGGCGATCTCTTCAGCGACCGGAACGGTCGCGAGCCGACGAGTGAGATCGACACGAGCAGCAACATGTTCGCGGGCTTCGACGAGAGCCCCACGCCAACGGCGGCCGAAGCCTCGCCCCTGGCAGCGGCTGCGGAGGGCTCGGGTCTCTCAGGTGCCTCGAGTACCAGTGGGAGCGGTTTGGGCTTCGGCGGAGGTGCGGTCGGTGCATCGACCCCTCAACGCATGACCGGGCAGCGCAACGAGAACTCGGTGCTTTTCTCCCTCACCAATCTACAGCAGCTCGCCTCGCGCGGGGGCTCCGCTTCTGAACCCGCACCTGCTGCCGTAAGCCAGCCTTCCGCTTCGGCGGGCGCGCAGGGCGCTGCGCAGGCAGCCGGCGAGGGCTCGGGGCTCATCGACATTCGCGCGCTGGCGAAATCCACCACCCCAGGCACCAAGGCCGCACCCTCACAGGCCGTCGACGATCTGCTGTCGATCGGTGGCGGTGGCGGGGCCGCACTTGGCGCGCCGTTGCTTGGGCCGGCGCCACTAGAAACCTCTGAAGGCAATCGCTGGCTGTGGATCGGCGGGGCTGCGATCGCCGTCATCGCCATCGTCGGTGCCGGCGTCGGGGTCGGCATGGCGCTCGGCGGCTCTGAAGATGATGCCCTCGAGATCGCAGCGACAGCCGAGCAGGAACCCAGCCAGCCGGTGCCCGGTTCCACCGAAGTCGCGACCGCTGCGCAGGCCCCAGCCGACCCGCCCGAGCAGGCGCTCGCCGACGCGGAGCCTGTCGAGGCCGCAACGATCGAGGAGCCAGCGGAGGCCGCCCCCGAGATCCGGGAGCCGGCGCCGACAAAGCGCACCTCATCGAGCTCTCAGCGGCGCCAGCGAACGTCCAAGAGCTCGACCAGAAGCAAGTCCGCTTCGACACCAGCACCGGCGCCCAAGAAGCGCAGCAGCAACAACCTCGATGCGCTCATGGATGAAGTCGTCGGCGGCTCGCCTTCTTCGTCGAAGCCGAAGCACACCGCCAAGTCATCGAGCTCGAGCAGCTCCAGCCTCCCCGACGCACCGACACGCAGCGACGTGAAGACCGCGCTTCAGGGTGTGAGTGGTGCGGTGAAGTCCTGCAAGAAGGACAGTGGCGGAACGGCCGCCGTCAACGTGGCGTTCAGCGGCAAGACAGGCCGGGCCTCGAGCGCCAAGGTCACATCGGGCCCGTTCAAGGGGACGGCCGTCGGCTCCTGCATCGAATCGGCGGTCAAGCGCGCACGCGTCCCGCGATTCAAGCAGTCGTCATTCAAGGTGACGTTCCCTTACAGGCTCTGACTCTGGTTACTTGAGGTTCTCTAGGAACCTCACCCCGGTCGCGACACCAAACCCAGTCCCGCCTTTCGGCAACCGCCCATGCGAGCGGTCGACGAACGAGGGACCGGCGATATCGAGATGCATCCACGTCGTCTCGTCGACGAACTCCTTCAGGAAGAGCGCGGCCGTGATCGATCCGCCGTACCGACCGCCGACGTGCTTGAGATCGGCGATCGAGCTCTTGAGGGTGGAGCGTAGATCTGAGTCGAGCGGCATGCGCCAAAACGATTCGCCCTCCCCCTCCCCAGCTTCGAGATACGTGGAAGCAAGCTCGTCGTCATCGGTGTAGAGCGCGGCTCGCCAGGGACCGAGCGCGACCATGCATGCACCGGTGAGCGTCGCGTGGTCGATCATGAGGTCGGGCTTGAGCTTGCGCACCGCCCAGGTCAGCACGTCCGCGAGCACCAACCGGCCCTCCGCGTCGGTGTTGATGACCTCTACCGTCTTGCCTTCCAAGGACTTGTAGACATCGCCGGGTCGATAGGCCTTTGCGCCGGTCATGTTCTCGGTGGAGCCAATTAGGGCGTGGACCTCGATCGGAAGCTTGAGGCGCGCGGCGGCGAACACGATGCCCAGCGTGGTGGCGGCTCCGGCCATGTCGCACTTCATGTCGACCATCGAGCCCGCGGGCTTGATGCACAGGCCACCCGCGTCAAACGTCAGCCCCTTGCCGACAAACACAATCTTCTTCTTCGGGCGCGCGGGCTTGTAGACCACGTGAATGACCCGGGGCTCGATCGCGCTGCCCTTATTGACGGCGAGCAGCAGGTTCATGCCCTCTTTTTGGATACGCGCCTTGTTCCATACACGGCAGGACAGTCCGAGCTTCTTGGACTCGGTCGAAGCGGCGCGGGCCAGGCTCACCGGGTTCAGGTCATTCGGTGGGCGATTGACGAGATCACGAGCGAAATTGGTGCTTTCAGCGATCGCTTTGCCCGCACGGACGGCTGCGGTGAGACCACGCGTGCCTTTCGGGGCGCCGAGGATGACCGCGGAAGCAAGTGTTGCGGCCGCAGTCTTATCGCTCTTGTATTCGGTGTAGCGATAGGCCCCCGCGATGAGCCCTTGCGACACCGCACGAACCGACTCCGGAGTGACTCCAGGAAGCTCGACGGCCGCGCTTTTTTGCGCGCGCGCGGCATTCGCAAGCGCGTGCCCCATGCTCCACGCAATCTTAGGACCGTCTTTGGAGTCGCCAATGCCCACGAGCAGCAGCCACCGGGAGTTGGCTTTGCCTCCGGCCGCAACTTTCAGGGTCTGCGACGCCTTGCCTTCGAAGCGCTCGTCGGAGGCGAGAGGCTTGATGCTGCCCTTGCCAGTGACGACCTCGATCCGGCCCAGCGCCCGACTGAGCTTCGTCTTCCCCGATGGAACGGCAATCGCGACGATGTCTGCGGTCGACTTGTCCCAAGTGCCCTCAGAAAGTGAAATCTTCATCTGACTCCTTCTCAACCTGGTCGGCGGGATACTGACAGGAACTCCTGCAGCCAACAAACGAAAGTAAGCTGCCAATCGCGTGGCGGCCGCCGTCGCTCACCGTCGGGCTCGCCAACTCGAGCCCCGTAGCGGCCGGAGATCACTAGGGCGACCGTTGGCACCGCGCGTGCATCGGAGTGGAAGCACAACCCAACCAGGAGGACACATGCTCGAAGAAAACAAGGTGAAGATCGCGTACACCGTCGTGGAACGGAATAAGGACGGCCGAAAGTTCTGGGTTCGCGTGGGCGCCGCGTTCGTCAACCGAGACGGCAGTCTCAACGTCCGGCTCGACGCCATGCCGGTCAACGGCGAGCTGCAGATCAGGGACTACCAGCCACGGGAGCCCCGCGAAGCTGCCTCCGGCGAACAGGCAGCCTGATGAAGCGCCTTCTCGTCTTGGTGGTCGCGCTCTGCGCGCTGCACACGGGTCGGGCGTCGGCCGCCGACGGGGGCGTCGGGCCTCCGGAACAAGGTCCGCCAAGCGCCGAGCAGGACACCCGCATCAACATCAACGAGGCGGGGCCGGACGAGCTCGTCCGGCTCCCGGGCATCGGCCCGAGCCGCGCCCAGGCAATCATCGCCGAACGCGAGAAGCGCCGCTTCCGTCGAGTCGAAGACATCATTCGGGTGCCAGGCATCGGACGAAAGACATTCGGCCGAATCCGCCACTCGATCCGCGTGCAATAGACGCTACCCCTGCCGGGCCGAAGGGCCTAGGGTCTCTCTCATGCTCTCGACGATCGAGGTGCGCGAAGCGGACGACTCCGACCGCGACGTCCTGATGGGCTTCCACCAAGGTCTCTACCAGGACCACCGCGACGAAGTCGTCGCAAACAAAGACCTGCCTCTGATCGAGTACCGAGACTACGAGCGCATCCTGAGCGACGATCTAGACGCGCTTCTAAGAGACCGAAACAGCCACGTCCTGGTGGCAGAATCCCAGGGCGTGGCCGTCGGCTACATCACGGGGCGAGTTACGATGGAGCCGAGGCGCGTGTTACCGCGGAGAGGCGTCGTGGAGGATTGGTACGTCATGCCTGCGTCACGGGCGTCCGGGGTGGGCGCGCTGTTGCTTCGGGAGCTCGAGGAGCGCTTTGCGGCAGCAGGTTGCGAGTTGATCGAGTCGGCGACGTGGTCCGGCAACGAGGGAGCAAGACGCGCGCATGATGCGCTGGGGTTTCGGGAGATCCGGGTGATGTACCGGAAGCGGATCTGACCCCTTTTCTTAATGCACGGCTGGGCGCAGGGGCAGGCGGTCGACGATTTTTGCCTCGCCCTGCAGCAACTCATCCAGGCGCTGCTCTACCCGCTCCGTTGGGAAGTACTCCCGGGCCAAGCGCACGAACAATCCGTGGTGCCTTGCCTCGGATCGCGTGATGTCGACGTAGAAGTCCTTTAGCGGGCCTGGCTCTAGCCCTTCGGCAACCAACCCGAACCGCTCGCAGCCGCGTGCCTCGACGATGCCCAACACCAGCAGGCGGTCTAGGAAAAACTGCTCAGGTCCACGATTGATGAGCTGCATCAGGGCGCCAACATAGGGATCCTTCTCGTCGGCTCGGGTCGACAGGCCACGGTCGAGAATGATCTCCATGACCTGCGCGTAGTGTTCGAGCTCCTCCTGCGCGAAGGGAATCAGCTCACGGACCAGAACCGTGCGGTCAGAGTAGTGCGCGACGAGCTTTAGCGCGGTTGCCGAGGCCTTTCGTTCACAGGCCGCGTGATCGATCAGGAACGCGTCGAAATCGGCGAGCACGACGTCGATCCAGGCGGGGTTGGTGGCGGTGCGCAGGCGCAGCATGTCTGGCCTAGCCCCGAAGTGCGTCGAGGATCGGCTTGATCGCTTCGCGGCGGAGCTTGAGGGCCGCGCGGTTGGCGATCACCACCGAGCTAATGTCGGCAATTTTCTCCAGTGGAACGAGACCGTTCTGTCGAAGCGTTTCCCCGGTTTCCACCAAGTCGACGATGACGTCTGCGAGTCCGGTCAGCGGAGCAAGCTCGACCGAACCCTGGCAGTAGATCAACTCGACCGGCGTGCCCTTGCCCCGGAAGTATCGCTCGGCGATGTGGAGGAACTTGGTGGCAACGCGGAGGGGGCGCTCCCCTTTACCGGAAATGGGCTCCTTTGGACGGCCGCAGACCATCATCTCGCACTTGCCGATGTCGAGGTCGACGGGGGCGAAGACGTCGTAGTCGCGCTCCATCAAGACGTCGCGGCCGACGATGCCGAGGTCGGCGGCGCCGTACTCGACGTACGTGGGAACGTCGTCCGGCTTGAGAAGCAGATAGCTCAGCCCGGATTCTTTGTCCTCGCGGACCAACTTGCGGCTTTTCGCGGTGAGGGCATCGGTCGAGATGCCGGCCTCTTGGAGGCGCCCGCTCAGCTGTTCGAGTACGCGGCCCTTGGGGACCGCGATCACGATCGTGTCTCGGTTGCGTTTAGGCATTGCCAGCTACTCGCTCGATCTGGGCCCCCAGCGAGACCAGCTTCTCCTCGATGTGCTCATAGCCCCGATCGAGGTGATACACCCGCCGAACATAGGTCGTGCCTTCGGCAACCAAGCCCGCCACCACCAACGACGCGCTGGCCCGAAGGTCGGTGGCCATCACCTCGGCACCCTCGAGTCTGTCGACGCCATGTACGGTCGCGGTTCTACCGTTGACCTGGATGCGGGCGCCCATGCGGTTCAGCTCCGACACGTGCATGAAGCGGTTCTCGAACACCGTCTCGGTGATTCGGCTCGTGCCCTTCGCGAGGCACATCAGCATCATGAATTGCGCCTGCATGTCGGTTGGGAACCCGGGGTGCGGCTGCGTGATCACGTCCGCGGGGCGGATCGGGTGTGAACCGACCACGCGGATGCCATCGCCCTCGCGCTCGATCGCCACGCCGGCCTCCCGAAGCTTCGAGATGACCGCTTCGAGCGGCTCGAAACCGATGCCCTCGAGAAGCACGTCCCCGGCGGTCGCCGCCGCGGCAACCATGAACGTGCCTGCCTCGATGCGGTCCGGAATGATCGCGTGATCGATCGGATGAAGCGAATCGACGCCTTCGATCGAGATCACCGACGTGCCCGCCCCTTCGATGCGCGCACCCATCTTGTTCAGGACCCGAGCAAGCTCTTCGACCTCCGGTTCGCGGGCACAATTGGTGAGCGTCGTGCGCCCCTTGGCCAACACCGCTGCACACATGAGGTTCTCGGTCCCGGTGTGAGTCGGGAAGTCCAACGTGATGTCGGCACCGCGAAGCCGGCCGCCGGGGACGGTGACCTCGACATAGCCATGGTGAAGCTCGACATCCGCGCCCATCGCCTCGAGGCCCTTGAGGTGCTGGTCGATGGGGCGCGCTCCGATCGCGCAACCGCCAGGCAACGAAACCACCGCCCGGCCGCAGCGCGCGACGAGCGGACCGAGGACCAAGACCGACGCCCGCATCTGCTTCACCAAGTCGTAAGGCGCCGTGGGTTCGATCGCGCCGGACAAGTTGACCCGCACCTGACCGTCCGCGAACTCCGCCTGCGCACCAAGGCGTTCCAGTAGGCGCGTCATCGTGTGGACGTCGCGTAGGTTGGGAACGTTGCGAAAGACGTGCTCGCCATCTGCTAGAAGGGCAGCCGTCAGGATGGGCAACGCCGCGTTCTTGGCGCCGCTGATCGGCACTGAGCCCGCGAGCCTGTTTCCCCCGACGATTCGGATGCTATCCACGACGCCCCTGTTACCCCGTGGCCCTGCTTCGGGCAACTTCAGGCGAAGAGCAGGCCGAGGGTAAAGGAAACAAACCCAATGAGGGCGCCCCATATTGGGGCTCGCGCGGAGGCCCAATGGAAGCGGCCGCTCGAATCAAACCCGCGCGTCGCCAAGAGAACCAACGCGCCAACCCACATCGCCATTCCCAGCAATAGGAGGGTTCCCCACCACGGATCGGGGGAGACCTCCTCACTGAGAAGCCGGCGATGGTCGGCCCTGAGCTGCTCCGCGTTGAGATTCGCGTCGATCGCAGCGCTGCGATCCAATGAGACGAGGCGCGCAATTTGGTCGTTGGCGTTCTCGCGCGCGGGGTTCGAGCCGGCATAGAGGAAGCGTGTGGCGGCGAGCCCACCCGAAAGCGACCGCCAAGCCAACAAGGCTCCTGCGACATCGCCGTCTTCCTCCAACTGCGCCGCAATCGACTGCAGCGCCGAGACGGCCTCCGCGGTGTGCGGGCTCAGGGGCAAGGACCAACGAATCGCGCGGCGGTAGTGCTCGACGGCAAGCAACGGTCGCTGGTCATCTCGATAGGCCTGGGCTGCAGCAAGCTCCGTGCTGGACTCGGAGGCGACCCGCCACAGCACGAGCGCGGCCAAGGCCATGGTCACCGCAGCCACAGCAGCGCCCGGACGCCTCCACCCGGGCTTCATAAGAAGTCTCGGCGGCGGAAGATCACGGCGGCGACGACGAGCGTGGCTCCAGCATAGAGAATTGCGTAGCCCATCGACGTCGCGACGTAGGTGAGCGGTTCCCCGTAGGCTGTCCCGTTCGTTACCAGAGTCGTTCGACCTGGGACGAAGAGATTGAAGTTGGGCACGACCTCGGCCAACCACCGGAGAAGCGTCTTCATCGCGGGACTGAGTACGCGGGTCTCCATGGCGACCATGTCGTGCGCCGCCCGGCCGACCAACCAGACGCCGAAGGTGAAGGCGCCCGTGAGGAAAGGCGTCGAAAACGAAGAGAACAAGAGCGCGACCGCGGTGAGAATGAGCACTTCGCCGAGATTGAGAACCAGCGAAGCAAGGAGCCGGAAGAGCTCCACGTCGACCGTCGAACAAACCCATGCCGATGCAGCAAGGGCGATCAAGGACCAGATCGGAACCACGAGCGTGCGGTCGCTGGAAACCAGAAACCCAACGCCGAGGCCCGCGATCAGAACTGCCGGGACGACTACGATGAGAACGGTCGACGCCTCCGCCTGAATTGCGGTTACCAGGAGCTGGAGGGCCCCCATGATCGCGATGAACACGGCGCAAGTGGCGACGATTCCGAAGTACTTGCCCAACAAGAATTCGAACCGCGCGATCGGCTTCGGAAGAATGACGTAGAGCGTCTTGCGCTCGATCTCCTTGTAGAGAAGCGACGACCCGAGGAAAATGGCAACTACCACAGAGAAGAGCGAGATCGACGCAAGCCCCATGTCGGTCACGACGCGCATCTCCTGGTCGAGCGAGAGCTCACCCAAGGCCAGGGTCAGCGCCAGGACGCCCGCCGCGAGCACGAGAACCCCGAACAGCACCCGGTCACGCACCGCCTCGCGATACGTGTTCAGCGCGATTGCATAGATCCGCGCGACGCTCATGGGCCCATCCAGTACGCACGCCCAGTCACGAAATGGCTCAGGACGTTGATCGCCATCAGCACCATCATTGCGGACAACACGGTACCGCCGACCTCGAGCCACCGTGAACTTTCAGGCGTCCGCGATACGCCCCACGCCCGCAACGACGCGGCGATTCCCTGCGACACAAAGAGGCCGAGCGCCGCGAGCCCCAACACGTAGAAGCCGAGGACTGGAGGGCGAGAGAGAAATCTTCGCAAAAGCTCATATTGGCTCAGGGCGACCGGTCCAACGCGGACAGTCATGAACCACTGTAGGACCAAGTGAGCGACGACGAGGGCCCAGGCGAACCCACCGGCGAGCTTCTGGAGGCGTCGGCAACCCTCCGAGCGGTACGGGCCTGCGCCGGCAGGCGACTCCAACCTGAGCGTGCTCCAGCCGCGGGCATACGCCCCTAGGAACACCACGACGACGATCGTGTGCGCGACCAGCGATAGCCACGTCACCGGCGACGCTGCGGCGAACGAGCTCGCGCCGCGAAGCGCGGGCCACATTCGGGCGAGCTCCACCACGAAAAGAGCGATGATTGGCCAGGCCGTCAGTGCGATGTGGCTGCGATAGCGCGGCACGGAGTATTACCTACCGCTCCCGTCTTTGTGTGGTCAATTTACTTCAGGGCGGCGGGCTTGCTCGAGCGGTCGCTACTCCGGTCGAGCCCGAGGAGCGTGAGCGGCTCGTCGGACAAGGTCATGCGGATCCGGTCGCCGATGCCAATGGAGTAGACCTTCTGGGTGCCGTCGAGGAAGATTCGGCCTTTGGTCATGCGGCTGGCGATCCGGAGGTCTTCACCGGGCGGGACCATTCCCTTGACGAGGCGATACTTGTTGTCGACTCCCCGATACGGTTCGCGGACCACGAACTGGATCTTCTGCGACCCGGTCGCCAGCACTTTGCCGCCGGCCGAGCGAATCGCCGCGGTCGAGCCAGCCGCTGGGCCGACCCATACGCCACTCGACATTTGACGCTCCTGATCGCCGGCGTACTCCAAGATGTAGCGCGAGGTCGCGGCGGGACTCTCGTGGCAATAGAGGGCGTCGTTGAGCACGCGCGTCGACAGGACCTTGTCACCGACATCGACGCGCATTCGCGCGAGTCGGCTCGACTTGAGCCCTCCTTCGAGGGCAGCCGCCAGCACTTCATGCACATTGTGCCCATCGCCCGCGCAGAAGTACCCGACGCTCGTGTCGGGCGCGCTGTTGATCGCCAGCATCGGGGTGGACGAATCGGCCAGGTGCGAAGCCCACAGCAGGGTGCCATCGCCTCCGAGGGTGACGATGAGATCCCAAGCGCCTTCCTCAGGCAGGGGCTCGGGCCGATACCGGAGCACCGCGCGGGCTCCCAAGTCGCGAAGCGCGGCCTTTGCCTGGCGCAGCGTCTCTTGATGGATCTCGTGCTCGTGGAGCAGGCCTTCCACGGAGACGTCGCTGTGCTCGATCAGCTCCTTGAGCCGTTCCTGCGCGCGACCTACGTATCGCTGGTAGGTGCTCTTCTTGTAAACGACGAGGACGTTAGGTCGCATGCATGACTCGTGGTGATGGTCGCGACTCGCGGTGCCTCAGCTTGTGGGAATCTTCTTGGCGTCCGCCAGGAACCGCTCGAGGCCAATGTCGGTAAGCGGATGCTTCAGTAACTGGAGGATGACTTTGTGCGGAATGGTCGCGACATGCGCACCGACGAGCGAGGCCTGGACCGCGTGGACGGGGTGACGAATGCTGGCCGCGAGGACCTGAGTGCTCAGACCGTAGTTCTGGTAGATCGTGACCAACTGCTCGATGAGCTCCATTCCGTTGCCGCTGATGTCATCGATTCGGCCGATGAAGGGGCTGACATACGTCGCACCTGCTTTGGCGGCGAGGAGCCCTTGAGTCGGACTGAAGCAGAGGGTGACGTTGGTGCGGATTCCTTCGTCGGTGAGGGTTCGAACCGCCTTGAGGCCTTCGGCGATCAGGGGAATCTTGACGACGATGTTGTCGTGCATCTTTGCGAGGCTCCGCGCCTCTTTGATCATCCCGTCGTAGTCGGTCGCGATCACCTCTGCGCTGATCGGTCCGTCGACGACTTCGCAAATATCGACGATCACATCTTTGAACGGTCGCCCTGTCTTTGCGACGAGCGATGGGTTGGTCGTCACACCATCGATCACACCCATGGCGGCGGCGTCACGAATCTCCTCGATGTCTGCGGTATCGATGAAAATCTGCATGGCGCTAGTAAAGGGCGGTGGACTCGCAGGGTCAAGCGGAGCCTGAGGTCAGCCAGAACGCCACAAAGAATCCCGGGATCCCGTCACTCTACGAGCTCCACCTCGATCTCGACGTCGTTCGTGGCGGGTAGTGGCGGGGCTGTAGGCGGGGACTGCGAGCATACGATGAGGGTCGCGAGCACGGCAGCGATCAGCCACAATACGATGCCCCCCGGGGTCCATTTGCTCTTTGCGCGCACGGCTAGGTCCTGTTGAGGGCCGTTCTGTCCTGGGATTGAAGATTGGGCAACCGGGGTCGTCCAAACGGCATGCGGAGATTTCTCACAGTTCTGATCCTCCTGGCGACGTGGAGCACCACCGCGCTCGCGGAGCACCAGAGTGGCCAAGTAGACGCATCGGTCGCACGTCTCGGCGCCTTCAGCCCCGAGGAGCGGGCGCTGCTCATGCCGCACCTCGCGCAAGGACCGGTGGTGCTGACCGAGTTCCAGAATCGCCAGACCGATCTTCCTGCGGTGATCTACGCGGCGCGGATCCACGCCCCCGCGAAGACGGTCGCCAGGGTGATCGGGAAACCAAGCGACTATCCCCACTTCATGAGCGCACTGACCAAGGTCGACGTGCAGGCGGTCAACGGTCAAATGATGGCGTTCGATTGGACCTGGGGCGTCACGCTGTTCTCGCTCACCGGTCACAACGTGATGACGACCTATCCGGGCAACTCCACGCGTGGCTACCGCTTCGACATTCGTACGACGGGCGGGGACCTCGGTATCGGGCGGGTCATGTGGCGCGTCTATCCGGAGGGTCCCAACAAGTCTCTCGTCGTGTTCTCGTCGCGCCTCGATATGCGCGACGCGAACTACATCACTCGCCAACTGGCCTCCGAGGGCAACGCGGTGAACCGAACGGTCAACGTGGCCGTGGCCATGGTCACACTGCTCGAGGTCAAATCCGAGGCCGAGCGCCGGGCCGGTACGCACGTCAACGGGAAGTTCGCGACGAAGCTTCTGCGTCGGCCGCGCGTAGACATGAACGCGCTGCGCCCTCTCCTGGGGCGCGGAGACTTGGTGCTCATGGATTTGGACGGCGATACGCTACAGAGCGTCACGGTCGTCGGGCGGTCGGGAGCCAGCGTAGGGCGGGTACGCCGCGTCATGCTGGACCCGGAGGAGTTTGGGAAATCCTTGCTTCACGGAACCTGCGCCGAGGTCGTCGAACGTACTGACGAAGGCACGAGGTTCGAGTGGGAGATCCCGATCCCGTTGCTCCACGTAGGCGGGGAGATGGTGTTGCGGCCGAGCCCCACGGTCGTCGCCGTCGACGGCATCTCGGGTACCCTTTCAAAGGGGCAGTGGCGATTCGACACGCACCGCTACCCGGGAGGTGAGGCCGGTGTGATCGCCTGGGCGACCTTCGACCCGGCGGACTCCCCCAAGCTCATTCGGAAGCTCATCACGGGGAACACCCATTTCTCTCATGGATTTGTCGCTGCAACCCAGCTTGCCGTGATGAGGTCGCTGCGCACCCGCGTGCACCTCCTGGGACGCTAGTTCCCGTCGGCTGCCGCGTCTTCGCCCGTGCTAGCCGTTGCATCCGGCCCCGCGTCCACAGCCGCGTCCACACCCGCATCGACCAGGAGGCTTCGGTCGAAGTCGACGAGCAGCGAGCATCCACCGACGAGTGCGGCAATGGCGGTGACCGCGAACAACCGAATAGTCTGGAAGCGCACCATGCTCAGAACTTCAGGGTCGCCGTGGCGCCCGCCCCCCGGGTTTCGATCTGTAAGCGCGCGACCTCACGCTCCCGTTTTCTCTTGTTCTTATGCGTCATGAAGAGTGTGAACGAGGTGACCGCGGACAGCGCGGCGAGACCGAAGGAGATGTCGGCAAAGAGGGCCAAGCGCTCACCTTTGTCGGCGGTCTCCTTGGTGGGATTGTCCCTGTAGTCTTGCTCCTGCTGGAACGCCAAGAAGCCGAGGACCGTTCCCGTCACCAGCGCCGCAGCGGAGATGCTCCCGGTGGCAATCACTGCACGACGGATGGTCGTGTCTTCCTTCTCGATCGCGAGCTGGGCCTGTAGTGTGGCTTCCTCGCTCTGCTCGACGGTCACCTCGCTGGTCGTGTCAGGCGTGAAGTCGAGCTCCTTCACTTCGCCGTAGCCAACTTGGACGGTCTTCTCGCCGACCTGCTTGCCCTCGCCCACGACGACGACCGCATGCGTCCCGGGCTCCACCTCGAGCTCGGCGGGCGTCTTGTCTTCGACCGGAACCCCATCGAGTAGAATTGCATGACCCGGCTGCTCCGATCGAACGACCAGCACGGCGGGGCTTTGCAGGAGCGTCGCGATGCGGGCTTCGATCGACGCGCGATCGGGCGCATCCGAACGTTCGGCGAGATACTGCTCGAGCATCGCGACGGCCCCCGGTTCGTCTCCGCGGCGTTGCCGAGTGTCGGCCACGGCCACGAGGAGGGTCGGGTCTCGCCCCAACGCGTAGGCGCGGAGCCAGGCGGACTCCGCGGCTTCGTAATGCTTCGCTTCGAAGAGGCGGACGCCAACCTGGTACGCCTCTGCCGCAGTCGTGCTCGGATCCGCGAGAAACTCCTCGAGCTCGGTTTCGGAAGGCAATGATGGCGGCTCGGCGGGCTCCGGGACTACCTGGGCGTTCGCCTGCTCTGCGAAACCAAGAAGCAGCAATGCAAGCGCCACCCGTCGCATGGAGACTAGACGCC
>Ga0316191_10001781_pt1 | contig 15366 bp, 13 predicted proteins | sample Eddworburr2cm_MG_FD_204928 | JGI IMG/M metagenome (GOLD analysis project Ga0316191, IMG submission 204928) | Coastal sediment microbial communities from Maine, United States - Eddy worm burrow 2 cm | ecosystem: Environmental > Aquatic > Marine > Coastal > Sediment | place: USA: Maine...
CGGGCCTTTTTCATTTGCACGTCGATCGATCGCCGCCGTTATTTATAATGTCGGTCCCGACAGCCACCGATCGACGTTCATGCCTACCCGAATCTTACTAGTGCGCCACGGCGCCACGACCCTGACTGCCGAAGACCGCTTTGCCGGGTCTTCCAACGTCAGCCTTTCCGAAGAAGGCCGCCGACAGGTCACAAGCCTCGCCCAGCGCCTCGAGAACGAGCAGCTGCATGCCATCTATTGCAGCCCGCTCGACCGGACTGTTGAGACTGCAACGATACTGGCCGCCCCCCACAACCTGACCCCTGTCCACGAACCCGGACTGCGCGAGATCGACTACGGGCACTGGGAAGGACTCCGTCGCTCGGAGATCGAGGCTGAATTCGGCGACGAATACGGGGCCTGGCAGGAAGACCCGTTCACAATCGGGCCGCATGAGGGCGAATCCGGTGTCAACGTGCTGAATCGCGCGCTGCCGGTCATGCGCCGCATCGTCGAGGATAACCGTCACAAGAACGTGCTGATCGTTGCGCACAAGGGCGTCAACCGTATCCTGATATCGAGTCTGCTGGGTTTCGACGTACGCGGTTATCGTGACCGGCTCGATCAGAGCCCGGCGGGGCTCAGTATTCTAGACTTTATGAGCGACGTTCACGCACGGCTGCGACTGTTGAACGATGTGTCGCATTACGAGGGCGTACCGGCGCGTATTCTGACCGAACGCTTATCGGCGTGGTGGGGCAAGCAGCGGTGAGTTGCCGCAGGCAGCGTGATCATGCGCGTTAGCTGACCACCGCCGCTACTCAGCTTCGAGAACTTCCCTTACCACGCCTTCCAGCCCGGTAAGGCCGGCCGCACGGCCGGCCTCGAGGGCTTTGTTCACGTCGCCCGTCTCGCGATACACATTCAACGCAAACAGGGCACCTACTCGATTTGCACTGCCGCAATGCACCAGGACGGGTTCGTCATACAATCCGATAAGCTGTTCCAGCTTCTCGGCATTCTCGAACGTGATGCCATCTCTGCCGCCGACCGGCATTTGCAAATAGTCCATGCCCAGTCCCTGCACAACAGCGGCCTCGTCGAGCCCGCGATCCTCACCTGCTGTACGGATATCGATGACCGCAACGTAACCAGCCTCAGCAAACACCTTCAACGCCTCAGCATCCGGCTGTCCTGCCGTCGTAACCCCATCTACCGGCTTAACCTGCCGCAGCTCAACAACTGCGTCGAGGTCTGCCTTGAGAGTGCTTGCAGCGCCGGAATCCTGCTCGTCAGCAACTGAGCACGCCGTGCCGAGAACCAGTAAAAGTAGTGCAGCCAGCCGTTTCATCATGATCATTGCTCTGTCGGTAACCTAGTCGGAAAGAGTCATGCGACTGCCAATCTCAACACCGCGTTTCGTCAGGTGAACATTGATTGACACGCGTTCGTACAACTCACCGGAAGATACCATGACATCGCGCATTGCGGTGCGCAAAGCAAGGGGTTGAGCCTCTTCGTCGTCAGCGTCTCCTTCCTGCATCAGCGCCTCGCCAACGAATTCGTAATAGCGCTTCGAATCCATGCTGAAGCTCATGAACGGCGACGGCGTTTCTACGTCCGCCGCAAGCATGGTTTCCGAATTCCTGGCACTGCCCTCTCCCAGGGCTATGGACAACCCATTCGTCGACAGCGCCACAAAAGCCTGCTCTGCAATCTCGGCCAACTGCGGCAGATCGAGCGGCCTGGCCTTGCCATCGGGTGACAGGTTGAGCTCGGCGACCTGCGGAACCATCATCGCGGCCATACTTACGAGGTCCTGAACGTTGTCCATCGCAAGCAGGAAACTCGCGTCGATCGACTCCGGCGGCTTCTGGGTCGCGAAGTCCATGCCCTGGATGTCGTTGATGTGCGCGAGCATGCCACTGAAGTTGTAGACGACTGGTGGCACCGGCTTGGCGAGTGCTTCCCGACCTTGGGCAACGCTGGCCTGCAACTCTGCGAGATCCGCACATTCGAAAGGATCGGCTTCCATCGCATCCAGTCGCGCCTCATAGAAAGTGCGAGCGGCCAGAGGGTCGAGGCTGAAACCAAACGTCATAAATCCGCCAAGATCCATTCCCAGTCCCGGTACCGCGGTAGGAATGGTTGCAAGCCCCGTGGCGATGTCCTCTCTGAGTTCAACAACCATCTCGGTGTCAATATGGCTCTTGTTGACCTCCGTATAGCCAACGACAACTCGCGGTGCGACCGTTGCCAGTTCGGCAAACTCGGCGCGGCACTCTGCGGTGACTTTTTCGGGATCATGCCCCGCCGCTTGCAGCAACTCCTTGTTCAGCCCGCTCGGGTCTCCCAGGAAAGAAGCTGTAATTTTCTCGACATCGACAAACCCGGTGAAGTGACCGGTGAAATCGTACGCTTTGGTGATCTCGCCTAATCCTTTGGCCACATTGTTTTGTGGCTTCTTGACACCCAGCACCTGCGCAAGTCTTTCTTCGCTATAGGCGATTGGCACAATCGTGATCACCGCACTATCGCCGGGAGTAGCGACCACAAACCTCGCTTCTTCCACGTCATGGTAGCGATATGACTGCCCACCGGCGGTCCCAATCTGGAATTTCTCGGGCGATTTGGACTCAAGCCGCGCAACGGCTGCATCAAATTTTTCGCGATCCGACAGCACTACACGAAATACGGGCAGGAGCCCGTCACCATAAATTGCAAAGACGGAATCCCGGTCGATGCCGGCGTCCCGTAACCCTTGCACGCTCATCAGACTGGTGAATTCATCGACAAGCTCCTGCAACTGCTTCGCCTTTTCCGCGCCGCCCTCCTCCTTGGAAAGCTCGACCAGAACTTCCGAGACCTTGTACCGCAGAATGCGCTCGTAGCCCGACAGCGTCTTGTCCACCACCGGCTCGAACTTATCCATAAGGTCATCCGGCAACGGCTTGGTGAACGCCATGACATACGGTGTTTCGGCAGGAATGTATTGCAGCAGCTGCTCCGATTCCTGGGGCACGTCGGCCCTGCAGGAGGCAAGCACAGCGATAGCGGCGCCAACACCGACAAAAGTACGGAAAAAGTGATTCATGTCATTCATCCTCTAAACAATCGAGCCAAAGTGTACGCAGACCCGGTCTGATAACAATGGTCCCGGCAACATACGACGAACTCCGCAACATTGCTGCCGCGGAGTCATATCAATCTCGAAGACGAATGAAGTTTTGCTTTCCGACGGTCTGGTAATTCGCGTTTGCCGCATGCCGTCTTATAAATACCTTAACAAGGTACACTCCCCCGATGCAAATAACCGATATCACCGAAGTAGACTTTGATGCGGCACTGGCGCTAAACGAGGCGTCTGTCCCGCATGTCAGTAGTATCGACCTCGAGAAAGTCCGTTGGTTCGCCGAGCAGGCGTTCTATTTTCGAATTGCGCGCGTCGATGGTCATTTCGCCGGGTTCCTGATCGGCCTTCGCCCGGGCATTGATTACACAAGCGAGAACTACCGCTGGTTTTGTGAGAACTATCGCGACTTCGGCTACATCGACCGGGTAGCCGTTGCGCCTGACGCACGCCGGCTTGGAATCGCTTCCGCCCTGTACGATGATTTCGCCAGTGAACTCAACGGCGAAGTGCAGGTAATGACCTGCGAGGTGAATATCCGCCCGGCAAACGCTATGTCCATGCGATTCCACGAGCGACAAGGATTTAGTCAGGTTGCCAGCCAGGAAACCGAGAACGGGACCAAAGAAGTGGCATTGATGGAGAAAAGACTGTGACCGACATCGAACACAACAGGGATCTGGATATTGTCGTCTACGGCGCAACAGGTTTTACCGGAACACTCGTCGCGGAGTATCTCTTGCGGCAATACGGCGTCGGCAAAGACCTCAGGTGGGCCATCGCAGGACGCAGCGCTTCGAAACTGGCAGACGTCAAGAAACATCTTGGCGAAAGCGCCGCGGTTCTCGAGGCCATTATCGCCGACAGCTCCGACAACGAAGCCCTTGCATCACTTGCGAAACGCACCCGGGTTGTAATTACGACGGTCGGGCCCTACGCCATTTACGGATCGACACTTGTTGCCGCCTGCATCGAGGCAGGAACGGATTACTGTGATCTTGCCGGAGAGACGCAGTGGATACGCAGGATGATCGATACCTATCATGAACGTGCTCGCGAGACCGGCGCACGAATCGTGCACTGTTGTGGCTTCGACTCCGTCCCCATGGATATGGGAGTCTGGTTTCTTCAGGACGCCGCCCAGAAGAACCACGGCGCGTATTGCAAGAAAATCAGCCTCTACGTGAAAGCGACCAAGGGCACCGCGAGTGGCGGCACGCTGGCCAGCATGATCAACATCATTGAGGAAGCCAAAGCAGATCGAAATGTCGCAAGGTTGATGGCCAACCCCTACGCCCTGAATCCCGAAAGTCTGCGCGAGGGGCCTGACGGTAGTGACCAGAAAAAAGTCATTTACGACAGTGATGCCGGCTCGTGGACCGCACCATTCGTCATGGCGGGCATCAACACGCGGGTTGTAAGGCGGAGCCACGCACTGGCTGGCTTTCCTTATGGCCGGGACTTCCGGTATCGAGAGTGCACACTGACAGGCAAGGGCATCGGTGGCTGGATGAAAGGAACGCTCATGACCCTGGGCCTGGGTGCGCTTGTGCTCGGCATATCACTGGGCCCGACACGCAAACTCCTGCAGCGGTTTGTCTTGCCCAAGCCTGGTGAGGGTCCCGACCGCGAACTGCAGCAGAGCGGTTTTTTCAACCTGATGCAGATTGGCGTATTGCCCGACGGCACCGTCATGCGGACGCGGATAACGGGTGACCAGGATCCGGGCTACGGGTCCACGAGCAAGATGCTCTCAGAGGCAGCAGTCTGCCTCGCGAAAGACGAACTCGACGCCAAAGGCGGTTGCCTGACGCCGGCCACGGCCCTGGGCGGCAAGTATCTCGCCCGACTCAGAGAAAACGCCGGCCTTGCCTTCGAGGTCGTGGACTAGTGAGCTGCCGCACCCGAGTAGTGCAAATTCGGGTCGAATTTCTCGCCTGCCTCAATCCGGATTGGCAGACGATTCCGCGGTGAAGCGACCGGGCATGTCGAAAAATCATTGAACGCGCAGGGCGGGCTGTAAGACTTGTTGAAATCCAGCACCAGCCTGCCATCTTCACCTGGCATATCGGCATATACGAAACGACCCGCGCCATAGGTTTCGTCGCGGTTGGTGTCGTCACCGAATACGAAAAACAGCTTGTCACCCGAAATAGTGGGTTCCAGCTCGTAGCGCTGCCCGCCCAACTCGAATGCAACGATGCCGGGCGAGACCGGGAACTGCTGAAAGCCCGCAATAACCGTATCGACTGCCACTGTTCGCGGTTGCTCATAACGCAGCAATTCCGCGGTCACACGATACACGGGGTTGATTTCGTAATACGGCAGCGGCCCGAACGTATCGACGAAGGGATGCTCGTAGTCCCTGATGCGTATGGCCACCGGACCGTCGCGCTCGATCATTCCCCAGGCTAGCGAACCATGTGTGACCGTCACCGGGTTGTCGCTGGTATCAACCCCCATAAGCACCTCACTGACCCGCTCACCGTTTTGCAGAACTTCAACACCCTCCTCGACGACGAGCCAAATCTCGTCCGCACCTACCCGCAGCTCGCCGATCCGGGCTGCGCCCGTTGCCGGAACGACGATATCACTGCCCGGCTCCGAGCCGATGGTATAGGTCCCCTCATCGAGCCATTGCAGGCCGATCTGCGTCAGGTAGCCATTTGGGGCAAGCAGTCGTTCGAGGCGCCCGGCACGCCAGTCCAGTACTTCGGCCTCGTAGGCGGGCATATCCAATTCCGGCTCCGCGCGGCCGCAGGCCGCAGCGCTGATAGCAATAACGACCGGCAACAGGTAGCTGAAGAGTCTTTTCATGGTAAATCCGTATCAATTCCCAGACTGTGTCTCTATAATCCGCGCCCACTCTCTTTGGCGCCACCCTGATGTCTGATATTTCCAAACTTCGCAACATCGCGATTATCGCGCATGTTGACCACGGCAAAACCACGCTTGTGGACCAGATGCTGCAACAGTCCGGGACCCTCGGTCCTCGTGCTGCAACACCTGACCGTGTCATGGACTCGGGTGATCTCGAGCGAGAGCGCGGCATTACTATCCTGTCGAAAAACACTGCCGTCAACTGGAACGACTACCGCATCAATATCGTGGATACGCCGGGCCATGCTGACTTCGGTGGCGAGGTTGAACGCGTGTTGTCGATGGTCGACAGCGTGCTGCTACTCGTTGATGCGGTCGAGGGCCCGATGCCGCAAACGCGTTTCGTCACGCAGAAGGCATTTGCGCAGGGGCTGGTGCCCATTGTTGTGGTCAACAAAATCGATCGCGAAGGCGCCCGGCCTGACTGGGTTATCGACCAGACTTTCGACCTGTTTGACCGCCTCGGCGCGACCGACGAGCAACTCGATTTCCCGATCATTTATGCGTCTGCCCTCGAGGGCTATGCCGGTGACGAAGCCAGTGTACGAAGCGGCGACATGGATCCGTTATTTGAGACCATTGTGAAGCACGTGCCGCACCCTGACGTGGATGCCGACGGGCCGCTGCAGCTGCAGGTCTCGAGCCTCGATTACGATACGTACACGGGCCTGCTGGGCATTGGCAAGATCAGAAGGGGCAAACTTACAGCCAATGCTCGCGTCAGCGTCGTGGCACCCGATGGAACGTCACGGCGCGCACGCGTGCTGGAGCTATTTGGTTTCCACGGCCTTAAACGTCAAAAGGTCGAGGCAGCAAACGCCGGCGACATTGTCGTGTTCAGCGGCATCGACAAGCTCGGCATTTCTGATACGTTGTGCGACCCCGCCCACGAGGAGCCGCTTCCCGCTCTTACTATCGACGAGCCCACGGTGAACATGACGTTCCAGGTCAACAAGTCGCCGTTTGCCGGCCAGGACGGCAAATACCTGACCAGTCGCCAGATTCGTGAACGACTCGACCAGGAACTCAAACACAATGTTGCGCTGCGTGTGGATGACACGAGCGACCCCGACAAATTCAGGGTATCAGGGCGCGGCGAACTACACCTATCGGTGCTCGTCGAAACCATGCGCCGCGAAGGGTTTGAGCTGGCCGTCTCGCGCCCCGAGGTCATCATGCACGATGTCGATGGCGCTGAACACGAACCCTGGGAGCAACTGACCGTCGACTTCGATGAGGAATACCAGGGCGCCGTCATGACGCGCCTCGCCGATCGCAAGGGCGAACTGCAAAACATGTTTCCCGATGGCAAGGGACGTATTCGCCTTGACTACAAGATCCCGACACGAGGCCTGATCGGCTTTCGCACGGAATACCTGACGGCGACGTCAGGTACGGGCCTGATATATCACGTTTTCGACACGTACGCGCCTCGGGTACCGGGCGCTATTGCGCAACGAAATAACGGCACACTGGTCTCCATGGTCCAGGGCAAGGCACTTGCTTACGCACTGTTCAACCTGCAGGAACGCGGCAAGCTGTTTATCGGGCATGGGGCGCCGGTCTATGAAGGCATGATCATCGGTATCCACAAGCGCGACAATGACCTCGTGGTGAACCCGACCAAGGCGAAGCAACTGACCAATATTCGTGCCGCCGGCACGGACGAGAACCTGATTCTCACACCGCCTCTGAACTACTCGCTCGAACAGTCTCTCGAGTTCCTCGACGACGACGAACTTCTCGAGGTTACGCCGCACAACCTCCGGCTGCGCAAGAAATTGCTGACAGAAACAGATCGCAAACGGAACTCTCGCCAGAAGGCATCGTGAACGATCCCGCCACGCTGGCGTTTGCCGACCTGCAGCCCGAGGACATCCTCGCGACGCTGACCGAACTCGGCTTCGAGTGTGATGGCCGCTTCCTCGCGCTCAACAGCTACGAGAACCGCGTCTACCAGGTTGGCATCGAGGACAAGCCGCCCATCGTCGCCAAGTTTTATCGACCGGGGCGATGGAGCAATGACGCCATCCTCGAGGAGCACGCATTCGCCGCTGACCTGCATGCGCAGGAAATTCCCGTTGTGCCGCCGCTTGAACACCAGGGGGAAACGCTCCACCACTCGGGACATCATCGAGTTGCGGTGTACAAGTGCCATGGTGGCCGTGCGCCCGATCTCGATAACTTCGAATTACAGAAACAGCTTGGACGGCTTGTCGCCCGCATTCATCTCGAGGGCGAGACTTCGAGGTTCAAACACCGTCCCGGCATCGACATCGACACCTACGGCACCGAGTCTGTCGAGTACCTGCTCGAGAACGACTTTATCCCGGAAGACAACCGCGCAGCCTATGAGAGCATCATCGATCTTGTACTGGATGGCGTAGAAGCATGCTACGAACGTGCCGGCGGCGTGCGTGAAATTCGCCTGCATGGCGATTTTCACCCGGGCAATGTACTGGTGAGGGAGGAACAGCTGCACATCGTCGATCTCGATGATGCCCGCCACGGCCCTGCCGTGCAGGACCTGTGGATGTTTCTGTCGGGTGACCGCGAGGAACAGACGCCGCAACTGAAGGCACTGCTCGAGGGCTACACCGCCTTTCGGACATTCGATGCTCGCGAACTGCAATTGATCGAAGCACTTCGCAGCCTGCGCATCATGCACTACGCGGCCTGGCTGGCGCGGCGCTGGGAAGACCCGGCGTTCAAAGTTGCGTTTCCGTGGTTCGACAGTCGTCGATATTGGGATGACCACGTCCTCGCATTGCGCGAACAGGTCGCACTGATGCAGGAACAACCCCTGGAATGGCTGGATTACTAGCGCGAGGGTAAACGCTGCTTGCGTGGGCCGATCTCGAAACGGTCAATCCAACGCCCGAAAGTGGCCTTGCTGAGCTCCTGCAGCGGACCGATGGAGGTATCCGAGCGCCGGCGAATCGCTTCCGGATCGACATGCCCCTCTTCCTCTTTCAACGTGTCACGATGAGCAGGAACAGTTAACCAGCGCTCAATGAGCGGTCGGTTCACTTCGAGGTGAAACTGGAGACCATAGGCATGCTCACCGTGCCGGAAAGCCTGTACCGGGCTCGCAACCGAACTGGCAAGCACCTCGACCTCGGGTGGCAACGAAATGCCGTCCTCGTGCCACTGAAACACCTCCTGCGTAGGTGCAAAGGTCGACAACACGGGATCCTCGAGGCCTGCCCCTGTCATCTCGACATCATGCCAACCAATTTCTCGCATCACGTTTCTCGACACGGCGCCGCCGAGCGCCTTGGCCAGTAATTGGGCACCGAGGCAAATACCCAGGACGGACATATCACGATCGACCGCCTCGCGAATGATATCTACTTCCGTAACCAGGTTTGGGTAGGTATCTATCTGGTCCGAGTTCATCGGCCCCCCGAGAATAATCAGGGCCTCATACTTGTCGAGCACAGGACGCGACTCGGGCTCCCGTCCGAAGTTGACATAGCGAATCCGAAATCCCGCGTCTTTCAACAAGGGATCGAGCGTGCCGAGCGGCTCATAGGGAACATGCTGAAACACCAGCACCTTGGGTCTTGCCATTGAATGCGTCCAAAATTATTGATTGCACTGCCGGGATCGTACTACTAAAGTTAATCTCGCCTGGCAATGACGTATTTTCGGGAACTCTATACTGCGGAATCGCTCTCAAGCTAGGCAATCCATTGAATTCGCGCGGAACCGACCTTCTTGATCGATAGATTACGCTTTGCATCGCTATTCAGTCTTGCCGGTATTCTGCTGGCAGGCTGCGCCTCCACGGTCACGATGGAGATGCCGACGATTCCGAAGCCTCGTATGGAAAAAATTCCGGTCGACGTAGCGGTGCGGATTCCGGCGGAATTCGAGCATTTCGTGCATGTCGAGGAAGTGCTCGGCAAGGACACGTGGACCATAGATCTCGGACGCTCAAACGCCTCGTTTTTTGCCCAGCTCTTTGGCCACATGTTTAGTTCGATGGTCATTCTGGGGCCGGATGACGACCCGCGTGATTACCAGTTCGACGCCCTGATCGAACCCTCTATCGAGGGATTCGAGTTTTCGGTGCCAAGCCAGAGCCAGTCGGACGCATTTGCTGTCTGGATTCGGTATCGAATGGCCATTTTCGACAGCGTTGGTAATCGCGCTTCCAGCTGGACAGTCAGCGCCTATGGCAAGAGTGAGAAAGAAGGCATAGGCGGATCGGACTCGTTGCGCCGTGCAGCCGTACTGGCGATGCGCGATGCGGCTGCGCTTATAATTATGCAGATGGAAAAGGCCACAAAGATTCGCCAGCTCGCCGATGGCCCTATTGCGCCAAGCGAAGCCGAGTCAGACGAAATGCAGGCTGATGCCGACGCAACTCCGGAAAGTCGGGAACCGGAAAGCGTGATCGGCATATTTGCCATTGGAGGAATCGACGATGCAGTTGAGTAAGATTCTGATTGCCGGTGCCGCACTGTGCATGGCGGGATGTGTTACCTCACATGTCGAAGACGACCGGGAAACGATGACTGGACTGAATGATGGCGAGTCAATCGTCATCATGGCGAAGAGCTATCACCAGGGAAACGAGACCGAGGCTGATTACATCTCCTGTATCGAAAGAGCCCTTCAGTCGGGCTCAAAGGGACTGGACGTTATTCCACACCAGAAATTTGTCGACGAATTATTCCCCTGGTTCGAGCCAAGAACCGCGCCCGCAGATACCAAGGGACTGCCCGCGCTCATGAAACGCCCCGGCGTTGCCGAAGCTATCAAGAATATGCGCGTCCGCTACATCGTCTGGCTGGATGGTGACACGGAGCGTGTCGCAGAAGGTGGCAGCCTGTCCTGCGCGGCGGGGCCTGGCGGCGGCGGCTGCTTCGGCTTTGCTTGGTGGCAAAACGACGCTGACTATGATGCCTCGATCTGGGATCTATCTGACCACGAATCGGCCGGTACCGTGACAGCGGATGTTAGCGGAACGTCGTTTCTGCCGGCGCTCGTCGTCCCAATCCCGCTGATTGCGCGTACGCAGACAAGAGCCTGTAAAGGCCTCGCGCAGCAACTGCGCGCATTCATCGTCCAGTAATTCGTCAGTAAAGCCGACCTGCCCGGATAAATGCCGCCCTGTAAAACGGCGCTTGCAGCGACTCGACTGAAACTGATCGGCCCGATTGAGGTGCGTGCACAAATCGTTGCTCACCGAGGTACAAACCCACGTGCGACATCTTGCCCTCGATACTGAAGAACAACACGTCACCAGGGCGTAGCTGCTGGCGGTCAACAGTTTCTGCGGCGGACCAGAGCTGCCTCGTCGTACGCGGCGCGCTGTAGCCCGCTCGCGAATACGAATACTGCACAAGACCGCTGCAATCGAACCCACCCGGGGAGTTGCCCCCATAGCGATAAGGTTCGCCCACCTGATCCAGGGCGACGCTTGCGGCCCTGTCACCCGCCGAAATACGTGGACTGGCCACCCTGTCGGGCGGGTTGGAGCCACAGGCGGCCAGAGCCAACACGGTGATTGCTAAGGCAAAACTCCGATTTATGCGGCGTGGCTGCGTTATCATCTGCATCAATTTATTCGTCATTGCCCTGTAGCCTACGTCAAGAGACCTTAATTCGGTATGAACTGCTTCTCAGCTCGCACAGATAACCATTGGCGCTGGCTTCTGCCGGCGCTGATGCTGCTGGTTTCGGCATGCGGCGTTCCGGACTCGGAGTCCGCCGACCGCGCGAACAACGACGAGTACAGCGTCCACTACACACTCGAACCCGATCCGGCTGCTGCAACTGTCCATGTTTCGATGAATCTGCGGCAGCCACCTCGTCTCCTGCGCGAGCTCTCGTTTGTAATACCGCCCAATGTCGAGAATATCGAGGGTGATGGCGAAGTCCGCATTCAGGCGGGTCGTGCTTACTGGGTACCACCGTCCGATGGCGGCAAGCTGGAATGGCAAGCGGCGGTCCTTGGTCAACGGGAAGGCGGTCGCTTTGACGCGCTTCTGACTGCCGACTGGGGCATCTTCCGCGCGGAGGATGTCATTCCCCGGGCCCGGGCAAGAACTCGCAAAGGTGCCATTTCACGGACGACACTTGCCTTTGACCTGCCCGCCGGCTGGTCTGCGATCTCGGAGTACTCGGCAAGGGTGCGCCCGATTGTCATCGACCGACCCGGTCGTCGCTTCGATCAACCCGCCGGGTGGCTGGCAATGGGCAGGCTGGGCGTTCGCCGTGAGAACATCGGTGGCACCAGGGTCGCGGTCGCCGCTCCGGAGGGACATGACGTACGCCGCATGGAAATGCTGGCACTGCTCAACTGGACCTTGCCGGAATTAAGTCGGATTCTGCCGGGGTCGTTGCCAAGACTAACTATCGTGAGTGCGGGGGACCCAATGTGGCGCGGCGGCCTGTCGGCACCCTCGTCGTTCTTCCTGCACGCCGATCGCCCGCTCATCAGCGAGAACGCAACCAGCCCGTTACTACATGAAGTAATGCACACAGCGCTCGGGATAAGGCCCCGCGAGGGGTTCGACTGGATTGCCGAGGGCCTCGCCGAGTACTACAGCATCGAATTATTGCGCCGTGGCAAGGCGATAACCCGACGCCGTGGAGACATCGCCTTCGACCAGCAGGCTGACTGGTCAAAAGAAGCGACGGCACTCTGCCGCGCGACATCAACAGGCGCTACGACAGCATTGGCTGTGACCAGGTTTCGGGAACTGGACCGGGAAATCACAAAGAAAACCGACGGCGGCCAGACGCTCGATGGGCTATTACCGCTCCTGGCTGGCCACGCAGTTGACCTCGCGTCGCTCATCGCTGCGGTGGAGACATTGACTGGCTCATCCCCTGACGCACTTCACATCGATAAGCTGCCCGGCTGCCGTACTATTGCGGCAGGCCTCCAGAAGATCTGAATAAACGCATGGACGAACGCCACGACCTCGATCTCATTCTGCGATCACGCACGCCCATTGTCGTCATCGAATCGCAGGATGAACAGCGCATGCTGGAGATGTTGCAAGCGATTACGATATCGCGAACGACCGACTCGTACACCCCGCTCTTCCGCTGGACGATTACCGATGGCCTGCAACGCTTCGATATCGCGCTGGAGCCGCAGACGATCAACTCGGAACCGACTGACGTCCTCAAGCACATTCGCGCCGTATCAAAACCCGGCATCTACGTGCTACTCGACTTTCATCCGTTCCTCGAAGATCCCGTGCATGTTCGCCTGCTCAAGGACATCTGCATTCGCGCCAGGGAAGTGCATCGACAAATCGTATTTATCAGTCACGAAGTGAAAATGCCGCAGGAACTCGAGAATTACTGCGCACGCTTTGACTTGGCTCTGCCATCCGAACAGGAGCGCGCTCGGATCATCAAGAGCGCGGCGAGAGACTATGCAAAAGAACATCCCGGACATCGAGTCAAGGTCGATGCCAAGGCACACGAACTTCTGATTCAAAATCTTGCGGGCCTGACCTGGTCGGATACCGAGCGTCTGGCACGGAATGCGATCTACCTCGATGGCGCCATCACACACAGCGACCTGCCGGACGTAATGCAGGCAAAGTACGACCTGCTCAATCGCGGGGGCGCTTTGAATTTCGAATACGACACAGCCCGGTTTAGTGATGTCGGTGGATTGGCGCGCCTCAAGAAATGGCTGAAACAACGCCGACCTGTTTTTCGCGGCGACGAAAGCGCGGCACATCTCGATAGTCCCAAGGGCATTCTGCTGTTGGGCGTCCAGGGCTGTGGCAAGAGCCTTGCTGCAAAGGCGACAGCCGGCATCTTCGGTGTCCCGCTCCTGCGACTCGACTTCGGAACAATCTACGACAAGTACCACGGTGAGACAGAACGCAAGCTGCGCGAGTCCCTGAAAACCGCGGACGTAATGTCGCCTTGCGTCCTCTGGATCGACGAGATTGAGAAAGGAATTGCCGGCCGCGGCGGTGAAACAGGAACGACCCAACGAGTGCTCGGGTCTTTTCTCACCTGGATGGCCGAACGCAAGAGCCGGGTTTTCGTCGTGGCCACAGCCAATGACATCAGCACCCTGCCGCCCGAACTCGTTCGCAAGGGACGGTTCGACGAGATCTTCTTTGTCGACCTGCCCACTGACGAAGTCCGCCGTTCTATCATCTCCATACACCTGACCAAACGTGACCAGCCCCTCAAGAACTTTGATCTCGACGCTTTGACTCGTGTGTCCAAAGGGTTTTCTGGCGCCGAGATTGAACAGGCAATCGTCTCGTCTCTGTATGCCGCGCATGCCAAGCGCGAGCTTTTGGCAACGGCCCACGTGCTCGCGGAAATCGAGGAAACTCGACCGTTATCTGTCGTCATGGCGGAGCGCATCAATGCCATGCGGGACTGGGCTGCAGGCCGAACAGTGTCCTGCGACTAGGTTCATTTAACTTAAACGACAAATTATCTTGTTGCGCGCGATTGAGCGGCAGTCAGTGCGTGATAGACTCTCGTGATGGCTAATGAGAAAAACAACATCAATGAATTAGTCTCCGACGAAGATCCAACGGCCGAACTCGAGGCGATAACTTTTCGCCAGGATCATCTGCCGAGCATCGAAGCACCACTGGAATCTGACGAGCACACCAGCGACCTCGAGAGCCGGGTCGGTGATGATGCACAGACTATCAGCAAGCTCCAGTACGACATTGAGCAGCTTCGCGCCAGATGGTTGGGCCTCGAGGCAGAAATCAAGGCTCGCGAAGAAGTCACCGTCACACTCACGACGGAGTTGAATGAGCTCCGCGAATCTCTGGCACTGAAGAACGACTTGCTCGAGTCCCGCGAAACCGAGATTGCATCCCTGAAGTCCGAGCTCCATGACCAGCAAGCGCGTTACCTGGCGGCCACCGCGAAGCAAGAGGAAGAAATCGGGAGCATGCGCAAGGCAGCGCGTTCCATCCCGGAGCCGCCGGCATCATCGGCAACGCAGGATGAAGAGCCATACAGCCAGAATCGTCTTCTGCGGACCGAGGCCTATGCCGACTCCTTACGACGCAAACTGCAGGATCTGCTGGCTTCGCATGACGATCTAGAGCGCGAGAACGAGCACCTGGAAGCGTCGCTGCAACGGTCCCAAAAGTACGGGCAGCAACTGGCTGCGGAACTTGCTGTTGAGAAAGAGGACAAGGACGCGCTCGACAAGAAGCTTGCCAGCATCACGGACACGCATGCTGAAGAGATACGGCTACTGCGATTTGAACTCGGGGAAGCGCAGGATACGGTTGTGCAAAGCGAGGAACTCAACAGTCAACTCGCCTCCGACCTCGTCGACACCCGCGGATTCAAGGAAGAACTGGAACGGATGCTGTGCGATAACGACGAGAAGGCACGAGCTCGTATCG
>Ga0316191_10001784_pt1 | contig 15354 bp, 15 predicted proteins | sample Eddworburr2cm_MG_FD_204928 | JGI IMG/M metagenome (GOLD analysis project Ga0316191, IMG submission 204928) | Coastal sediment microbial communities from Maine, United States - Eddy worm burrow 2 cm | ecosystem: Environmental > Aquatic > Marine > Coastal > Sediment | place: USA: Maine...
GTGGCTATCACCGCGCCAGGCAACGCCGGCGGCTACGATGCGCCCAGCCGGGCCATGGCGCTGTATGAGTTGATGGAGATCCGTCGCCGTCTGGCGTCAGCCTCTTCGCCGGATCGACAGACCCGTGCGCACCGTGCGGCATTGACCAATGTCATCGACCGCGCGCTTGATGTGGGCCGGGACGCCTGATTCCATCGATCATGGCCGGCAGGGACCGCCGGCCATGATCAGTCTCTTGTCGGGCCAGCGGTGTCTTCCGGTGTTGCGCCACACACGTCGAAAGTTGCTGTTCGCATTGCAGCCGCGGCGGTTCAATTACCGCTAGCGCTTGCCAGGCGCTATGGTAGATTTCACCGCCAGGCACCGATACTCCTGATTCCGACTGCAACAAACTCCGGAGGAGCCGCGTGGAGAAGATCTGGCTAAAGAACTACCCGGCTGATGTGCCGGCCGAGATCTCCATGGCACCGGGCGACACCCTGGTCAGCATGCTGGATCACAGCTTCGCCACGTTTGCCGATCGCCCGGCTTTCGCTTGCATGGGCAAGAGCCTCAGTTACCGTGAGCTCGAACGCAAGTCGGCGGCGTTTGGCGCGTGGCTGCAGCACAGCGCGGGCCTTAAGCCAGGCACACGTATCGCCATTATGCTGCCGAATATCCTGCAGTACCCGGTCGTGCTGTGCGGGGCATTGCGCGCTGGCCTGGTGGTGGTCAACGTCAACCCGCTGTATACCGCCAGAGAGCTGGAACATCAGTTAGTGGACTCTGGTGCCGAGGCGATCGTCATCCTGGAGAATTTCGCTCATGTGCTTGAGCGAGTGGTTGCTGATACAGCGCTAAAGCAGGTGATCGTGACCGGGTTCGGCGACCTGCTCGACTGGCCGAAATCGATACTGGTCAACTTCGCGCTCAAGCGTATCAAGAAGATGGTCCCAGACTATGCGCTGAACGGTCATCTGCGGCTGAACAAGGTGCTGGCCGAGGGCGCCGGGCTGGAGCTCTCCGCTGCACAGCTTGACGGCGAGTCACTGGCATTCTTGCAATACACCGGCGGCACGACGGGTCCATCGAAGGGTGCCATGCTCCCGCACCGCAGCGTGTACGCCAACGTGTTGCAGATGTCCGCGCTGACGGATCCGGTGACCGAGCCTGGCCAGGAGATAGTGATCACCGCGCTGCCGCTCTACCACATCTATGCGCTGGTGGTGAATTGCATGTGTTTTGTGCGCATCGGTGGTTTGAATGTGCTGATACCTAATCCTCGGGACGTGCCCGGATTCGTTGCGGAACTGAAGAAATGGGACTTCACCGCCTTCTTTGGCGTTAACACCTTATACAACGCTCTGGTCCATGACCCTGATTTTCCCGAGGTCGGCGTCGACGCGTTGAAGATGGCGGGCGGTGGCGGCATGGCGGTCCAGCGCGCAGTGGCCGAAAAGTGGCACAGCCTGACCGGGCATGCCCTGCTGGAGGGGTACGGCCTTACCGAATGCTCGCCGGTCGTTGCGATGAGCCAGATCGGTCGCACCGAGGTATTTACCGGTGATGTAGGCTTGCCACTGCCTTCCACAGAGATTTCTATTCGCGGCGAAGACGGTGCCGAGGTGCCTGTCGGCGAGCGAGGCGAGCTATGCGTGCGTGGCCCCCAGGTCATGCAGGGTTACTGGCAGCGCGAGGAGGCCAGTCAACAGAGTTTTCATCGGGACGGCTTTCTGCGCACCGGCGATATTGCAACGATCGATGAAGGCGGCTTTCTGCGTATCGTCGACCGGGCCAAGGATATGATTCTTGTTTCCGGCTTTAACGTTTATCCCTGCGAGATAGAGGATGTGGCGACCCAGCACCCCGAAGTTCTTGAAGCCGCCTGTATCGGAGTGACCGACGAAAAGTCCGGCGAAGCGGTCAAGCTGTTTGTGGTCAGGCAACCCGGAAGCCAGCTGCAGCCTGAACAGCTCGTTGCGTATTGCCGGGAGAATCTGACTGCATACAAAGTGCCCCGTCATATCGAGTTCCGCGATGAGTTGCCCAAGACCAACGTTGGCAAGATTCTTCGCCGGGCGCTGCGGGAAGCGTGAACGAAATCCTCACTCGGCGACTCAAATCCTCCATGAGAACAACGATCATCGCGCTCGTCTTGCTGATGCCTGCGTTGCTGCAGGCCGCTCCGCCTGCCAACGTCACCCCATACAAGGCCGAGTACAAGGCGCTGATAAAGCTGATACCGGTGCAGGTGGACGTCAGCCTGCATGACGCTGGCGATGGTACCTATGTGTTCAAATCTGATATCCACACTCGAAGCTGGGCGTCATTGTTCGGCGGCAACGTGGCCGAGACCAGTCGTTTCCGCGTAGTCGAGAACGGCGTCGAGCCGCTGGAGTACGAAAAACGCGATCGGATCAGCGATGATGAAAAGGACATCAGCACTCGCTTCGAAGGCGAGGGCAGCGCCGTTTCCATCTATCGCGGCAAGGAAAAACGCCTGGAACACGATGGTCCGCTGGTGGATCTGCTCACCTTGCGTTACGTGCTGTCCTACGACTTGAGTCGTGAGCAGCTGGCCGAGCGATACGACATCGTTGATGGCAAGGGTCGTCTGAAGGAGATCGAGGTAAGTGATCTCGGGCTGGAGACGGTTGAGACCGGGATCGGCCCCATGCGCGCGCGGAAGTTGCAGTACGCCGCGGTAGACGATCCGGTTTATACGGTGTGGGCAGCGCCGGAACTTGACTATCAGCTGGTCCGGATCGAGCAGCACAAGAACGGCAAGCTGCGTGCGAGTCTGACTCTGGATTCATACCGGCCAATCATTAAGAAGAAGTGATCCGGGCGGCCGGAAACTCCATCTGAAATCCCGCTACCGCGAAGGCGGCAAGGACGCGGTCCGCGCCTATTGCCGGAAACTCTTCCGGATTTGTTTCCATGACGGACAGTCGGGCAGCGCTGATCAGACCCCGCGCCTTCGGCGTGAGCTGAAAGCGGCATCCGTTCAGGTTCTGTACCAGGGTGTGCAGGCGCGTCGGTAACAGCGCCGTGGAAACCGGCAGCGCAGGCCCTCGGGGCTCCCACGAAAAGTCCGCCAGGTTTTGCCCGCCCTTGCTAACCCGGACTCTGCAAGCCTGGCCAGGCTGGCCGTCGAGATCGAATGCCGCCTGTTCCTTGGGTATCCCCCAGTTAGCCCGGCCGCCGGTCACGCTGGCTGGGGTGCTGACGAGGATGCGAGTGATCGACCAGTAGCGCTGCGCTCCCATCTGGAACCGGCCCGGGATGAAAAGCAGTTCACGGTAGGGTCCGGCCTCTGATCGCCAGTAGTCGACAAACATCATCAGCCCGAGCCCGCGTCTGGCGAATTCGCCAGACGGGGAAACGGCATACCAGCGAGGGTCAAGCTCGGCCTGCGGCGGCTTGAGCAGCAGGATCAGGCCGCTGCCCTCGAGTCGCCAGGGTGGAGCGATCACCTTGCCTGACATTAGGGCAGTCAATGCGGCTGGCGGAGGTTCGCCAGCCCGGGCGCCACCATGCCAGGCGTTATTGGCAAGTCGTTTCGTCCCTTGGGCTGAGCGTTGAGTGAGAGCTGACCCGAAGAATGGCCGGGTAGTTGGAAGCCATGCCGGTGCTTGCACCCTCACCAAATTCTCCCTTGAGGCGTGCGTAAACCGGTTCCAGCGGCCGGGTGGCAACACGGTCATAGTCGGCGCGCAGATCTGTCATCTCAGCGGATTCTGTATCCACCCAATAGACTTTCGGATCGCCGCAGGGCTGGAAGGTGGCCACGGGCTCACCGAGTACCAGATAGCCTTCATATTCCCCAGGCGCCAGCGGCGGCCGCTGCAACGCGCGCAGCTCACGGCCAAACTGCCTGGCCCGGCTGCCGATAGCGGTGAGTTCATATGTCTCGATGGGCGCAGAACGCCCATTCAGACGCTTCATCTGCTCGGTGGGACGTCCGAGCTCATCAAAGGCGACAAACATCACCACATCACCAAGACCCGGCGGGTCCGGCGGCATCGCGATCAACTGGCTGCCTTCGCGATGAAAATAGGTCAGCCGACCCTGCTCGAAAAAATACCGGTCGCGGGTGGCGCCGTAGTCTCCGGTGACGACTTCTTCGTCCACCAGCACGGGTGTGTCGCCGTCGACATAGGCACGATAACGCATGCTGATATCGCCGTCTGTTTGCTCACCCTCGACGACCGGAAAATCCCGCGCGGCGGCCTCGAGACCGGCCAGCTCCGCAGGCAGTTGCGGCGCCGTCGCCTCGCCTTTGGCGGGGCCTGCATCATCCCGGCTGCACGCGGTTGAAAAAGCCAACGCCGCCATGGCTGCGCAGCTCAGCAGCCCCGTCGACGTCGATCGAAAATACCGAATCATCTGATCTTCCTCATCAATGCTACTTCCCGGCGCTGCCCAACAAGCGAAAAGAAGCGCTCATTGTTGCGCACAACTGGTCCTCATCATCGAGAGCGTCCACCTGAGCATCAAACGCGATATTGCCTTTTCGGGTCGTTGCCGGGGGGGTGCTGAGTCGCGCCCGTACGCTCATGTTCGACAGCCCGGGGCGCAAAAATTCAATATTCGAGTCCTTGACGAAAATATCGCCGCTCTTGCCCATGGCCGAGGCCTTTTCCTCACATAGCCGCCAGGCCGCGAGCACCATCGCCGAGTACAGGCTGCCGCCGAATACCGTTCCCTTGTCGTTACGATTGCCGGCCAGCGGTAGCGTCATCACGACCTCTGTGGCGCTCGCCCGGGTCTGGTCAAACCTGAGGCTCCTGTAGGGCTCGATCTGTTCCAGCTTGTCTTTCATCAGCGCTCCGTCTGTGGGTCCAGTTTGAGTAGCAGGCTACAGCAGGTCAGGCCGCCGTCTGCTTTGGCCAGTTCGTCGTTGGCGACCGTTGTGGTTTTGAGCCCGCGCGCGGCGAGCCGTTCCCGTGTCCGCTGGCCGGCAGCGCTAAGCAGCACAAGGTCGCCTATGCGCAGCGCGTTGGCGGCGTCTCCCTCGCCTTCGGCAACCTGGATAATTTCATGGCCGGAAAATGCAGTGGCATCGACGCGGGACGGATCAGCGAGTATCAGGCGGTCCCCGATCAGCGTCGCTGCCGACTTGAGGTGCAGGCAATCCTGAATCGCCACGGTATCTAGTTGGTAACCCAGCGGCGCAATAATCGCCTCCAGTTGCCGAATGCCGTCAGCATTGCTGCGACCCGAGCATCCGACGTACACGAGCTTGCCTGACACCAGCACATCCCCGCCATCCAGGGTTCCCGGGCTCACTATCCTGGCGATCGGCCGGTAACGTGCCAGCAGGCTCGCGACGCTTTCCACTTCGCCGCGGCGCGAGATTGCTCCAGGCCGGGTAATGACCGCAATCTCGTCAAGCACCAGCGCGGTATCTTCGACAAAGACGCCATCGGGATGATGATCCACTGCAGGCAGGTGCTCGATTGCGCAGCCGGCATTGCGAAGCGCAGACTCATAAGCCGAGTGCTGGCTCGATGCGCGCTGGTGATCGATCGGGCCGGGCGCGGCAAAGGTGACCTCGCATTGTTCGATGGCCGGACTCACAGTCCGGGTGATAGCCAGCAGCATTGGTGTCACTCAGGCCAGGAAACCGCCATCAACCGGCAATGCCGCTCCGGTGATATACGAGGCGCTGTCCGAAGCGAGGAAGACGATAGCCGGCGCGATCTCCTCGGGATCGGCAACCCGGTTGAGCGGGATCAACGGCAGGATCATCTTCAACATGCGCTCGTTCCCGGTCAGCGCGGCCGCGAAACGAGTGTCAGTCAAACCCGGCAACACCGCATTGACTCTGACCTTCCACGGAGCGCATTCCTTGGCGAACGCCTGGGTCATGCTGATCACCGCGGCTTTGGTGATTGAGTAGATGCCCTGGTATGGGCCTGGTCTGACGCCGTTGATAGAGGACGTGTTGACGATCGCGCCGCCGCCCTGGTCTTTCATCAGCAGCGCGGCCTTTTGTGACATATGAAAGTAGCCGCGAATATTTACCTCGACTGTCTTGTCCACCATGGCCAGCGGCGTTTCAGCAATGTGACCAAAGTGCGGGTTGGTGGCCGCATTGTTGACCAGCACATCGAGTCGTCCGAATTCGCTGGTAATGCGCCCAAATGCCGACTCTATGGCTTCGGCATCGCCCACGTGGCAGGCCATTGCGCTGGCCTTGCCGCCGCTGTCTCTGATCGAGGCGGCGACGGACTCCACTGAATCCGGCTTGCGGCTGGATACGATGACATGCGCACCGCGAGCGGCGAATAGTCTGGCCGCCGCCTCACCTATGCCGCGGCTGGCACCGGTAACCATGACTATTTTGTCGGCGAAATCCATGACTGGCTGTTCCTGCATCAGGTTCGAACTCCTTCAGATGGTGAGATCGCCGGCTGCTATCGACTCGGCATTGCGTGCCAGGCTGGTTCCCAGCATGCCAAACGCTGCGAAACGCGGGTCGGCTGTCTGGCCGCGGACATAGCGAAAATAGATCTGTTGCACGATGACTGCGAGGCGGAACAGACCAAAAACATAATAGAAGCGGAAATCGGTGATATCGCGTCCGGATTTTTCTGCGTAATAGTCGACTACCTCGCTTCGCCTCATCATCCCCGGAAGATGAGTGGGCAGCATGCGTGCCGCGAGCATCGCCGACGGATCATCGGCTTCAATCCAGTAGGCAAGCGAACAGCCCAGATCCATCAACGGATCTCCCAGGGTAGTCATTTCCCAGTCCAGTACGCCGCGGATAACCAGTTCCCCATTACGGTCTTCCAGCACCACATTGTCAAACTTGTAATCATTGTGAATGATCGATGCGTGGCTGGCCTCGGGTGGCATGTTTGTCTGCAGCCAGGTCATCAATGCCTCGTTGTCGGGTACGTCGTCGGTCCTGCTGGCGCGAAAGCGTTTGCTCCAGCCCTCGACCTGGCGCGTGACGTAACCTTGCGGATGTCCCAGGTCGGCGAGGCCGGCGCTTGCATAGTCGACACGATGCAATTCAATCTGGACGTCAAGAAGCTTTTTGCACAAAGCCCGTGCCTGATCGGAAGTGAGTTCCAGGCCGTCCGGCAGATCGCGTCGCAGGATCGTGCCACGCAGGCGCTCCATCAGGAAGAATGGCTCGCCCATGATCTCGGAGTCATCACAATAGACCAGCGGTTTTGGACAGTAAGGAAACACCGCGTGAAGACTGCTGAGGACTCTGAATTCGCGACCCATATCATGAGCGGTGCGGGCCTTGGTACCAAACGGCGGTCGCCTCAATACCAGCTCGCGATCACCGATCCGCAGCAGATAGGTCAGATTGGAGGCCCCGCCGGGGAACTGGCTGATCCGGTCGATCCCGGGCTGGCCGGAGAAACCAGGTAAGGCCTGTTGCAGAAAGTCTTGAATGCGACCGGCGTCCAGTTCCTCGCCCGGCCGTGGCCGGGTTGTCTCAGGTAGCGGCTGCATCGATCAGATCCCGGCCTGTCGCGCCTTGAGCAGATGCCTGGCCAGAGACAGCTTGTGGACTTCATCGGGGCCGTCATAGATCCGCGCCGCGCGCTCTTCGCGGTACCAGAACGCGAGCACCGTATCGTCGGTGACGCCAAGCGCTCCGTGCACCTGGACCGCCCGATCGACTATCCGTTGCAGCGTGTTGGCGGTGAGAAATTTGATCATGGAGATGTGATCTCTGGCCGCCTTGAAGCCCTGCTTTTCGATGCGCCAAGCTGCTTCGAGTACCAGCGCTCTGGCCGCATGCAGCTCGGCACTGGATTCTGCAATCCAGGCCTGCACAATCTGTTGTGAAGCCAGTGCCCGATCCGGCGCCAGTTGTCTGGCCAGGGCATAGTCACACATCATCTCCAGCGCACGACGGCAGATTCCCAGCCAGCGCATGCAGTGGTGGATTCGACCCGGGCCCAGCCGCTCCTGGGCAAGGGTGAAGCCGGATCCCGGCTCGCCGAGCAGGTTGCTTGCCGGCACTCTGCAGTTATCCAGTCGAACCTCGCCATGACTGAAATAGCCGTGCCCCACGTGTCCCATGACCGGAATATTCCGCAGCAGCTGAAAGCCGGGCGTAGCGCAATCGACCAAAATCATGCTGGCGCGCTGGTAGCGCCCTGCATCCGGATCGGTAACCGCCATGACCACGGCAAAGTCGGCCTGGTCGGCGGCGGTGGCAAACCACTTGTGGCCGTTGATCACGAAGTCATCGCCTTCGCGCACTGCCCGGGTGCCCATTTCCACCGGATTCGAGCCGGCAAATTCGGGTTCGGTCATACAAAAACAGCTGCGAATCTCGCCTTTGGCCAGAGGTTCGAGATATCGCGTCTTTTGTTCGTCACTGCCGTGGAGTAACAGCAATTCTGCATTGCCCGCGTCCGGTGCCTGAGCGCCGAACACGTAGTGGCCGAGCGGCGAACGGCCGAGCTCCTCTGACCACATGCCCAGTTCAACCAGATCTGCCCCGGCGCCAGCCGCGCCGGAAGGCAGATTTGGCGCCCACCAGCCGCGCTTTCGCACGGCCTCTCTTTGCGCTTCCAGAGCCGGCATCAGTTCATCCCATCGGGAGGCAAGAAACAGTGGCTCCAGCGGTACCAGGTGCTGGTCCACGAATGCCCGAATCTCCTCCAGGCGCACCGTCGTTTTCTGGTCGACAGAAAAATCCATACATTTCAGCGGAACGTAATCAGGTCCCGGTCCCCCGTCATTTCCAGGTGAGTGATGTTGTTGTAGCCCATCAGCAGGATGTCGCCGATGCCCCCATCTGCAGGGCAGTAGAGCTGAGTGATGGACGCATTGTACAGGCTGATCGCAAGGCCCAGCGCTCGCTGTGCGGACAAGTCCAGCAGGCTACACAGCAAGGCGGAAATAATGCCGCCGGAGGTGAAGATCGCGAGCCGTGACTTCGGCCCGCTGTCGCTCAACAGCTTCGCAAGCGCAGTTCCCGCGCCGGCGCAGAACTCAGGCCACGCGAGTACTGGCGGGCCCTCATGAGGATCGCCCTGCATCCAGCTGGTGAGCACGTGGCGCAATGCCCGTTCCAATTGCTGCCTGTCTTCAAGCAGTTCCTCCAGGGTACCGGCCTGATTGTCCGATGCGGACAGAAAAGACGGCAGATAAGCCCTGAACAGCGCCACGTGATCGTACTCGGCGAATGCCGGGACGGTGCGTAGCGGCGGAGGCTCCTTACCCATTGCCTCGCGGGCGATCTCGGCGCTGCGGTCCTGCCGGACCATGCCTCCTGAGCACAGACAGTCGAGACCTGGCAGGAATCGATGCATGTGATGGCCGATGACGCGGGCCTGGCGTTCACCGATCGGCGAAAGCTGGTCATAGTCCTGCTTGCCAAAAGAGGCCTGACCGTGGCGAATCAGATAGACAACGGCCATTGGAATACTCGGCGCTGCCTGCGTTGCAGGCGGGTTGTTCAGACCTTAGGCACGGCCCCCCCGAGTGTCAACCGCGGCAGATTCACCTTGCCACTGGTGATTAATCGTGCATCATCTGGCCTTTGTTTTATCCGGAGCGAAGCATGGGCGAGACGCAACAACGAGTGTTCATTACCGGAGCGGCCAGCGGCCTGGGGCGCGCTCTGGCCCAGCGTTTCGCGCAGGAAAAAGCCAGGGTGGTAATTGCCGACATCAATGATGGCAGGGCCGGCGAGACCGTGGCAGAGGTCACCGCCGCCGGTGGTGAGGCGCTGGTAATTCACTGTGACATTACTGACGACGCAAGTGTCGAACAGGCTGTCGCAACCGTGGTTGAGGCCTGGGGCGGTATCGATGTGCTGATCAACAATGCGGGCGTGGCCAGCGCCGGCACGGTCACCGACACGTCCATGGAGGACTGGTCATGGATGATCGAAACCAACCTGCTTGGCGCCGTGCGCCTGTGCCGCGCCTGGTTACCGCTGATGCAGCGACAGAGGTCCGGGCACGTGATCAATGTGGCGTCCGCAGCCGGCATTGTGCAGTCGCCGGGCATGGCAAGCTACAACGTTGCCAAGGCCGGCATGATCGCGCTGTCGGAGACGCTGCAAAACGAGTTGCGTGGCTTCGGTATTGGTGTGACCGTCGCCTGCCCTTCGTTCTTCACCACCAATCTGATGGAGTCGTATCGTGGCCCGTCAACCGGCGTCAGGGATATGGCAGGGAAGCTGATGAAACGTTCGAAACTCACCGCCGCCGACATCGCCGACGCGGTGTATAAGGCGATGGAGAACGGAGAGTTGTTTGTGTTCGGACACGGTGAAGCGAGGATCGCATATCACTTCAAACGTCTGTTACCCGGAACGTTCTACTGGAGCACGGCGCGAGCGGCACAAAAGATGTTCGGCAACCTGGTCGAGCTGGAGCCCAATGCCGACAAGCAAAAGAAATAAGCGGGTCGGGCTTGAGCATTTGAGGTCCAGGCGATGAACGAGGTGTCGGCGACCCACTTTGCGCTGGAGCCATTTGCGCCGCCCAGGCCGATTGCCGGCGCTCATATGCAGTCCATCCTGGCCAGCCTGCCCTGGCGCCGGCCGCTGGTCGAGCGGCAGGTGAGAGGCCTGTTACGCCGGTCCAGCGATGTGCTGCTGGATTGTGGCGATGGTATCCGTTTGCACGGCTATTTTGCTCCGCGCAGCCGCGCTGGAGAACGGCCCGCTCGTGGTTTGGCGGTGCTTATTCATGGCTGGGAAGGCAGTTCGGACTCGCTCTATCTGTTGTCCACCGCGAACCACCTGCGCGAATCCGGCTATGACGTGTTTCGCCTCAACCTGCGTGATCACGGCCCCAGCCACCATCTGAATCCGGAATTGTTCCATTCGAACCGGATCGAAGAGGTGGTGGCGGCTGTCGCGCGGATCGCCTCGATGTTCCCGGATCTGCCCCTGCTGCTGGCCGGGTTTTCGCTCGGCGGCAATTTCGCTCTGCGCGTCGCGCTACGGGCCGAATCCGCGGGTATCGATCTGCGCCAGGTGGTTGCCGTGTGTCCGGTGCTCGAACCGGCCAACACCCTGCACGCGCTGGAGACCGGCTGGGTTGGTTATCGCTCGTACTTCATCCGCAAATGGCGGCGCTCATTGCTGCGCAAGGAAGAATGCTTCCCGGAGTTGTATGACTTCAGCAATCTCGCGGAACTGAAGACGCTGACGGAGATGACCGAGCACTTCGTGGTGCATCATTCGGGCTTTCCGGATCTGCACACCTATCTCAAGGGCTACGCCCTGACCGATGATGTGCTGGCGCCGTTAAATGTGCCTGCCTGCCTGATCACCTCACGAGATGATCCGGTGATTCCCTCGGCCGATATCGAGCGCCTGGCGCGACCGGATGCGCTGACCATCAATGTTATCGAACACGGCGGTCATTGCGGTTTTATGGAGAGCCCGCGCAAGCTCAGCTGGGCGGTCAGACAGATTGCAAACATCTTCGATCAGGCGTTGCAGGCGTGACTGACGGGCAGCGCAAGCGCGGCATGATGGTGGACGTCCTGGCGGTGGCCGCGGCGGTGGTCTTCATTTCCGGCGGCATCTATCTGCTGCGCGGGCCGGAAATGGTCGTATTGAGGCTCGCGGTCCTGGGCTGGCCCACCTGGCCGACATATGTGATTGGTGCGATGCAGATCATCGGTGCGCTGGCGCTGTTGAGTATCGACCGGCGTCGTTTGGCGATCGGCTTGCTGGCTTTGATCAGTATCGGTGAGATGGTGGCCGCGCTGGTCTATGGTGAACTGCAGCCCGGTGTGCAGGCGCTTACGCAACTGCTGTTGCTGGCCATGGTTTTCGCCATGTCGCGGCGCCAGTCGGGATAGAGTCCGGTCCGAAATCGCGTGCGAGTTGAGCGCGCTTGCCGGATGTCAGTCAAGGGGACTGATCGAGCGAACCCGTCAGGCGCCGGCTGCCTGCTGTAAACGGTTTTGCTCGCCGAACTGCAGCTCGGCAAGCCGCGCGTAAATTCCGCCCTGCGTCAGCAGATCGGCGTGGCTGCCGGTGGCGACGATCCGCCCGCCGTCCATGACCAGGATCCGGTCTGCTTTGACCACGGTCGCCAGACGGTGCGCGATAATCACGGTAGTGCGATTTGCCATCAGATGCTCGAGGGCGTTCTGTACCTTGAGTTCATTCTCTGCATCCAGCGCGCTGGTGGCTTCATCCAGCAGCAGGACCGGCGGGTTCTTGAGCACCGCCCTGGCGATCGCAATGCGTTGTCGCTGACCTCCCGACAGGCGCACGCCGCGCTCGCCCAGGTGGGTTGCGTAGCCCTCTGGAAGTGGTTGGATGAACTCGTCCGCCATCGCCGCGGTGGCCGCGGCGATGACTTCCTGATCGCTGGCGTCCGGCCTGCCATAGCGGATGTTCTCCATCGCGCTGGTGGAGAAAATCACCGTCTCCTGCGGCACGATGCCAATGCGCTGGCGGACATCCGCCAGCCTGGCCGTTGCGATGTCGGTGCCGTCAAGCAGGATGCGTCCCTGACCGGGGTCATAGAAGCGAAGCAGCAGGCGAAACATGGTCGTCTTGCCGGCGCCGGAGGCGCCCACCAGGGCCACAGTCTCGCCGGGCTGGACCTCAAAGCTGACCTGATCCAGTGCGATCTCGTCCGGTCGCGACGAATACGAGAAGCTCACATCCTGAACCGCGATTGTTCCGCGCCCGCTCTGCAAAGCCACGGGATGCGGTGAGTCCTTGATGTCGGGCTCTGTGGCCAGCAACTCGAGAATGCGCTCCATCGCTCCAGCGGCTCGCTGCAGTTCGCCCCAAACTTCGCTTAATGCGGCGAGAGAGCCAGCGGTGAGCATCGAGTACAGCACGAATTGACCGAGTTCGCCGACACTCACCGAACCACTTAGCACGGACTTGGCTCCGAACCAGAGCCCCATGACGATAGATCCGAAAATGAACAGGATGGCAATCGCGGTCAGCAGGGCTCGCGCCCGCATCCGTCCCAGGGCTGTATTGAACGCCTCTTCCACGGCGACACTGAAACGCTTCGATTCCCAGGTTTCCCTGACATAGGCCTGCACTGTTTGCATCGCGCCAAGGACTTCGCTGGCCATTGCCGTGGTGTCAGCAATGCGGTCCTGGCTGGCACGAGACAGTTTCCTCACCCGGCGTCCGAACAGAATAATCGGCAGCAATACGATCGGGATAACGATCACCATGCTGCCCGTCATCGACGGGCTGGTGATCAGCAACATGGTGAAACCACCAAAAAACAGCAATAGATTACGCAGCGCAATCGAGGCGCCAGATCCGACTACCGCTTGCAGCACTGTGGTATCTGAAGTGAGCCGCGACAACACTTCGCCGGTGCGGGTGGTTTCGAAAAATGTCGCACTCAGACCGAGCAGATGATCGAAGACCCGGATGCGGATATCCGCGACGATGCGCTCGCCCAGCCACGTCACCATGTAGTACCGCGCGGCGGTGGCCAGCGCCAGAACCGAGGCCACGACCATCAACATCAGGAAATAGCGGTCAATCGAGGCGGCGTTGTCCGGCGAAAATCCCAGGTCGATCATCTGCCGCACCGCCACCGGCAGGCTCAGGGTGGCGCCCGCCGCTACCAGCAGCGCGCCCAGCGCCATCAACACATGACCGCGATAAGTGATGAGATAGGGCAGCAGGCCGCGTAGCGGCCGCAGATCCTTGCTGCGGGGTGCGGACGGATCGATTGGGATGTCGGTAGATCTCATAGGGACGATTGCTTGCCGATAACTGCTGCTGGCTGATGAAGGCGGAGGGTCGGGCCGCGATTATACGGCAAGGTCGGCCAGTGCCTGTTGCATCTCTGCTTGCCAGCGACGATGTCGAGCCAGCAAGGTCGTTTGCGGCCTTGGCTGGTAAATGTCCGGTTCTGTGGATTCCGTCCACGGCGTGGACTCGCCGGAGCATAGCCAGGCCACGCCTCTTGCGGTGGCCTCCGTTACCTGCGGTCGCTCAACGACGATACCCGTGACGCTGGCCAGCGAGGCGCAGAACAAGGGCATGCGACTCAATCCGCCGCTGGCGACGATGCGCTGGAGAGGCTGGCCAGCCCGCTCGCAGCGCTCCAGGTTCTCCGCCAGCATGAATACGATGCTTTCCAGCACTGCGCGCAAACACGCGGGCGGATCGCCTTCGCCGATATAGCGGCACGGAAAGGACGCGCACCACCACGGCGAGCCCAAACCGGCGTGGCCATTCAAAAAGACCGGAATGTCCGTATCGTCAGGTCTGAACTTATCCAGCATCCGCGGCCAGTCTGACACGCCCAGCGCTTGTGCCTGGGCGTCCAGCGCGGTCGCGGCGCCATTGACCGTGCCCTCCAGAGCAAGCGCGAAACAGCTATCGTCTCCGCGAATGACGCTGATCAGAAGATTGCGGGCATTGTTGATCGCAGTCAGGGGCCGCAACGCGAAGGCTCCGGTACCGGCATTGACATATGCACTGGCAGGCACCGGCTGCCCGCGTGCATGCAGCGCCGCCGACTGATCGCCGGTACAGCGCAGCAAGGGAATGCTGCCGTCGCCCGCGTTCAGGTGCCCGAAATGATGGTCCTCGGCCACAGCCGCCGGTAGCGATCCACGGTCAACTCCGAAGCGATCCAGCAACGCGTCAGACCAGTCTCGTCGCTGCACATCCCATAGCAGCGTGCGTGAAGCATTGACCGGGTCGGCGGCCCGGGTGCGTTCGCGGGTGAGGCGGAAGACCAGAAAGCTCGCCAGCGGACCCCAAAGCAGCCGGTTCTGGCTCTGCGCAGCACGCACTGCGGGAAGATGATCCAGGCACCAGCGCAACTTGCTCGCCCCGTAATGCGCGGAGATGCGTAGACCGGTGGTCTGGTGCACCCAGGCGGGATCCAGCTCCAGGCTGGCGAGCCATTGCTGATGGCGGGTGTCCCGCCATGACAACACCGGCGACAGAGCCGCGCCGCTGTCTCTGTCCCAGCAGACAATACTCGAACGCTGTGTCGCCAATCCCGCACCGAGGCAGTCTGCTGCAGGCAGCTGTTCGAGCAGTTGCCTGATCGCGACATCCATAGTCTGCAGTAGGGCCTCGGCGTCGTGTTCAAACCACCCCGGGCGCGGATTTTCGGTGACCACCGGAACCTGTTCCTTACCCAGCATCGCCCCCTCCCGGGTGAAGGCGATGGCGCGGCTCGCATGAGATCCCTGATCGAGTGCAAGAATGAACTCAGCCACCTGGCCAGCCCTCGTCGACCGGATCCAAACGCAAGCGGCGAGTGTCCGCTTTCGGTTTGCGGTCGGGCAACGACGCCGCGATCCGGATCAGAGTTTTCTCTGCCGTCGCGCGCCACGCGGTGAGCTTGCCGCCAAAAATCGACAGCACTCTGGGCCGCTCCGCCCGATCGGTTTCCAGCCGCGTCTCGC
>Ga0316191_10001786_pt1 | contig 15348 bp, 10 predicted proteins | sample Eddworburr2cm_MG_FD_204928 | JGI IMG/M metagenome (GOLD analysis project Ga0316191, IMG submission 204928) | Coastal sediment microbial communities from Maine, United States - Eddy worm burrow 2 cm | ecosystem: Environmental > Aquatic > Marine > Coastal > Sediment | place: USA: Maine...
CATAGACGATATTGATCCGCATGCGGAACAGCTATCTCTGGGCATGACGTCCTTTCACCTCGACGCCGGGTACACGCCACTATTTGCGTTCGGTCATGGTCTGTCCTACACCGAATTCGAATATGCGGACATCCGTGCGAGCGCCAACGAGATCGGTATCGGCGATACGATCACGATTAGTGCAGACCTGTTGAACAAGGGTGATGTAGCTGCCGAGGAAGTTGTGCAGCTCTATGTTCGCGATCTTGTCGGCAACGTGACGCGGCCGGTCAGGGAACTAAAGGGCTTTAAACGTGTGCGCCTTGAGCCGGGGCAAAAAATCACGGTCGATTTTGAGCTGCACACCGAGGACCTGGCATTTTACGGGCGCAACATGCAGCGGATCACCGAGCCCGGTGTGTTTCACGCCTGGGTTGGCGGTAGTTCGGATGCGCAGCTCGGAACCGAGTTTCGAATCGTCGATGGCGACAAAGTGAGGAAATAGCGGCAATGAAACAAAACAAAAGAATTAGCGCGACAATCACCCTGATCGTCGCTTTGGCATTTGCTGGATGTTCTTCCCCACCCGACGATAGTTCAGCAACGGTCGGGGCTGGCCCGTATTCGCAGCTGCCAGAAGACCTGGTGGCCGGAGAGATCATGGCCATAGCGTACTCAGGATTCCGTGAGGGCCAGCATCCGGACCGCGGTGACGGCGCAAAGAACCCGAGCAGCGCCGAAATTCTCGAGGATCTTCAAATACTGGCGGCCAACGATTTCAGGCTGATTCGCCTCTACGATGCCGGCGAAAATTCGGCGACCACATTGAAACTCATTCGCGAAAACAATCTCCCGATAAAGGTCCTGCTCGGGATGTGGCTGGAGGCCGAGATTAGCAACCATGAAGGGTGTTCCTGGTGTGATGAGCCGATACCCGACGCTGAGCTCGCCGAGAACACGCTGCGCAATGTCGCGGAAGTGCAGCGTGGAATCAACCTGGCCCGGCAATTCGACGACATTATCGTTGCTGTCAATGTCGGCAATGAAGCGCTGGTTAGCTGGAACGACCACATGGTGCCCCTGGAAAATGTAATTGCGTACGTTCGCCAGGTGAAGGCAGCCATCGAGCAACCTGTGACTGTCGCGGATAATTACGTTTGGTGGATCGAAGACGGCGCGCCGCTCGCTACGGAGGTCGATTTTCTGGGCATACACACGTACCCCGCCTGGGAGGAAAAGACCATTGATGAAGGGCTCTCTTATACGATTGAGAACATAGAACGTGTGCACGCCGCCCTGCCGGACAAGCCAATAGCTATTCTCGAGGCAGGCTGGGCAACCGTCGCCATCGAATTTGGTGATCGCGCAAGTGAGGCGAATCAGGAACGCTACTATCGCGAGCTGCATGACTGGGCTAGCGAAACGAACACGACCGTATTTTTCTTCGAGGCATTTGATGAGCCCTGGAAAGGCAATCCGGCCGCTCCGCTGGGTGCGGAAAAGCACTGGGGAATATTCAACGTCGACCGGACACCGAAACAGGTCATGAGGCCGAGTGATTAGTAAGCGCAAGACTTCACTGCGCGGATTGCGGACTTTCTGTGTTGCAGCAAAGCACGAGAGCTTTCGTACAGCCGGCGACGAACTGTTTATTACCGCGTCTGCGGTCAGTCACCAGATCAAGAACCTCGAGCAGGAACTTGGTACGCCGCTATTTGACCGCAACAGTCGTGACCTGACGCTCACAGAAACGGGCACGGCATTGTTTGAAGATGTTAGTCCGCTTATCGATCAACTCGATGAAGCCGTGGCGGGATATACGACCAAACCCTTGCGTCGTTCCATCAGAATATCCGTGCAACCGTTCTTTGCCAGTGAGTTCTTCGTACCGCGTCTGAGCGAGTTTGCCGAGAATCATCCGGATATTGATATTCAGGTTGGGACCAGCGACGAGACATCTGAGAAACACCCTGCTGAGGCAGATTTGTCAATTCGGCTGTTCAAGTCTCCTCCGGGCTTGCCATCAAACCTGTTGTTCCCGCTGCGCATGGTGCCCGCTGGCTCGCCGGATTTTAAGAAAAACATGACTGTCAAAAACAAGGCAATCGTCAGCGATTTCCCGCTGATTGTGCATGAAACAAGACCGAAAGCCTGGCAGGACTGGGCCAGGGTGAGCGGCATTGAAATCCCGGCCAAAAGCAAAGTCACCAGGCTTGATTCAATGATTGCCGTGGTGCGCGCTGCCGAGCGCGGCATCGGTGCCGCGATGGTGCCAGTACCGCTGGCAGACCTGTGGTTTAAACAAGGCAGCATCGTGCGCCTGTTCAAGCAAGAACTGGTCGCCGACGTTGGCTATTACCTGGTCTGCAGGGAGGACCGGCAAGACGTACCGGCTGTGCGCCTGCTGCGTGATTGGATATTGCAGAACTTCGCAGTTAGCCCCTGAGAATTTCTCATGCCAGGGCTGAGTTCTTTTCGTTTGTGGTGATTGCTCCGGTTGCCTAGTCTGCATCAGTGGACCAGCAAATAGCCTCGATGGCTATGGAGAAAAGACCATGACCAAGACCGACAAGCCTGTACGCGATGTTTTCGCCTTTAGTCTCGGCGGAATAATGACAATCTCTTCGATTGCCGCAGCACCCGCAATCGCCGATGATCGGTTCAAGGAAGTTCCGGTTCGGCAGGAATCGAAACAGCGCCCGTGGATATGCTTCTATGAGCAAGCTGCATACTTCCCCTTCGCGTAGTACTAAGTCTGTGTGACGCATCGTCTCCACGGCAACTGCGGCCGAACGTGAATCCGCGATTCGCGAGTGAGACTTGATCCACAAAACCCATGGTTCGCAGCTTGATTTTTTCTCATCCCAGAGGTGAGTTATTCCCGTTTGTGACCTGCGCCCCAAATACCTAAAGTTTGACTGTCGATTGCAGGAATAGATCGGCGTTCAACAAATAGCCACGTTGGCTATGGAGGAGAAACTCTGATGAAGAATGATAAATTGGACCGGGACGAATTCAGGCTTAGCCTGGGTGGCATGCGGACGATTACATCGTTCGCCATAGCGCCGGCGATTGCCCACGATCGACTGCGCCAGAATCTGGCTGGTCGGGCTGAAGATACGCGTGAGAAAAAATGGCGTCTATGGATGCCCAGACGTTTCCGGGTCGCGTAAAGTGATCGCGCCATATAAGGAAACCGCACCCTAAAAGGCCAGCTAAATGCTGGCCTTTTTTTGGCTTGAATTCAGGTGCTCCGCATGCTGCGGCTGCTTATGTAAAAGTCTGTTCCGGCGACGACAACGCTCGTACCAAGTCGTAGGTATTTGTACATCTTGACAGCGCTGTCATCGTTTCATTACTATTTGGGTAAATGGGAGCAATACCTCCCGCAAGCTCCGTGTATTGAGGGGGAGACCAATAATGAAGCTTCGTTCGCGAAGGACTCTGTCGACCGCGATTCTTGTGGCCGCTGCTGTGTTTGTTGCCGCATGTTCGGAAAATAACCGCCCTGTACCACTCTCCGAAGTGGAAACCGTTCCGCCCGGAATTTCAGGTCCCCAATCCAATCAAAACATCGCCAACCCGACGCTTACCGTCGCAGACAATTTCGAAGTCTCCCCCGGCGATACGCTGACACTCGTATGGAGCGACGAGTTCGACAGTGCGGCGCTCGACCCCGAAGTCTGGTTTTTTGCGAGTGGTGACGGGTCCGAGGTCGGTTTGCCGGGTGGCTGGGGCAACGCCGAGCTGCAGTGGTACCTGCCTGACAGCGCACAGCTCGACAACGGTGTGCTGAAGATCACGGCGCGGCTCGAATCGGTGGAGGGACGTAATTACACCTCAGCGAGGCTGAATACAGAAGATCGATTTGCGCTCAAGTACGGGCGCATCGAGGCCAGCATCAAGCTGCCGGCCGGGCAGGGCCTGTGGCCTGCATTCTGGATGTTGCCGCAGGACAGCCCTTACGGCGAATGGGCTGCCAAGGGTGAGATCGACATCGTCGAGGCCATCAATCTTGGCGGTACGAACGGCAATGAGATCTTCGCGACGATTCACTACGGCGGCGAATTTCCTGCCAACACGTCGAGTGGCGTTACCTATGATCCAGGTCCGAACGTAACCGAAGATTTCCACGTCTATGCCATTGAGTGGGACGAGTTCGAGATTCGCTGGTACTTCGACGGCGCGCTTTATGCGGTCCAGAACAACTGGTCCTCAACGGCTGCACCTTATCCTGCACCGTTCGACCAGCCGTTCCACATCCTGCTGAACCTCGCAGTTGGCGGTAATTTCCCAGGCTTCGCGGTCGACAACAGCGTGTTTCCCGCGACGATGGAAGTGGACTGGGTCAGGGTTTATTCGGGTGAAGATAACGTCGTTCCCGCGGACCCGGGCATTACGCCGGAAGCCGCTGTGTATGCTACCGATCCAAATGTCCCCGAAGACCTTGCACCGCCGGGTGTCGATAACTTTGGTTCCGGCGCTGTATTCGACTTTGATTTCGCGGGCGACGCGGACTTCAACCCGTCGATACTGGTTACCAGTGGTGAAGGCTATGGTGCCGGCGTGCACGTTGGCTTTGTCGCGCTGACCGGTTACGCGGATGGTTTCGCAGCAAGCTACGAGAACTTTGTCTTCAAGGTGAAGGGCGACCCGGCCAACCTGGCGTCATTCGAGGTCAAATTCATCGGCAATGGTGATACCAGCGCCCTCTACGACATTCCGAACTACGTCGGTTCGCAGGATCTCGGTAACGGCTGGTGGCAGGTGTCGATCCCGATGACTGATTTCGCGGCGAATATCTCAGCGAACAATGGTTTCCTGCTTGGACCTGCCGGCGGACAGCCCGCGCCGTTCTCAATCCGTCTGACCGACATTGGCTTCACCGGAACGGTTGCCGTTGGCGGTACACCAATTACGCCTGAAGCGGTCGTATTTGCGACCGATCCGAATATCGTCGAGGACCTGGCGCCTCCGGGCGTGGACAACTTCGGTTCGGGTGCGGTGTTCGACTTTATGTTCGCCGGTGATGCGGATTACAACCCGGCGATCCAGGCGACCAGTGGCGAAGGCTACGGCGCCGGCGTACACGTCGCGTTCGTGGCTTTCACAGGTTACGCGGCAGGCTTCGCGGACGGCTATGAGAACTTCGTCTTCAAGGTGAAGGGCGACGCGGCCAACCTGGCATCGTTCGAGGCCAAGTTCATCGGTGGCACTGATACGAGCATGCTCTACGACCTGACGAATTACTCCGGTTCGGAGTCGCTCGGCAACGGCTGGTGGCAGGTGTCGATCCCGATGACCGACTTCGCGGCCAATATCGCTGTTAACGATGGCTTCCTTCTGGGGCCCGCTGGCGGACAGGCTGCGCCGTTTTCGTTCCTGATGACGGATATTGGCTTCACGGGTACTGCCGGCGGTGGTGGCGGCACCGGCGTGGTCGTTAACGGCGACTTCGAGACTGGCGACCTGACCGGCTGGGATGTGTTTGTAAACGGCGGAACGATTACACCGGACAACACCGAGAATAACGGTGGCATGTGGTCAGTCCATGTTGTAGCCGGTCCCGGCAACAACCCGGTGCTGAAACAATCATTCCTGTTCCCCGGCGTCGTTGTACCCGGCGGTACGGTCAACATCTCCTTTGACATGAAGGGTTCGGCCGCAGCGGGTGGCATTGTCTTCCCGGAACTGATCTCCGAGGGTGCCGGCGGTGCTGCGGTTGGCAACCTGCTCGATACCATTGCTGCGCCGACGGCCGATTGGACAACATACAACTACAGTCCCGTGGCAGGCGCGGACGTCACCGGCGGTGTCACATTCCAGCTGGCCATTGTCTGCGGGGCTGACCCCGGCTGTAGCAACGATGTCTTTATCGACAACGTCACCGTAACGCTTCCTTAAGCGCACGGTTGACAACGGTCGCCATGCTTCAAGAAGAAAAAATTTAATCTATTCAGATAGTTAATCAGAGAATTCACTCATGCACGCACAAGCATCAAAGCGCATCCCTCGCAAACTGGCTGTCCTTATTTCGGCTGTGCTCATAGCTGCTTGCGGGACGGGAGACGGACCGGAAAGGCTCCCCGGAACGCCGGCGACACCATTGCCGCCGATCCCGCCAGGATTCTGCGACGTCATCAACTTCGAAGTTCTTTGCCCGCCGGTGACCATCATCAACTTCAATGGTGGCGCGACGACGGTCATCGAAAACCCGGACATGAGCGGCATTAACACCAGTGACCTTGTCGCACGGATGCAGAAATTCCCGGACGAGACATTCGGCGGAACAAAGCTTGATCTGGGCGCTCCGATTGACTTTGCTGACGGTGAGGCCTTCACCGTGAAGGTCTGGTCGCCGCGCAATGTTGCCTTGACATTCAAGCTCGACGAGCAAAACAAGGAGCGAGTACAGAATCACAGCGGCAGCAGTACCTGGGAAGAACTCTGCTTTGATTTTTCCGGCGACACGGCGGGTGCTCCTAACCCAGGTCTCACGCTGATCTTCGACAACGGTACGCTTGGCCAGGCCGACACCGACCCGGCCAACTGGACCTTCTTCTATGACGACGTTGCGCAGGTTGCCGATTGTGGCGGCGGCGGAGGTCCACCGGCTGGTGGCACACCGATTACACCGGACAACGTCGTATTCGCGACTGACCCGAACCTTGTTGTCGACCTGCCGCCACCCGTGATTGATAACTTCGGTTCGGGTGCCGTATTTGACTTCACGTTTGCTGGTGACCCGGACTACAACCCGGCGCTGCAGATTACGAGTGGTGAAGGCTACGGTGCCGGTGTGCACGTTGGCTTTGTCGCGCTGACCGGTTACGCGGCAGGCTTTGCCGCCAACTACGAGAACGTCGTCTTCAAGGTGAAGGGTGATGCAGCGAACCTGACGTCATTCGAGGTCAAGTTCATTGAGGGTGGCACTGATACCAGCGTGCTTTACGACCTGACGACCTATGCGGGTTCCGAGTCGCTCGGCAACGACTGGTGGCAGGTGTCGATCCCGATGACCGACTTTGCGGCAACGATCGCCGCCAATGCAGGCTTCCTTCTGGGGCCCGCTGGCGGACAGGCCGCAGCATTCACGTTGCTGCTGACCGACATTGGCTTCACCGGAACGGTTGCCGTTGGCGGTACACCAATTACGCCTGAAGCGGTCGTATTTGCGACCGATCCGAATATCGTCGAGGACCTGGCGCCTCCGGGCGTGGACAACTTCGGTTCGGGTGCGGTGTTCGACTTTATGTTCGCCGGTGATGCGGATTACAACCCGGCGATCCAGGCGACCAGTGGCGAAGGCTACGGCGCCGGCGTACACGTCGCGTTCGTGGCTTTCACAGGTTACGCGGCAGGCTTCGCGGACGGCTATGAGAACTTCGTCTTCAAGGTGAAGGGCGACGCGGCCAACCTGGCATCGTTCGAGGCCAAGTTCATCGGTGGCACTGATACGAGCATGCTCTACGACCTGACGAATTACTCCGGTTCGGAGTCGCTCGGCAACGGCTGGTGGCAGGTGTCGATCCCGATGACCGACTTCGCGGCCAATATCGCTGTTAACGATGGCTTCCTTCTGGGGCCCGCTGGCGGACAGGCTGCGCCGTTTTCGTTCCTGATGACGGATATTGGCTTCACGGGTACTGCCGGCGGTGGTGGCGGCACCGGCGTGGTCGTTAACGGCGACTTCGAGACTGGCGACCTGACCGGCTGGGATGTGTTTGTAAACGGCGGAACGATTACACCGGACAACACCGAGAATAACGGTGGCATGTGGTCAGTCCATGTTGTAGCCGGTCCCGGCAACAACCCGGTGCTGAAACAATCATTCCTGTTCCCCGGCGTCGTTGTACCCGGCGGTACGGTCAACATCTCCTTTGACATGAAGGGTTCGGCCGCAGCGGGTGGCATTGTCTTCCCGGAACTGATCTCCGAGGGTGCCGGCGGTGCTGCGGTTGGCAACCTGCTCGATACCATTGCTGCGCCGACGGCCGATTGGACAACATACAACTACAGTCCCGTGGCAGGCGCGGACGTCACCGGCGGTGTCACATTCCAGCTGGCCATTGTCTGCGGGGCTGACCCCGGCTGTAGCAACGATGTCTTTATCGACAACGTCACCGTAACGCTTCCTTAAGAAGGTAGGTAATGACGATGCATCTGCCCCATTCTTCTCAAGAAACCAAACTTAGAAAAAGAGTAATCGCTATGGCGAATTCAAGTTTCTTCAATCGCGGCAACAGGGCCACAATTCTGCTGGCATTCACGGTGTTGTTATTTGCTCCGCTCATGAGCCACGCGCAGGTGCATGATGTCCAGGCAGTCAGGGACGAGACCGGCTGGCGGTTGCAGGTCGACGGTGAGGATTACTTCATCAAGGGCGTCGTCTGGGGTTATTCGCCGCGCGGCCAGAACTACGGTTTTAACCTGTGGGGCGAGTCGGACGACCACATCCGCAAGGTGTTGGATTACGACTTCGGCATGATGGCGGCTGCTGGTGTCAACACGATCCGCAGCTTCGCGATGATCCCACCGGAGTGGGTCGAATACGTCTACAGGGAACACGGCATCATGTCGGTCATCAATCCGCTCATGGGCCGCTACGGCGCCACGATCGGTGGCCAATGGAGGCCGTTCACGGATTACTCGGACGAGTTGACGCGCTCGACACTCAAGACCGATGTGCTCGAGATTGTCGAGCGCTACAAGAACACACCGGGCGTGATCATGTTTGCGCTCGGCAACGAGAGCAACTACGGCCTGTCATGGTCGAGCTTCGAAATTGAGAACCTGCCCGAGGGAGAGCAGAACACGGCCAAAGCCCGGTATCTGTACAGCCTGTACGAAGAGGTGATCACGGCCGGCAAGCGAGTGGCGCCGGATCACCTGTTCACGATCGTCAATGGTGACATTCAATACATCGACCTGATTGACGAGCTTGTTCCTTCGCTCGACATCCTGGGTAGCAACGCCTACCGGGGAACCAGCTTTACGAGCCTGTGGGCAGAGGTGGACGAGAAACTTGACCTGCCGGTCGTGTTTTTCGAGTTTGGCTCCGATGCGTTCAACGCGCGCGAGTTCCGTGAGGACCAGGCAGCCCAGGCTTCGATCCTTCGCGACCAGTGGTTAGAGATGTACAACAAGTCGGCCGGTAACGACGAGGAAGGCAACGCCATCGGTGGCTTCGTCTTTGAATGGCGCGACGAATGGTGGAAATACCTGCAGGACGAAAACCTCGATACGCAGGACAACAACGCCTCCTGGTCAAACCAGGCCTACCTGTTTGACTGGGCCGAAGGCAAGAACAATATGAACGAGGAGTGGTTCGGTATAACCGCCCTCGGCCCCGCCAACTCTGACGGCGTGTATACGGCACGACCAAGGATGGCAGTTGATGTGCTGGGTGAGATCTGGGCGCTCGATCCTTACAGGAACAAGAAGGCCGCATTCAACCAGGGTATCAACGAGATCAACATGGATTACATGGAGCTCAAGGGTGAGGTCCGCATGCTCAAGAGCGAGAACGAGGAAAGCAAGAAAAAGCTGAGCTTCTCCGGGGGCAGCTTCCGCGGCGAAGTCGCCTGGCGCGGACTCGAGCGGGACATTACCGAGGATGGCGAGAGAGGCGTTGATTTCTCGGATGGCCAGATGCTCTTCCTTGATATGGAATTCCAGCCCACCGAAAAGCTTGATGGTCAGATGTCGCTGAACATCCTGGGTAATACCGCAAGAAAACGGCCGCTCGAATTTACTTACGGTGACCGCGGTCTGCCGTTACAGATCGACAACGCGTCGACCGAAATTCAGGATATTGACGTCGAACCCGTCATAATCGAAGGCAGCGAGAGAGTCGAGATCTACGACTTCAACGCGAAGTACGCAGGCGAGAACGTCGATGTCGAGGCCTTCTATCACACGCCGCGCTACCACTGGGGTTACGAAGGCGACTTCTTCGGGCTCGTCCATGAGGCGACCGATATCTATGGCATGGATATCTGGAACGCGAAGGCTCCCGAAGGCATCGAGTTTGCAGGCAAGGGCAAGTGGGATGGCCTCAAACTGGTCGTCGGACCCGAGATTTACTGGGGTGCTAACCCGAAAGGCGTGTTCAAGTATGACTTCGACCTGTTCGGCATGGACTGGACGTTCATCCACTCCGAGGACTTCAGTCGCCAGAGTCAGGGCGCGAACGCCACGCAAGCAACGGAGCGTGAGTCTCGCCAGACCACCTTGTACATGAAGAAGGAGTTCAGCGACAGCTGGGAACTCGAGGTGGGCGGCATCATGTCGGCTGGTGAAAAGGTCGACGAGGTCTTCGACTATACGGACGGTAACGGCAATATTTACAAGGACCAGATCGAGTTCGAGGATACCCTGGGTCTCAAAGCCAAACTGTCGTTCCCGATATTCGGAGCGCAAAGCTACCTGTCGGCACACTATGCCGGGCTTGTTGCCGATGGCGGCCAGTACCACAAGCAGTTCGGCGTGACTGACCCCAGCCGGCTGCCTAACTCGGGCCTCGGTAACAAGGAAGAGTACGAGTTCGGCATGTTGATGAACTTTGGCAACGTCATGGTGTTCCCGCGGTTGCTATACCGCGACAACCTCGTTGACGCGAATCCGTTCATCCCGCCGGACATCAGCGGCGGCATCCTGAACCCGGGCCTCTCACCGCGTGACAGGGATGACGATCCGTTCGCTGTGCTTGGCAACCGCGAGGCGCGTTCCGCTGAACTGTTCATAGCCTACGATCCAACCGGCGACACGCATTTCTGGAGCTGGGACAACGACTGGAAAGAGAACGCCAAGGTCGCCTTTGACCTGGGTGGCACTTACACCGAGTTCCCGACCTTTACAGATGCGAACCTGTTCTTCTATGAGCCTGGCCGAACCAATGCCTCATTCGGCAGTGGTCTGCCCGCCGAAGATGTTTGGGCCGTCTCGAGTCGCTGGGTCTTCAACCCCAAGCCAGGCCAGAAGCACATCGCGAAGGTGATCCGAGGATTTGACCAACCGACAGGTGACCCAGACGGCGGCACGCGCGATTATTGGGAGTTCCACTATAAAGCGTACCTGGGACGGCACAGGCTCGAGAGCTACTACCTGCAGGACGCCTGGGGTCCATACGACTTCTATCGCCAGTTCAACATCACTTACCCAGAGCAGTTCAAGATCGACTACTCAATCCTGCTTGGCGGTAATAGCGGGAGCTTCACAGATGCCAGGACCGAAGATCGCGCAACCCGGGTCGGAATCAGGGGCATCTATCGGTCGACGGACGAAAACTCGCCGGACGATGAATTTCTGGATGGGACCAACGACTACTTGTTCCTGGCAGTGCTCTATTTCTCATACGAGTTTTGATGGCTGGCAAGACTAGCCGAGGTATTACAACAATGAGACTTAATAATATTGAACAGTCGCGCAAGGCCGGTCTTAAGAGTGCTCTGCTTGCCTTGGTCGGCATGGCAGCGCTCGTTACGGCCGGTTGTGGTGACAAAACCGAGGACAGGGATGGCGAGCTAATCAACGCGATCATCCTGCCGACGGATGTCGTGCTCGATCTCGCTTGCGAGAACGTCGGGATCTACCCGGACCCCTGCGTTCTGGAGGATCCCCAGAATCCTTTCGTGACAGTTCCGATAATCGAGTTCGACATCAACAACCCGGATGCGGCCAACAAGTTTGAGCTGTTCAACTCAATCCCGCCCGGCCCGACGGGCGCCAAGGCGCGCTTCTATTTCTGGGCGACGGCGTTGGCCAGAAGGGGTTCCGGTGAGAATCAGTTCTATACGGCACTGGCGCTGCACGAACTGTTCGATGCCAACAGCAATGTGCTGTCCAAGGATGAACAAACCCGGGCGCAGGCGCTCAAGGCCTATCAATCAGTTCTCGATAATTTCTTCGGCTCCGTGACCGTGTTCACCTGTTGCCCCGGCGCGAGCCCTGATGGCGAGCCGGTCCCATTCCCGGTAGGGCTCAGTGAGTTGACTGCGGATATTCTTTTCCGCACCGATGCCACGGGCTTCATGCGGCTCGTCGAGGGTGACCCGATCCTGGTTCTGTCGCTGCTGTTAGAGTGGGGCTATAATTATTTGCCTGCAAATCCGCCGCTTTACAATGATGGTGTGATCTCGGTGATTACAGGCTGACCGTTTGAGGAATTGAATGTCCAAGTGGATATGCGCGAAGGCCCTGTTACTTTCAGGGCTTTTGCTTATGGGATCGACGGCAATGGCTGATGCCGTTCCGGTAGAACTGCAGAAGACGGATTCCGGCTGGCAACTTCTACGCGGCGGTGAGCCCTACCTTATCCGCGGCGCGGGTGGTGATGGTTCTCTGCAGCAGTTGGCTGCGGCGGGTGGCAACTCAGTGCGCACCTGGGGTGGCGATGTTGGCACATTGCTCGACGATGCGCATGCCCTTGGGCTGACGGTAACGGTAGGCATATGGCTGGGCCACGAGCGCCACGGGTTCGACTACGACGACCAGGCGCAGGTCACGGCGCAACTTGAGCAAGCCCGGGAAATGGTCCTCAAGTACAAGGACCATCCAGCGCTCCTGTTATGGGGTATTGGTAACGAGGCGGAAGGATTCGGTGATGGCGACAACCCGGTCATCTGGAACGCTGTCAATGACGTTGCCGCAATGGTCAAAGAGCTCGACCCTAATCATCCGACAATGACCGTTACCGCTTTCGCCCACGGCGGGCGAATCGAATTTCTGCATCACAAGAGCCCTGCGATCGATATTCACGGAGTTAATGCCTACGGCGGTGCGCAGGTAGTTCCGGAGTTTCTCCGCGATGGTGGCGCGACCAAGCCGTTTGTACTCACGGAATTCGGACCGATGGGTCCCTGGGAAATGCCCAAGACCGAATGGGGTGCTCCGTACGAGCAGACCAGTGACGAGAAGGCCAATTTCTATCGCGAAAGCTACACCAAGGGCATCATTCAGGCACCAGGAACAGCGCTCGGGTCCTACGCCTTTCTCTGGGGCCACAAGATGGAGAGCACGGAAACCTGGTTCGGCATGTTTCTGGAAGACGGGGCACGTACAGCTGCGGTGGATGTCATGACCGAACTCTGGTCCGGCGATCCGCCGGCTGATCTGGCACCCACGGTCGAGCGGCTGGTCATCGACGGTAACGCGCAGGTGGATCCGGGTGCCGAAGTGCAGGTACACACTGGCGCTGCAGACCCTGAACGTGGTTCGCTCGATGTACGTTGGGTGTTGCGGCCGGAGTCCGGAGACTATGCAACCGGCGGCGATTTTCGGCCGAATCTGCCTGCAATAGAAGGCGCTATTCTTGAGGGTCGTGGCGATGGCGCACGACTGCGCATGCCGGAGGAGCCCGGGCCTTACCGGCTCTTCTTCTATGCCTATGATGCGGCTGGCAATGCGGCGACGGCTAACGTACCGCTGCTGGTAAAAGGCAAGCCGCGCATGCGCTTGCCGGTATCGGTTTACGAGGACAGTTTTGAGGACATGCCATGGGTTCCATCCGGCTGGATGGGATCTACAGACGCTCTTACGCTCGACGGTGAAAACACCGAGGAAGTGCACGCGGGTCATGCCAGTATCAAGATGCGCTACGAGGGTCCATTCAACTGGGTCGGCGTTGCCTGGCAGCACCCGGCGAACAATTGGGGCGATCAGGAAGGCGGCTTCGATCTCGACGGCGCAGGCGAACTGGAGTTCTGGGCGCGCGGGGAATACGGTGGCGAGAAAATCAGCTTTGGCGTCGGGTTGCTGGAAGAAGACAGGGCACACCCGGATTCAGGCATTGTGAAAGTCGAGGGTGTTGAGCTAACGCGGGAGTGGCAACGCTACAGCGTTCCGCTGCAAAAGCTCGACCTGTCGAGCATCAAAACGGGGTTTTTCCTGTCCCTGGCGGGGCGCAGCACGCCCGTTACCGTTTATCTGGACAGCATCCGCTATATTCGTTGAGCAATTCATGCCTGCGCAGGCGCAGGTCCGGTCGAATCGCGAAGCTTCAGGGCCGCGGGAATGTGCTGCACGCTGGATTTGGACTCGCTGCCGTTCTTGCCCTTGATTAGTGCTTCGGCTGCGAGTTCTGCCATATCAGTAAGCGGTTGCCTCACCGTTGTCAGGGTCGGGTTGATCTGTCGGGCGAGTGCAATGTCATCGAAGCCCGCAACCGACAGTTGCGCGGGCACTTTGATCCCCAGTCGGCTGGCCGCCCGCATTACGCCAACCGCCATGTCGTCATTGGCCGCGAAGATAGCAGTCGGCCGGTTTTTTAGCTTGAGCAGTTTTTCGGCACAGGCCTCGCCAGACCCAAAAGAATTGTCACCATCCGCGACCAGACGGTCCGAGAATTTCAGGTTCCCTTCTTCCAGGCCTTCGCAATATCCAAGGAAGCGATTTGCGACGGCCTTGTGGCTTGGGTGCCCCTTGATGAAGGCAATCGTCTTGTGACCCAGCGATGCCAGGTAACGGGTCATCTCGGCGCTGGCATCGCGGTCGCCTGTGACCACGGACAGTCGCTTGCCGCCGCCATTACCGGGTGACAACTGCACCAGCGGCGTGCCAGTTGCCTCAATTGCCCGAACAATCTTTGGCATGTTTGATAGCGGCGCAGCCAGGATGATGCCGGCAGGCCTGGCATGTTCGATAAGAGACGTGAGCTCCGCGTTGACCTGCCTTTTTCGATAGTTGCACGGGTGTATGAGAAGTTCGAAGTTCGCCGCCCTGCATGCAGCAAGAGCACCTTGCTGCAATCTCATCACGTAGCCCGAACTGGGTATCTCGTACGCGGAGGGGTCGTCATAGACCAGCCCGATCATGTGCGAGCGATGACTCGCGAGGTTTCTTGCTGACTGGTCGGGTCGGTACTGCAGCTGAGTGATTGCTTTTTCGACTTTGATTTTGGTCGCCTCACGAACGTTGGGCTCGTGGTTGACGACGCGCGAGACCGTTTTTATCGAAACGCCTGCCAGCTTTGCTACATCGAATATTGTTGATCTTTTCATAGTTGCCTGCGCATTCGGCTTCTTACCGTCATTGAAGGATATTTTTTACAATGCTGTCAATCGTTTCAGTAAATGTCTTGCATGACGAGCTTGGGTTTTCGATCTACATTGAAGAGACCCCAATGCTTTTCGGGTTCCATTGGATCAGGCGAGCCTTTCCATGGCTCATCAAATGCTTCGAAGACAAAGGTCAGTATTTTCTCGTCAGTAGTCCATTCGAGGAGTTCTTCATAGTAGTGCGCTTGCAGTTTTTCGGATGCGTTCCAGGGTTCTATACCGCGGCCGTTTGAGGCCGTTGTCCAACCGGCTTCAGTAATCACGACGGGCTTGCCTGGATAATGATCGACGACCGAGTGATAGTTTTGCTTTG
>Ga0316191_10001787_pt1 | contig 15347 bp, 12 predicted proteins | sample Eddworburr2cm_MG_FD_204928 | JGI IMG/M metagenome (GOLD analysis project Ga0316191, IMG submission 204928) | Coastal sediment microbial communities from Maine, United States - Eddy worm burrow 2 cm | ecosystem: Environmental > Aquatic > Marine > Coastal > Sediment | place: USA: Maine...
GTTGGCGCGGTCAAAATAGGTATCGCCGCGCTTGGCATAGTCCGCTCGAATCGTCAGTTCGCCGTCGCCAATCGGCGCGACGTATTGGCCACCTATGTTTGCCGTGTACTCCGGTGCATGGTTCAGTGTGTTACCGGAGAAATCTGCTGGGGGGATAGGGGTCAAATACTCGTCATATGTGGCGTCCAACGTACCGAAAGAACCATCAATACTGAAGCGATCGGTCAGAATGGCTTGAAACTCGGCCTCCACGCCCTGCACCGTCGACTGAGCTGCATTATCCGCTCTTGGGCCTTCTCCCGTGAGTCGAAACACCTGCAGGTCTTTATAGTCGTAATAGAAGGCCACGAGATTCAGTCTCAGGCGATCGTCCAGGAACTGGTTCTTCGAACCAATTTCGTATGCATCCACTTCCTCTGGTTCGTACGGAATCATGACACCATTGAACGGTATTCCGCCTGATTTGAAACCCTGGGAATAGGAGACATAAAGCAAGCTGTCTTCGGTCAGATCAAAATCGAGACTCAGTTTGCCGGACACGTTGGACCAGTCGCCAGAGACGAATTCATCGGGTTCGGGGCCCTGGGCGCCTCCCCCGTTAAACCGGAAGTTGTTCACGAGATCGACGATTCCTGCTCCGGTGCGCGACTGTTCCTTTTCATCCTTGGTATAGCGCAGCCCCGCCGTTAGGCGCATTCTGTCCGACAGGCTGTAGGTGGCCTGTCCAAAAAATGCCAGGGAGTCCGTCTTGTGGTTGGCGACAGGATTCTGGCTGACGCCGTTTCCACCTGGTTGCTGACCACCCGGCAACGGCACGGCTGGATCCACATTGCCGGGAAATCCCATCGTCATGAAATCTTCGGTCAGTTCTTCGTGATAGATAAATACGCCTACTATCCATTCGAGTGCACCATCACCTGTCGAAACCAGGTTGAATTCCTGACTCCACTGTTCCGCATCGTTTTGCCGGGCCCGCTCCTCCGCTCTTATTTCAGTATTGTCCGCGTCAACGAGTGTTGAGTTATCGTTTTGCTGAAAGGCTGTGACAGATTTTAATTCGATTGCGTCGGAGAGCGGCCAATTCACGGTCAGGTCAATACCTGACATGGTCTGGTCTATAAACTCAGCTGAGTCCTTTCGAATCTCACGGAAGTTTCTGGACATAGGCAATGCTGCGCCTTTCGCTACAGCAACAATCGGCGCGCCCGGCGGCCGTCCCGAACCGTCAGAAATGCCGACCATGCTGGGCGTAAACTGATAGTCCGTATCGGTACCAAGATACTTCGAACCGGCGCCGGCACCTTCGTTCTTGTTGTAATAGGCGCCCAGGATCACTTCGCCGTCATTTAGTGTCCATCGCAGTTTTCCTCGTAAGCTGAGCGTATCAGCATCGTCGTTGTCTCTACCGCCCGCGTAGAGATTTTCGAGGTAGCCGTCCCTGTCTTCTTTCATAACAGAGAATCTCGCAGCCATCGTGTCGCTAACAGGAACATTCAGGATTCCCCGAATCCGGGTCCTTGCGTAATTTCCAGCAGTCAGGTCGGCCGATGCCATGAATTCATCGGTCGGATTCTTTGTAATGATATTTACGTTGCCACCGACGGCGTTGCGTCCATAGAGCGTACCTTGTGGTCCGCGAAGTACTTCCAGTCGTTCCACGTCGAAAACTGATTGTGCTGCGGCAGAGTTTCTTCCGACATAGACACCGTCCACGTGCAGCGCAACACCCTGGTCGCCGCCGCCTACCAGCGTTTCCGTACCAATGCCACGCAAGGTGATTCGGCTATTGTTTTGTCCGCCGGATTCATTATTAAACTCAAGATTTGGCGTAATTTCCTGCAGCGCTCGCAGATTGGTTGCATCGCGCAAATCCATATCCGCCTGTGAAAAGGAGGTCACGGAAATCGGAACGTCCTGGAGAGTCTGCGCTCGCTTTTGTGCAGTCACCGTTATTTCGTCCAGTGATTTGCTCGAGCTTTCCTGTTCCTGTGCAGCAGCCCCGAGGCTAAATATCGGTACCAGTAATATCCCGACACCTGCGATCTCTTTGATTTTCATGCTTGTACCCCCTAAATCAACTTATGACCCAACTTGGTCTGTCGTTAGCGCTGTTGTTCAGACAACACAATCAGAAATGGTAGCTCGCTTGTAGCCAGATTGACCGGAGCTGACTCGGCGATTCTGACGTTATTCCCTGGTCGCCTGGTGGCGCGCCGAAAATCGCACCAATCGGCGCAGCCGGCGGGCCGCTAAAGTCTGTTGCGACTTCATCAAAAATATTCTGCCCAACCAGATTAATCCGCCAGGTTCCGTCGATATCGCTAATGCCAAAAGTCAGATCCACGGTCGTGAGACTATCGGACGGAAAGGTCTCGTTGATTTGGCTAACCATTTTGTCGCGGTAACGAACGAATCCACTCGCAGTAAGTTCGGCCCAGTTCGATAAAGGCGTCTGGACGCGCAAGCCCAAACTACCCGTGAGATTGGGGGCCTGTGCCAACTGCGTGCCATCATCAGCGTTCGTGCTGTCGGCATAGGTAGCGTCACCCATCAAACGAACCGCATCTGAGATTTGCCACTGTCCGTCGATCTCCACGCCATTCGACTCAACGTCGATGTTGCGTGTCAGGAAAAACGCCTGTGAGCCGGATACCTGAAAAGATGTCTCCTGAAAGTCATCGATATCTGTCTGGAAAATGGCAAAGTTAAGTTGCGCGGCACCGCCGGCAAGACTCATTTTTGCACCGAGCTCGATGCTTTTTGCGGTCTCCGTCTTTACGCGTGCGCCATTTAACGCAACATCAAGTGACGGATCTCCGCTGCCGACCTCGGCTGACTCGGCGAATCCACCCGTCTTCGATCCAACACCATATGCGGCATACAGCATCGCGGTATCAGAAGCATCCCATTGAAAGCTCAGATTGCCGTTCACGAAGTCATCGTTGAACGTAAGCGGCGAATCGAATGGGGGATTTATGATGCTGTTCCAAAGCGTGGCCGGTGTGCCCTGGACGCGCTCAAATACAACGTCCTTCGATTCGTCGGTATATCGAATACCCAAGGAGGCACGAAACGCATCGCTGAAGTTGCGAGTACCCTGACCAAATAGCGATACGGTTTGTGTATTTTGCGTAAAGTTATTCGTAAATGGCCCGTTGAACAGTTGCCCGGGATCGGGAGGCGGAAAGTTTGGCGTACTCCAGAATTGCTGTTCAGATGACGTCCAGTCACTCTCGAAGAGAAAAGCGCCAACGACGTATTCGAACGGTTCGCCGGCCGGAGACGTCAAGCGAAATTCCTGTGAGATTTGATCGTAGTCCTCGTCGCGCTCAAAGTAGGTGCTGTAGAGGTTGACGGTCCCCGGATCAAATATTGCCCACGTCACTTCGTCGAATGCGTTGCCAAAATCAAAGTCATCAAAAAACTTCAGGTCATATTCTGAGTAGGATGTTACCGAAGTAAACGTATTGTTCCCCATTTCATATTCGATTGTGAGACTGGCTGAGTTCACGTCGGTATCGTGGAAGCTCTCGCCATTCGGGCACTCGGGGCAGATAGCGGTTTTCGTATCATCAAGGACCGCTTCTCCATAAATGTCTGCGACCGGAGGCGGGAAAAAATTTCCATTATCGACGAACTGAAATCCGTTCCCCTGCCTTTCGCTGCTGGAATGCTGCAGTGCAGCGGTAAGAGTCAGTCTGTCGGTCGGGCTGGCAACCAGCGTTGCGCGCAGCCCCAGGTCTTCATCGGCAGGAACATCGCTACCGGTAAGCAGGTTTTCTACCCACCCATCCTTATCAACGTAATGGCCCGCCAGACGTACCGCCGCCGTATCACTGAGTGGAATGTCTAACGCACCATCAACGCCGTACCCACCGTTCTCGAATTCAGCACCGATCTTCGCGAAACCGCCAAGTTCACTCCCGGGCTTCCTGGTTATGATGCTGATCGCACCGAGGCTTGAGTTCTTGCCCAGCAACGTACTCTGTGTGCCCTTGATAACCTCCATGCGCTCTACGTCGAAAAATGCGGATGAATACATCCGTCCTTTTCCAACGAACATCCCGTCCTGAAACACGGCGACGGACTGGTCAAACGATTGCGTCCTTGCCGGTGTTCCGAGGCCGCGTAACGTCAGGGCCAAGCCATCGTCTGGCGCCCGGGAAAACACCATGCCCGGCACGAGATTGGCGACTTCAAACAGGTCGTCGATGCCGAATTCGTCCAGGGTGTCACCGGCAACAGCGGTAACGGTGATCGGAACGTCCTGTATCGACTGCTCGCGTTTCTGAGCGGTGACCGTTATCTCTTCCAGTTCCGCAGCAAGAGCCACGCCACCTGTCGACAGTAGTACGGCGCCGATGAAAAGCAGGCCGGATACAACGACGCGCCGTGGAGTTACGATCGCCGATTTCGAAGCTGATCCCTCGTACATATTTCCCCCCTAAGGTCTACTCTTTGAGAGCAGTTTGGCGCCGACTATTTTCGGCAATCCAAAGTTATCGAAGTTCATCAGACGAGTCAAGTGTATTGCTAAACGGTACACTTATGATCGCGTTGAATCAGGTAAGCCCGCTTGACAAGGATGCAGTGAGTGCCCAAAATAACCGTTATTCGGTACATCAGTATCGCTAATTGGTTCATATAATCGGAGGGGCTGCGATGAGTGGATGGGAAGATGGTGACTGGCGCGATCCGACGCTTTGTCAGTTTGAAGAGTCCAATACAAACAACAAGATGGGGCTCGAATTTTACGACCTGAGCCATCCCTGGGGCCTGGGCCAACCTTGCTGGCCGTATTTTGAAGACGTAAAGATTGAACGTCTCCACGGTATGTCGAAGTCCGGCGTACTCACTCAGAAGATCACTACGGTCATGCACTCGGGCACACATATCGATGCGCCAGCCCATGTCGTGCAGGGCACACCGTTTATGGACGAAGTGCCATTACCCTATTTTTTCGGCACCGGCGTCGTCGTCTCGATCCCGAAGAAAAAATGGGAGGTCATCACGGCCGAGGATCTTGAGAATGCCCGACCGAAAATTCGCGAAGGCGACATCGTCATCGTCAATACCGGCTGGCACAAATATTACGGCGACAATCAGCATTACTACGGCTATTCGCCAGGCTTCTACAAAGAGGCGGGCGACTGGTTCGTGGAACGAAAAGTCAAGATGGCGGGCAGCGATACGCAGGCACTCGATCATCCTCTTGGAACCGCAATCGGACCACACGGACCGGGCGCACCAGACGGCCTTCTTCCGGCCCTGAACAGGGAATACGAAGAACTCACGGGCCGCAAAGTTATCGAGGATTTTCCGGAGTGGGAGCCGTGCCATAACGCAATCCTGTCGCATGGTATCTGCGGATTCGAAAACGTCGGTGGCGACATTGACAAGGTGACTGGGAAACGCGTGACCTTTGCAGCGTTTCCATGGCGGTGGAAAAAGGGCGACGGCTGCATCGTACGATTGGTCGCGATGGTGGATCCAGGCGGTTCATTCCGCATCGAGACCGGAGACTCGGACTAATGCAGGTCGTCAGGTTCGCCGACGCAAAACCCTATGTCGCACCGAAGCACTTCGATATGAGTTGTGTCCGGCTGCAGGGGATGGAAGCGAGCGATGCCAAGACCTGCTGGGTGGGTCTGTCCAGCTTTGAGCCTGGCGGGGGTGCGGAAATGGACGTAACCCCGATTGAGAAGATTTACATTGTCCTTTCCGGGCAGATAACCATCTCCGTGGAGGGCGAAAACGCAATCCTGGGGCCGCACGACAGTTGCGTCCTCGCCCCGAACGAGGCGCGGTCCGTCACCAATAGTGGTAGTGAGGTCGCAACCATGCTTGTAGTAATGCCGTATCCCGAGGCGTCGTCGTGAGCCTGCCAGAGATTGATTCGTCGAGACTCTTCGATGTCGCCGGAAAGTCGGCAATCATCGTCGGCGCGACTGGCTCGTTTGGGAAAGTGGTTGCCGCGACGCTCGGGAATGCCGGAGCAAAGCTCGTCATTACAGCGGGCAACGCCGACAACCTCGCTCAGTTGGGCGAGGAACTGCGAGCCAGGAGCATTGAAACAGTCGAGGTTGCGCGGCGACCGAATACTGAGGCAGATTGCGATGCGATCGTTTCTGCCACCGTCGATGCCTTTGGCAGTGTGGACATGCTCGTCGTCGCATCCGGGATGAACGAAGTTGCACCGATTGTCGAGATGTCACCAGAGAGCTTCCAGAAAGTCATGCTCGCCAACGTCGATGGATCGTGGCTGATGGCCCGTGCCGCCGGCAAGCAGATGATCAGCCAGGGACGGGGTGGCAAAGTCGTATTCACCTCCTCGGCTCGTGGCAAGCTCGGCCACCCGGCCGGGTATTCAGCCTATTGCACGTCGAAGTCTGCCGTGGACGGCATGACCAAGGCCCTTGGTTGCGAGTGGGGCAAATACGGCATCACCGTCAACGCCATAGCTCCGACGGTATTTCGCTCACCTCTGACAGCCTGGATGTTCGAAGATAACGAGGAAGCAATGAAAGTCCGAGAGGGCTTTCTCTCCCGCGTCCCGATCGGGCGCCTCGGCGAGCCCGAAGACCTCGCTGGACCGCTGCTGTTCCTGTGCTCAAAAGCATCTGATTTTCACACAGGGCACATAATTTACGCCGACGGCGGTTACACTGCCGGATAGGAGGAGCTAGCCGAATGAACTACGCAATGCTGATCGCCGTTCTGGCTTACGAGGTCGTGTTGATCGTGGGGCTCGGCCTCTGGATTCAGCGCCGCCAGGTAGCACACTCCGAAAAAGACGAATTTGCACTAGCCGGCCGCAGCTTGCCGGTTTCGGTAGTCGCGGTAACGCTGGCACTTACGGTCCTGGGCACAGCCCATATCCTCGGCGTCTTCGAGATGGCATGGATACTCGGGGCCGCGGCGGTCTGGTTCAGCCTTGCTCACGTGATTCTCCTGGTTGTCGTATGCCTTGGTACGGGGCTCTGGGTGCGACGTCTCGGAGTTACCACCGTGCCGCAATTGCTGGACTCTGCCTACGGCCTCGAGACACGCTTATGTGTTTCATGCGTCATGGCGGGCGTCATGTTTGGCATCCTGACCGTCGAGGCACAGGGTATCGGCATCATCTTCGCATCGCTAACCGACTGGGATATCGCAAGCGGGGCAATCGTCGGCGGCGTGATCGGAATTCTCTACGTCATTCTGGCCGGCATGAAAGAAATTGGCTGGGTCAACCTGGTCAATGCGACGGTAATGTACATCGGTCTCATACTCGCCACCGTGTTTGTCGCGTTCAAACTTCCTGGTGGAAACTTCGACAGTGTTGCGGACTTCTATACGCAACAGGACCAGGGTTTCATGCTGTCAATTTTTGGCAACACCCAGATCATTCAGACGTTTGTACTGGGCACGATCGTCGCCGTCGTCTTTAGCCAGGGAACCAATCAGATGCTGATGCAGGTTGCCATGGCGGCGGAAAGTGAAAAAGTCATTCGTAAAGCATTGTGGATTGCTGCGCCGGTCAACGGTCTCTTCGGCGTCTTCGCTGTGTCGCTCGGACTTGCTGCGAAATCGGTCCCCGAATTCCAGGCACTGGGACAAAAGGTCGCGGCAACCAGCATGCTGGTTTCCTATTTACCGCCCTGGCTCGGCGCGCTCTTATTGGCTTCGTTTCTGGCGGCTATTCTGTCGACTTTTGCAATCCTGGCTCTGGCAATCGCAACTATTTTCGCAAACGACATATTCAAACCGCTGTACAAGCCCGATGCGACAGAGGCCATGCAGACTCGCACGATAAGGCTGACCATTGTCGTCGTTGCCGGTATAGCCATCGGCGTCGCTGCCTTCCTGCCCCCTATTCTCGCGGCCATGAACTGGCTGTTCGCCTGGCTTGTGCCCGTATTTTGGGTTGTCGTATTCGGCCTGTTCTGGAAACGGCACCAGGGTGTAGCAATAACAGCGCTGCTTGTTAGCTGGCTACTGAATAGCTTGTGGTCATTTACCGACATTTCTACGGTCGTCGGGTTTCCGGATGCGCCCAATGCGTATGTAACGTTGGTGGTTACTTTGGCGATTCTGGTGCCGGGAAATCTCCTGGTATCCGGGGCGCCGGGAATTCTCCGGTCGAGAAAAGCTGAGGCGCCCGCGGCAGAAGCGGTTTAAGGAGCACATCATGTTTTGGAACATATTTTTGCAGAGCAGTGCGTTGATTATTGCCATTCTTGTCGTGGGCAACGTCATTGCGTATTTCATAAAGAAGTCGGGTCGAGGCTGAGAACAAGATGGAAGCACTACAAGTAACTCAACTGTGGATGGGCGGTGTCGTTCTGATGATGCTGGTATTTGGTGTTATTGCTGGCGCCGGCTACGCCCTGCGAAAGTCACGAGATAGGCAATGAGCCGCCTGAAAGGCCGTACAGCGGTCATCACCGGTGCCTCGAGCGGTATTGGTTTATGCATCGCAAAAGCTTTCGCAAAAGAAGGCGCAACGGTTGTCATTAGCGCCAGAGGTCTGGAAAAAGCCGAAGCGGCTGCAGAGTCCATCCGATCCGAGGGCGGACGGGCAACTGCGCTACCCTGCGATGTGGGCGACGATGACAGTGTTATTGCACTGCACGCCGAAGTTGTTCGCACCGTGGGCGCACCCAACGTCATTGTTAATAGCGCCGGGGTCTACAATATCTCGCGTTTCCAGGATACTCCCCTCGAGACTTACAAACGTGCGATTGACGTCAACTACCTTGGTGTAATCCGGGTTATCCAGGCGTTTCTGCCGGACATGGTCGAGGCCGGATACGGCAAGATCGTGAACATCGCCTCAACGGCGGGAAAGTGGGGCTCGCTTTACCAGGCGCATTACAATGGATCAAAGCACGCGGTCCTGGGGGTCACAAAGTCGCTGGCGGTCGAGTTTGCGAAGACCGGTGTCAATATCAACGCAATATGTCCCGGCTGGGTTGAGACACCGATGCTGGATCAAGGCATGGCAGAGTTCGCCGAGGCCGCAGGGATTCCTGCAGGGGATGTGCGCGACGCCTGGTTGACCCGGGTTCCAATGGGGCGCTTTCTTGAACCTGAGGAAGTCGGCCCTCTCGCGGTCTATCTGGCGTCCGATGAGTCCGCGGGAATGACGGGACAGGCACTGACCATATCGGGTGGAATGGTGCTTATATGATATCCAGCGTCGGAGTCATTGGCGCCGGATTGATGGGCAGCGGCATCGCACAATTGTTTGCCGCGAGCGGCAAGCAGGTACAGCTGTTCGAGCCGTTCGAAGAATCTCAACGCCAAGCGAAAGAGAAAATCCGCTCGATCTGCAAAGCCATCGGCGACCCCGAAGATTGCGTTGAAAGAATCGTGGTCACCGGCGACCTGGCGCAAGCCGTGGAGACGGCCGACTTTGTCATCGAAGCAGCGCCTGAGAAGATCGACCTGAAGCAGGACCTGTTCCTGAAGCTGGCCAGGCTGACGCGGCCTGAGGCAATCCTCGGAACCAATTCCTCGGTGATCCCCGTCTCCACGGTCGCCGGTCAACTCGATGCTGCCGACGCCGCGCGAGTCGTCGGAGTGCACTTCTGGAACCCTCCCTATCTCGTACCACTGGTGGAGGTCATCCAGGGCGACAGGACCTCGGACCAGACCGTGCAGAGCACGATCGAACTGCTTCGAGAAGCCGGCAAGGAACCCGTGCATATTCAGAAGGACACCGTTGTTGGTAACAGGCTGCAACATGCGTTGTGGAGAGAGGCGGTAGCGCTGGTTGCAGAAGGCGCCATTGATGCGGCCGGTGTCGATACGGTGATCAAGAAGAGTTTCGGACTGCGACTGCCCGTACTGGGTCCATTGGAAAATGCAGACCTCGTCGGGATCGAGCTGACCCAGGATGTGCATCGCGTCGTATTCCCCCAACTCAGCAACGACTCGGAACCGAACCCGCTGCTTCAGCAAATGCTCGAAGCCGGAAAAGCCGGCATGAATGCGGGCAGCGGATTCTACGACTGGACGCCAGAGACAGCCGCCGCAAAGCGCGAACTCCTGACCCGGCACCTCATGACTGTCACCGGCCGCAATGGATGATCCGACTGTACTTTGGCGACCCGACCCCGCACAGGTCGCCGAATCGCGCGTAGAGGAATTTCGCCGCATGGCCGAAGAGTCTCTCGGTCGGAGGTTCGAAGACTACAACGCCCTGTATCGATGGTCGCTGGATGCGCCCGAGGAATTCTGGAGCTCATTATGGCAATTCCTCGACATCGTTGCGGCGAGGCCCTGGGATTCCGCAGTCGTCCGATCGGACCGTATGCGCGAAACCCGGTTCTTTACAGGAACACGGCTCAATTTCGCGGAAAACCTGCTCCGCCACAGCGAGAAGAGCGTCGCCCTCGTCTATCGCGACGAGAACGGGCATCGGCTCGAATGGTCAGCTGAAGAACTCCGGCAGCAAGTTGCGGATACTGCTGCCGGATTGAGGGCGGCCGGCGTAACGACCGGCGATCGGGTTGCCGGATTTGTTCCCAATCACCCCTACGCTCTCGTCGCCATGCTGGCAACGACCAGCATCGGCGCCGTCTGGTCGTCCTGTTCGCCGGACTTCGGTGTCAGCGGAATTCTCGATCGTTTTGGCCAGATCGAGCCGAAAATATTGTTTACTGCCGACGGTTATCGTTACAACGGCAAGACATTCGATTCTGTCGGTCGAGTCCAGGATTTCGCCGCGAAGTTGCCGAGCATCGAAAAGACCGTCGTTTTTCCGAACCTGGGCGACACGGTCAACGTCGGGGATGACTCGGGTTGCGTCGCCCTGTCAGACTTCCAGGTGAAAGGCGCGGCACTCGAATTCGAGCAGCTCTCGTTTGATCATCCGGTGTTTATCCTGTTTACCTCGGGAACCACCGGAGTGCCCAAGTGCATTGTTCATCACGCGGGCGGCGCACTCATCCAGCTGATGAAAGACCACCAGCTGCACTGCGACCTGGGAATCAACGACAGGCTGTTTTTTTTCAGCACCTGTGGCTGGATGATGTGGAACTGGCTGGTGACAGGGTTGGCGAGCGGGTGCACGATCGTGATGTACGACGGTTCGCCCCTGCCCACTGCTCAGCCGGACATCCTGTGGCAGATCGCGGCAGACGAAGGCGTGACAGCCTTCGGGGCAGGTGCCCGTTACTACGCCTCTGTCGAGCAACAGGGCATCGTGCCCGCGCAGAGCTTCGACCTCTCGAAGTTGCGTCTGCTGATGTCTACCGGTTCAGTACTCGCGCCTGAGAGTTACGACTTCCTGTACCAGAACGTCAAGGCGGATGTACTACTCGCGTCAGTCACTGGCGGCACCGACATACTATCGGCCTTTGCCCTGGGTGTGCCGACGCAGCCACTGCATCGTGGCGAAATACAGTGTCGCGCGCTGGGGATGGCGGTGGATGTTTTCGATGACAACGGTAACTCGCTGGTCGGTGAACGTGGCGAACTCGTGTGCACACAGCCATTTCCTTCGATGCCGCTCAAGTTCTGGAATGACCCGGGCGACGAACGTTACGACGAAGCGTATTTCAACAAGTTCGAAAACACCTGGTGCCACGGGGACTTTGCGGAGATCACCGAACGTGGCGGCATGATCATTCACGGCCGCTCGGATGCCGTGCTCAATCCAGGTGGGGTGCGTATCGGTACCGCTGAAATTTATCGCCAGGTCGACAAGATAGACGCAGTCGTGGACAGCGTCTGTGTCGGACAGAATTGGGACAACGACGTTCGAGTTGTACTGTTTGTCGTGCTTGAGCCCGATACATTGCTGACCGCGGAACTCGAGGCAACGATCCGGCAGAGCATCAGAAAGAACGCCACGCCGCGACACGTCCCGGCAAAGATCGTCGCAGTACCCGACATTCCCAGGACACGGTCAGGCAAAACCGCTGAAATCGCCGTACGCGATACCATCAATGGCAAAGCGATAGGCAACACGACCGCACTGGAAAACCCTGAGTCACTTGAGTATTTCCGAGATCGCGGCGAGCTATCAACCTGACGAATCCGATCTGACAAGAGGACACGACCTTGCGCGAAGCAGTCATCGTATCAACCACACGCACCCCGATTGGCCGGGCTTACCGAGGTGCATTCAACAATACGGAAGCGCCCAGCCTGGGCGGCCATGCCATCAGGTCCGCCGTAGAACGAGCGGGCGTTGATCCGGCCATTGTCGAAGACGCCATTATGGGCTGCGCATTGCCGCAGGGCACACAGAGCCCGAACATCGCGCGCCTCTGCGCGCTGGCCGGCGGACTGCCAGTCACGACAGCGGGAATGACCGTGGATCGGCAGTGCTCATCCGGCATGATGGCGATTGCGCTGGCAGCCAAGTCAATTATGGCTGGAGAACAAGACGTTGCCGTCGCCGGCGGACTGGAATCGGTCAGCCTGGTTCAAAACGAGCACATGAATCTGTTCCGCGCTTCGGACGCCGCGCTGACTGCCATCCATGAACACATCTACATGCCGATGATCGATACCGCTGAGGTCGTCGCCGCCCGCTACGGGATTAGCCGCGATGCGCAGGACGAATACGCTCTGCGGAGCCAGCAGCGAACCGCCGCAGCGCAAGCCGCCGGCAAGCTGGACGATGAGATCGTGCCGATGCCGTCGACGATGGCGGTAATGGATCGTGAATCCGGCGAAATTTCGTTCGAAGATGTCGTTCTCGAAAAAGACGAGGGCAATCGCCCGGAGACATCGGCCGAAGGATTGTCGGGCCTGAGAACGGTACGCGAGCATGGCGTCATTACGGCCGGGAACGCCAGCCAGTTGTCGGATGGTGCTTCGGCATCAGTCATTATGGCGGCCGACATTGCCGCAAAACACAATATCGAGCCTCTCGGTGTCTACCGGGCTACCGCTGTTGCGGGCTGCGAGCCCGATGAAATGGGTATAGGTCCCGTCTTCGCAGTGCCCAAACTGCTGCAGCAGACCGGCCTTACCATGAACGACATCGACCTTTGGGAGCTAAACGAAGCGTTCGCCGTACAGGTCATCTATTGTCGCGACCGCCTTGGCATACCGGATGAAAAGCTGAATGTGAACGGCGGCGCGATTTCAATAGGTCACCCGTACGGCATGTCCGGCGCACGCATGGTTGGTCATGCGCTGATTGAAGGCCGGCGCCGCGGCGCTAGATACGTTGTTTGCACCATGTGTATCGGTGGGGGCCAGGGAGCCGCTTCGCTCTTCGAGGTCATCTGACTCTCCGCTTGCAAATTCTTCTATTACAATGCGAACGTAGAGATCTTCACAGGGACGGCCAAATTGTCGGAAAAAGCAGAAACAAAAGGTACTGTCCCTTCACGGCAGCGCATGCAGGTTATAGAACGTGCCAGCAGAGTTCTCCGATCTCTGGAGGGCCAGGCGTCCGGCCTCAGCCTCAGCGAGATTGCAAAGGCAACGGACTTGCCGCGATCGACAGTTCAAAGAATCGTCGGCGCACTTGAAGCCGAGCAATTCGTAATTTCGGCGACGCCGAAAGCGCGCGTCGTTCTCGGCCCCGCGCTTCTGCGTCTGGCCGCCTCCGTCAAAATCGACATCGTGGGCCTTGCCAGTCCTGCCATGCAACAGCTCTCGGCCGAAACCGGCGAGACGGTGGACCTGTCGGTGCTGCAAGGCAAGAGTGCGGTCTTTGTACATCAGCTATCCGGTCGCCACAGGCTGCGGGCTGTGTCCGCTGTTGGCGAAAGTTTTCCTTTGCATTGCACCGCCTGCGGTAAGGCCCTGCTCGCAGTCGCCGGGGCGGATTTGATGTCGGCGCTGACAGACAGGCAATTGCCTGCATACACCGCCAATACCATTACCGACGTGAGCGAGCTGCGAGCGAACATCGCCAGCTTCAACGGCAAAGGCCTCTGTTACGACAATGAAGAACATGCGGAAGGAATTTCCGCGATTGGAACAGCATTTATCGACCCAATGGGACGTAAATACGCCATTTCTGTTCCATTACCAACATTACGATATGACAAGATGCGAGAGCGTTTGGAAAAATCCCTGATCCGATGCCGTAATCAGATTATCGATGCGATGGGAACCTAGAACATGATCGCTGCCCGGTGTTTCCGTGTGCAGCATGCCGGTCAAACGAAAACGCCCCTTCACGGGGCGTTTTGGTATCTGGTGGCCAGGGGCGGACCGATTCGCATCGCCAGTCCTGTATGCCTCCAGCCTGAATAACTCTTCGGTATCGGCGGCTCAATCGTCGGCGTGCTTCCGGTTCTCCCACCACGCCAGCAGGCTGTATCGGTCCATTGTCCTGCCCAAAGACGCGCCCATGGCGAAACTGCCGGCGATCTCCTCCTGCGTCATGGGGGCGCCCTGCTTGAGGAGGTGCACGTATTGGCGCAACTCGGGGACCATCGAGGTCCAGTAGATAGCGTTGGCGGCGACCATGTAGACGACGTAGGCCGGATCGTCGTGCCACCACGCCATCCAGGGTATGAGCAGGACCAGACCGGCCCACCGGAAGATCAGGATGTGGCCGATCAGCAGCCCGAGGACTGCGCCGGCCACGGTGGTGACGAGCACCCCCAGCGGGTCCAGTAAGAGCACCACACCATATACCGCTGACTCACCCCGCCCACCGACGAAGCGGTGATAGAGAGGGAGCACGTGACCGAGGTGCCCGGCGACGCCCGAGATCAGACCGTAAGCAGGAGTATCGGGGTAGAGGAGCACCCAGATCAGAGCCGGGACGCCGACCTTCGCCATGTCGAGCAACCCGGTCGTCACGCCCCAGCGGGTGCCCAGGGCCATGCGGGCGGCAGTGGCACTGGTGGAGTCCGACTCGAACGTGTGCCCTCCGGGCAACTCTTCGATGATGCGGGTGACATCTGCGCTGGGGTCGACCATGCGGCCCACGATCCGGGCGAACGACAGTGAGCCCAGCAGGTAACCGAGCATTGCGGCGAGAACGATCAGCTGTAGTTCCAAGGCCATCTCCAATCTGCCCGACGAACCCGTGTCGCGTCATCCGGAGGATGCAACAGAAGCTGTCGGCGCGAAGGTTCTTACTCGGACGAAACGAGGCACACAGCCTTCACGGCGTCCTGTCGTGCTCCACGAGGATCAGTTCGGACGTGTCGTAGCCGGCCGCCTCAGCTTTGGCGAGCAGCTCGTCGAGCATCGCCTGAGGTGGCCGCGCTTCCCTTGCGAGAATCCAGAGATAAGAGCGGTCCGGGCCGGCAACCATCGAATACTCATAGTTGTCACCAAGCTCGAAGATGTTGTACGAGCCGTAGAATGGCCCGAAAAACGAGACCTTGAGCTGCCCGATACTGGGATCGCCGACAAAGTAGGCTTTGCCCTCCGCC
>Ga0316191_10001788_pt1 | contig 15343 bp, 14 predicted proteins | sample Eddworburr2cm_MG_FD_204928 | JGI IMG/M metagenome (GOLD analysis project Ga0316191, IMG submission 204928) | Coastal sediment microbial communities from Maine, United States - Eddy worm burrow 2 cm | ecosystem: Environmental > Aquatic > Marine > Coastal > Sediment | place: USA: Maine...
GTCGCCGCCATCGTGAGTGACTAGCTGCAACAAGATCTGTCTTGCTGAATTGGTGGGCACTTTACATCGCCGTACGAGCAATACACGCAGCAGTCACCGGCGACCGGTCTTAGCAAAGCGCCACAAACCTTGCAGTCATGGAAGAACTGACATGCATTTGTTGGCATCAGATCCCTGGATTGATGACCGCATTCCGGACATGTCAGTGTCGAATAGGATTCAAATTCACTCGTTTTAGTCATGGACAGTCTGCGCAGTCTGCAAATGTCCGCTTCGGGTCAGTAGCGGCCGACCGTTTGATAACAAGTGGCCTTGGTTGGTGGCTGCGGGTCAGAAGGGTCAGAGACCTGTTTTTTCTAATGTGCAAGGCACGCAACAAGGCGGACAGGGCTTCCGCATGTTGGTGAAGAATACGTGTCCGGCCCTGATTGTTCATCCATCAGCTTGTTGGCAGTGGTTCGTCGGCGGCTGGCCAGTCGATCCGTTCCAGCAGGCCGATGAATCGCGGCTCATTGCGCAGCGGGTCAAATCTGGGGTCGCGGTTGATATAGATCAGCTGGCTGTCTCGTGCTTCATACGCCTTCTCCAGCCAATCGAGCGCCCGCTCATTGTCGCCAAGCCCCAGATGGACAATCGCGATATCGTAGGGCGCCGTCCGCTGATCCTGGCTAAGGCCATCCAGGATCTCCTTTGCTTCCTCGCGCATCCCACCCAGGCCATAGGAATAGCCGAGCGCGGCGCGGTACAGGGAAGCACCTTCCGAAAGCTCCACAGCCTTCTTGTGCAGGATGATGGCCTCCTGAAATTGCCCCTGCTGCTCGTACGGCAAGGCCAGAGAGTAATTCAGCGAAGGGTCGCTGCGATCGAGTTCCAGACTCTTCTCGAATTCCAGTGTCGCGCGCTCGTAGTCCCGGCTCAGATAGTACAGCTGACCCATGGCATGGTTGACCACGGTTGAGAGTGGATCGAGGTTGAGTGCGCGGCGGTTTTGCTCTAAGGCTTCCCTGAAGCGGCCGGACTCACCCAGCAACCATGAGGCATGAAGCAGGCCTTTGACACTGGCGGGGTTAAGCGCCAGCGCCCGGTCGAGTACCTTCAGCGCTGCCTTTGGCCGAAACTCCAGGTAATACAACACGCCCGCCTGCGCAACATGGGCTTCGGCCAGCTGGCCATCGAGTTGCACGGCCATTGCGGCGGCGGCCTTGGATCGGGAAAAGACGTCCAGTGGCCGCTGGTAACCAAAAAAAGCCATGTATTGCAGGCATAGTGCGAGCTGAGCCTGCGCCGGTGCATTCCCCGGATCCATGCTTACGGCATCCTGCAGCAGCCTGGTGCCTAGCTCCATTTCCGCGGGGCTCCAGTTCTCACAGAGGTAGCGCCCCTTGAGATAGAGCTCGTAGACCTCCGGATCCACCGGCAGCGAGGCAGCGATGTCCGCTTCTTCATCGGCACTGAGCGTGACCCGTATCTGGTTCGCGACCTCGCGAGTCACTTCACTATAGAGCGCCAAAATGTCGCTGAGATGGCGATCGAAATTCTCACCCCACAGGTGGCGATCGGTCTCGGCCGCGATCAGCTGCACCGTTATCCTGACTGTGTCGTCGGCCTTCAACACAGATCCCTCGATGACGGCGTCCACGCCAAGTTCCCTGGCAATGTCCGGTACTGATTGTCCGGAATCCTTGAATCGCATGGCCGATGTGCGCGATATGACCCTGATAGCCTCGATCTTGGAGAGTTCCGCAATCAGCGCGTCATGAATACCCGCCACAAAGAACGCCTGCTCCGGATCATTCATCAGGTTTTCAAACGGCAGTACCGCGATCGACCTGATCTCGCTTCGATTGGCAGCATCGGTGCGGGGCCACCAGGCTTGCTGCCAAGCGAAATAGCCCAGCGCCAACAGCGCGGCGGCAAAGATCAGATAATCGGAGGTCCTCCGTTTTCTGCCAGGCTCCTGCTGGTCCGCGCGGGTATCTCCTTCACGCTGCACGCCCTCGGGGGTCAACTCGAACGCCCATGCAAGGATCAGTGCAACCGGAAAACCTGCCGCCAGTAGAAGAAAAATCAGTTTGCCGGTCCATTCGGGTAGCGGCAGAAAAGAGGTGACAACGTCGGTTACCTGCAGGACCAGCCAGGCGACGACAATGTAAAGAGCGGCGACCCGGTAAACATTGCGGCGCTTGAGTTCTTTGAAGAAAGACATGGATTTTTCTGGCCCGCTACCCTTCGCTGCAAAAATCATGAGGGAACCGAGCCATTTTGTCGATCTGGCTGGTGCAGGTCTACTCCAGTCCGGAACAGGGACTGTCTGCAGCCGGTTCCGTGCCGGCCAGATCGCTCGTTCGAGGCGTTGTCCTGAAGAACCGGTCGACTATCACGGAATTGGCTTGCTACTCCACAGTCACCGACTTGGCCAGATTACGCGGCTGATCTACGTCGGTGCCCTTGAGCACAGCGACGTGATAGGACAGCAGCTGCAGCGGCACGGTAAATGCGATCGGTGCCTGGAACTCGGTGATATGTCGCGGCATCTCCATCACGAAGATGCCGTCGGCAGGCGCGATGCCGGCGTCCGGATCGGCAAACACGATCAGCTCTCCGCCCCGCGCACTGACTTCCTGGATATTACCCTTCAACTTCTCCAGCAACTCGTTGCTCGGCGCCACGGTCACTACCGGCATGTCCGCGTCTACCAGCGCCAGCGGGCCGTGCTTCAGCTCGCCGGCCGGGTAAGCCTCGGCGTGGATATACGAGATTTCCTTGAGCTTCAGCGCCCCTTCCATCGCGATCGGGTACTGGATTCCACGGCCCAGGAACAGGGCATGCTGTTTGTCGACAAAACGCTCCGCCAGTTCTTCGATGGCTGAGTTCATCTGCAGAATGTCTTCCAGCAAGGCCGGCAATGCGGCCAGTTCGGCCACCATCTTCCGTTCCACTTCCTCATCGAGGCCGCGGCAACGGGCCAGCGACAGCACCAGCAGGCTCAACGCGGCCAATTGGGTGGTGAATGCCTTGGTCGAGGCGACACCGATCTCGGGCCCGGCGCGCGTCATCATCACCAGGTCTGATTCACGGACCAATCCGCTCTCGGGCGCGTTGCAGATCCCAAGTATCGACAGATAACCCATGCCCCGAGCGGCGCGTAACGCTTCCAGCGTATCCAGCGTTTCGCCAGATTGGGACAGGGTGACGTATAGGGTGTCTTCGGGCACGACTGGTTGTCGATAGCGGTATTCGCTGGCGATTTCCACCATGCATGGAATACGGCAGATGCTCTCGATCAGATAGCGGGCCACCAGCCCGGCGTGATAACTGGTGCCACAGGCGACGATTTGTACCGCGCGCGTGCGCGCGAACACTTCATCTGCTCCCGGTCCAAAGGCCTGGGCCAGCACCCGGCCGTCACCGATACGTTCCTCCAAGGTCTCTGCTACCGCCCTCGGCTGTTCATGGATTTCTTTCTCCATGTAGTGGCGGTACTGGCCACGCTCCATTGCATCGGCTGCGAGCTCGCTTTCTTTGATCGGCCGCCGCGCAGGCTTGCCATCGGCGTCATAGACATCCACGCCGAGCCGGCTGATGCAGGCGACATCGCCTTCTTCGAGAAAAATAAAGCGCCGGGTAACCGGAAGCAGCGCAGAAACGTCTGAGGCAACAAAACACTCGCCGATGCCGATGCCTGCAACGACCGGGCAGCCCTGGCGAGCCACCACAATACAATCCGGATCGCTTTCGGCGATAACCGCCAGCGCATACGCGCCGCGCAAACGTTTGACTACGCGGGTTACCGCCTGGAGCAAGGTGTCACACTCGCCTAAGGCCTCGCGTATCAGGTGGGCGACGATTTCGGTATCGGTCTCGGATTCAAATACCTGGCCGCGACCGATCAATTCATCGCGCAGGCTCTCGAAGTTCTCGATGATTCCGTTGTGCACCAGAGCGACGCTGTCACCGGACATTTGCGGGTGGGCATTTCGTTCGCTGGGCACGCCGTGGGTTGCCCAGCGAGTGTGCGCAATGCCGTTACGTCCTCGGATGGGTTTCTGCTCGAGGCTGTCCACCAGACGCTGGACTTTGCCTTCGGCCCTGCAGCGCTGGATACCACCGTCGCTGGCCAGCACCGCTACCCCGGCCGAATCGTAGCCGCGATACTCCAGACGACGCAGTCCTTCAAGCAGAATAGGAACGACGTTGCGTTCCGCGATGGCTCCGACGATTCCGCACATAACGACTCTCGCTCCAGCTGTTGGGTGAACTATTCGGGGCGATCTGTATACCGGATTGAGCGGAAATTATCCGCGACCGATCTCCCAGTTCAGTCCTTTTTCTTTACCGGCCGCCGCCAGCTGCTGATGCTTACCTGCCGGGCCCGAGCCACGGTCAGCTGTTCCGCAGGGGCATCCTTGCCGAGCGTAGACCCGGCGCCGATGGTCGCGCCCTCACCGACTTCGACCGGCGCCACCAGTTCAACCCCGGAACCGATAAACGCGCGGTCACCGATAACGGTCCGGTGCTTGTTGGCGCCATCGTAATTGCAGGTGATCGTGCCGGCGCCGATATTCACGTCCTTGCCGACGACCGCATCCCCGACATAACTCAGGTGATTGGCCTTGCTGCCTTCGCCCAGCTCAGTGTTCTTGATCTCGACAAAGTTGCCGACCTTGGCCCGGGCCGCGAGACGGGTTCCAGGCCGCAAGCGGGCAAACGGACCGATACTGCAGCCCGGTCCGATCTGGCTGTTCTCGATCAGGCTGTGCGGCAGGATCGTGGTGTCTGCTTCGACAATCGCGTCGCGCAGAACGCAATACGGCCCGATGCGTACCCGGTCGCCAAGCTCTACCTGACCCTCGAACACTACGCCGACATCGACAAACACATCCCTTCCGCTGACCAGCGGACCCCGAATATCGACCCGTGCAGGATCCGCCAGGGTACAGCCCTGACTCATCAGCGCCTCGGCCCGTCGGCGGCGGATACTCGCCTCCGCGGTCGCCAGCTGGCTTCGGTCATTGATCCCCGCTACCTCGGCGGCAGAGTCGGCGCGCTCGGCGAAAACCGGCACACCGTCCGCCACCGCGAGTTCAGCTATGTCGGTCAGGTAGTACTCGCCCTGGGAATTGTCATTGCCTACGCGCGACAGCCAGTCGCGTAGCCTCGACGCGGGCGCGGCCACGAGCCCGGTGTTGATCTCGCAGATTTCCTGTTCTTCGGGGCTGGCGTCCTTTTGTTCGACGATGCGTGTCACCTGGCCGTCGGCGTCACGGATGATGCGGCCGTAACCGGTGGGATCGGCGATCACCGCGGTGAGGATCGCCAGCGCATCCGGCATGGCTTTTTCCGCCAGACGGCTCAGCGTTTCTGGCTGGATCAATGGCACATCGCCATAGGCCACCACGACGATCTGCTCGTCCTGGATGCCGGGCAGCGCCTGGGCCACGGCATGTCCGGTACCCAGCTGTTCTGCCTGGTGCGCCCAGAAGACCGGGCGGTGACCCATCGCGGCCTGAACCTCGTCTCCGCCGAAGCCATAGACCACATGGACGCCTTCGCACCCCGCCGCCTCGGCAGCGTCAATCACATGTGCCAGCATCGGCCGGCCGGCCAACGGTTGCAGTACCTTCGGCAGGTCGGAATACATCCGCGTACCCTGGCCTGCAGCAAGAATGACGATCTCTACGGACATGACTCACCGGACGTTCGTAAAGGCCTCATTGTATCGTTCCGCGAGCCAATGGCGCAGTCGATGAGTTCACATACCGGCCGGACAGGGCGCTGGCCACCCCCCCGCGGCAACAAAAAAGGCCGTGGCGGATGGCTCCGTCACGGCCCCTGGACAGGTGACCCGCCTGCGTCCGCCAGCCTAGCGGCCGGAGGCGCCCTTCTTGATCTTCTTCAGCAGGTGAATCTGCGCTGCGGCCGCGGCCAGCTCGGCTTGCGCGGTGGCCACTTCGACCGCGCTGGTGCGTTCCTTGAGCATTTCCTCTGCGCGCTTGCGTGCTTCCTCGGCGGCGGCCTCATCGAGGTCCTTGGCCCGCATCGCAGAATCCGCCAGCACCGTGACCATCTTCGGCTGAATCTCGAGAATGCCGCCGGAGACGTAGAAATACAGCTCCTCAGACTCTCCCTTGTCCGACTGCCGCTGCACCCTCACGCCGCCGGGTTTGAGCCCGGTCAACAGTGGCGCGTGGTTTGGCGCGATGCCCACCTCACCCATCTGGGCCGGCGCAAACACCATGGTCGCGTCACCGGTGAAGATCTCACCTTCGGCACTGACGATGTTGACGTGAATGGTTTTCATAAATCGATCCCGTGGAGCGTGATCAGGCCTGTCCGGCGACCTGCCTTATTGCATACTCTTGCCTTTCTCCACCGCTTCTTCAATGGTACCGACCATATAGAACGCCTGCTCCGGCAGGTGATCGTACTCGCCGTTGATGATGCCCTTGAATCCGGCGATGGAGTCGGCCAGCGACACGTACTTGCCGGGTGAGCCGGTAAACGTCTCGGCGACGAAAAACGGCTGCGACAGAAAGCGCTGAATCTTCCGTGCCCTGGACACGGACAGCTTGTCGTCTTCTGACAGTTCGTCCATACCGAGGATCGCGATGATGTCCTGCAATTCCTTGTAACGCTGCAGCGTGGCCTGCACCGCACGTGCCGTGTTGTAGTGATCGTCGCCGATGACGAGCGGGTCCAGCTGGCGGCTGGTGGAATCCAGCGGATCCACCGCGGGATAAATGCCCAATTCGGCGATCTGCCGCGACAGCACCAGCGTGGCGTCCAGATGGGCGAAAGTCGTGGCGGGTGACGGATCGGTCAGGTCGTCGGCCGGCACGTATACGGCCTGGAAAGAGGTAATCGAACCGGTCTGGGTAGATGTAATACGTTCCTGCAGCGCGCCCATCTCGGCGGCCAGCGTCGGCTGGTAGCCTACCGCGGACGGCATGCGGCCCAGCAGCGCCGACACTTCGGTGCCAGCCAGCGTGTAGCGATAGATGTTGTCGATAAACATCAGCACGTCGCTGCCCTCGTCGCGGAATGCCTCGGCCATTGTCAGGCCGGAAAGCGCAACGCGCAGACGGTTTCCCGGGGGTTCGTTCATCTGGCCGTAAACCAGGGCCACTTTGTCCAGCACCCCGGCGTCCTTCATCTCGTGATAGAAGTCATTGCCTTCGCGGGTACGCTCACCGACACCGGCGAACACCGAGTAACCGCTGTGCTCGATCGCGATGTTGCGGATCAGCTCCATCAGGGTGACGGTCTTGCCGACGCCGGCGCCGCCGAACAGACCGATCTTGCCGCCCTTGGCGATCGGCATAATCAGGTCGATCACCTTGATCCCGGTCTCAAGGATTTCTACTGAGGCAGCCTGCTCTTCGAAGCTCGGTGCCGGGCGATGGATCGGCCAACGCTCTTCCTCACCGATCGGGCCCGCCTCGTCAACCGGCTCGCCGAGAACGTCCATGATCCGGCCCAGCGTCTTGGATCCCACCGGGACCGATATCGGGCCGCCGGTGTTGGAGACGGCCATGCCGCGCTTCACGCCTTCACTGGAGCCCATCGCGATGGTACGGACCACGCCGTCCCCCAGCTGCTGCTGGACTTCCAGGGTCAAGCCGCTGTCGTCGATCTTCAGCGCCTCGTAGATGGCGGGGATCTGGTCGCGGGGGAATTGCACGTCAACGACGGCACCAATGATCTGGAGAGTCTTGCCCGAGCTCATGAATCGAATCCTCTGTTAAACATTTCCGGATAACTCCGCAACGTCATCAGACGGCTGCGGCGCCACCAACGATTTCTGACAGTTCCTGAGTGATGGCCGCCTGGCGGGCCTTGTTGTAGACCAGCTTCAGGTCGTCGATCAGATTACCGGCGTTATCAGTCGCGCTCTTCATCGCCACCATGCGTGCCGCCATCTCGCAGGAGACGTTTTCCACCGCAGCACGATAGACCTGCGACTCGATGTAACGCGCGAGCACGCCGGGTAACAATTCCATCGCCCCGGGCTCATAGATGTAGTCCCAGTGAGCCTGCAAGTCTTCCTGATCACCGACTTCCACCGGGATCAGCGTGCGCACGACCGGTGTCTGACTCATGGTGTTGATGAATTCGTTATGCGCGATGAAGACCCGATCCAGCGTGCCCTCACGGTAACCGTCCAGCATCACCTGGATGGTGCCGATCAGATCGCGCACGTGGGGGATATCACCCAGATCGGTCACCGCGGCCACGACATTGACCTTCAGCCGACGGAAGAACTGCTTGGCCTTGCGGCCCATCAGGCAGATATCCACCTCTACGCCCTTTTCCTGCCATGCGACGATTTCCTTCAGCAGCATGCGGAACATGTTGGCATTGAGCCCGCCGCAAAGACCACGGTCGGTAGAGACCACGATATAGCCGACGCGTTTCACTTCTTCCCGGGCAAACAACAGCGGCGGTCTGAAGTCAGGATTAGCCATCCGCAGGTGGCCGATGACCGTGCGGATCTGATCCGCATAGGGCCTCGAGGCGCTCATCCGATCCTGAGCCTTGCGCATCTTGCTCGCCGCGACCATCTCCATGGCCTTGGTGATTTTCTGCGTGTTCTGAATGCTCTTGATCTGCGAGCGGATTTCCTTGCCGACTGCCATGTTCTACTCCGCGATCAGTAGCTGCCGGTCTGGGCGAATTCTTCCACGCCCTGCTTCATCTCGGCCTTGATCTCGTCACCCCAGTCTCCGGTGGCATTGATCTTGTCCATCAGCTCGGCATAGTTGACCTTCATGTGGCTGTGCAACGCACGCTCGAAGTCGCCCAGCTTCTCTACCGGCACCGTATCGGTAAAGCCGCCGTCCACCGCATACAGCGTCACCTCCATCTCGGCCACCGACAATGGCGAGTATTGCGGCTGCTTGAGCAATTCGGTGACGCGCTTGCCGCGATCCAGCTGTTTACGGGTGGTTTCGTCAAGATCGGAGGCAAACTGTGCGAACGCCGCCAGCTCACGATACTGGGCCAGCGCCAGACGGATACCGCCGCCGAGCTTTTTGATGATCTTGGTCTGCGCGGCGCCACCGACACGAGACACCGACAAGCCGGCGTTGATGGCCGGCCGTATGCCTGCGTTGAACAGGTCGGTCTCCAGATAGATCTGGCCGTCGGTAATGGAAATCACGTTGGTGGGCACGAATGCGGATACGTCGCCGGCCTGGGTTTCGATGATCGGCAGCGCGGTCAACGAACCGGTCTTGCCTTTGACCTTGCCGCCGGTGAGTTGCTCCACATAATCGGCGTTGATCCGGGAGGCCCGCTCCAGCAAGCGCGAATGCAGATAGAACACGTCACCGGGATACGCTTCCCGGCCTGGCGGACGGCGCAGCAGCAACGAAACCTGGCGATAGGCCCAGGCCTGCTTGGTCAGATCATCGAACACGATCAGCGCGTCTTCGCCACGATCACGGAAGAATTCGCCCATCGCGCAACCGGCATACGGCGCGATGTACTGCATGGCGGCCGAGTCCGCGGCGCCGGCGGCGACGACGATGGTGTGTTCCATCGCGCCATGTTCTTCGAGCTTGCGCACCACGCCCGCGATACTGGACAACTTCTGGCCGATCGCGACGTAGATGCACTTAATCCCGGTGCCTTTCTGGTTGATGATCGCGTCGACCGCAACCGCGGTCTTACCGGTCTGCCGGTCGCCGATGATCAATTCGCGCTGGCCGCGGCCGACCGGCACCATCGAGTCAATGGCTTTGAGACCGGTCTGCACCGGCTGATCCACCGACTGACGCTGAATCACGCCCGGAGCGACCTTCTCGATCGGCGAGGTTTCGCTTGCCGCAATCGGACCCTTGCCGTCGATCGGCACACCCAGCGAGTTCACCACCCGGCCGAGCAGCGCCTCGCCGACCGGCACCTCGAGGATGCGGCCGGTGGTCTTCACCGTATCGCCTTCGGAGATGTGCTTGTAGTCACCGAGAACCACCGCACCCACCGAGTCCTGCTCCAGGTTCAGCGCAGTGCCGAAGGTGTTACCCGGAAATTCGATCATTTCGCCGTAGGCGACGTCACCAAGACCATGGATGCGGACGATACCGTCCGTGACCGACACAACCGTGCCTACATCGCTGGCTTCAGTGGCAGCCTGGAACTGCTCGATCTTCTGTTTGATGAGATCGCTGATCTCGGATGCCTTGATTGACATTTCAAATCCTCTCAGTGGGTCAGGGCGCCGGCGAGGCGTTCAAGCCTCCCGCGCAGCGACCCGTCAATTACCAGATCGCCGGCACGTACTACCGCGCCGCCGAGCAACGACTCGTCGATTTCACAATGCAGCCGGACATTCCTGCCCAGACGTTCGCCCATGGCCGCGGCAATCTTCTGCTGTTGCGCTTCGCCCAGCTCGACCGAGGATGTCACCTGGACATCGACGATCCGCTCGGCTTCTGCCCGCAGTTGCTCGAACTCCATGTCGATCTCTGGCAGATACGCCAGACGATCATTCTCGGCCAGTACCCGGATAAGATTGCGGCCGAGCTGATCCGCACGCTCGCCACAGACCTCGATCACCAGGTCAGCCAGTTTCTGGTCTTCGACCAGCGGGCTGCCCAGCAAATCGCTAAAGCCCGGATCCTTCACGACCTCAGCTGCCACGGTAAGCAATTCCGACCAGGCGGCCATCGAGTCGCCTTCACGCGCCAGCTCGAATACAGCTTTGGCGTAGGGTCGTGCAACGGTGCTTTTCTCAGCCATGGGCAGAACTCCCGTCTACAGCTCGCCGGCGAGCTTGTTCAGGAGGTCCTGATGCGCAGCCGCATCGACTTCCCGACCGAGCAGCTGGCTGGCGCCGGCCACCGCGATAGCCGCGACCTGACCACGCAACGCTTCGCGGGCGCGATTGGCCTCCTGCTCGATCTCCGACTTCGCATGCGCGATCAGGCGTTCGCCCTCCGCCACCGCGGTCTGCTGGGCTTCGGCGATCATTTCCTTGGCCCGGCGCTCGGCCTGCTTGATGATCTCTGCCGATTGCTCACGGGATTCGCGGATCGTCTCATCAAACTGACCACGAGCCCGTTCCAGCTCCTGCTGACCCTCTTCGGCAGCAGCAAGACCGTCCGCGATCTTTTTCTGCCGATCGTCCAAAGCCTGCATCATCGGCGGCCAGATGTACTTCATGCAAAACCACACGAAGACGATCATCGCGATCGATTGACCGATTAATGTTAGGTTGAAATCCACCTTGCCACTCCTCGTTTTAGCGGTCCGAAGCGAGAGACGGGGGGTTTAGCCCCCAAGGACCTCAACGGCCCCGATGAACTGACCGATAAACGGGTTAGCGAAGGTGAAGAACAGCGCGATACCGACGCCGATCATGGCCACCGCGTCGAGCAGAGCGACGACGATGAACATTTTCACCTGCAGCATGGGTACCAGTTCAGGCTGACGCGCAGCGCCTTCCAGGAAGCGGCCGCCGAGGAGGCCCATGCCGATGCCCACACCGAGAGCGCCGAGGCCGATAAGGATGGCGACAGCGATCGCGGTCATGCCAATTACAGTTTCCATCGAGATCTCCTAATCAGGTATTGATGGCTTACAAAGGAAAACGAAATCAGTGTTGCTCTTGCGCAAGAGCGATATAAACAATGGTCAGCATCATGAAGATGAATGCTTGCAAAACAATGATCAGAATGTGGAACACCGCCCACATGAAATGCAGCGGCAACTGCCACAGACCCAGCAGTGCGATCAGAATAAAGATCAGCTCGCCGGCATAGAGATTGCCGAACAGCCGCAGCGCCAGAGAAATGGGCTTGGCGATCAGCGCCACGCCTTCGAGGATCAGATTAAACGGTATCGCAACCGGGTGGTTGAACGGTTGCAACGTCAGTTCCTTGGTGAAACCGCCGATGCCCTTGGCCTTGATGCTGTAGAACAGGATCAGGATGAATACCGAGATCGACATCGCAAAGGTGATATTGACGTCCGTCGTCGGCACGACCTTCAGATAGGGGATGCCGATGGCATGGGCCAGACCCGGAATCCAGTCCACCGGCACCAGATCCATCAGATTCATCAAAAATACCCAGACGAATATCGTCAGCCCCAGCGGCGCCAGCAGTTTGTTCTCGCCGTGGAACGTGTCCTTGACGCTGGTGTCTACAAACTCTACCAATGACTCAACGGCGGCCTGCAGGCGCCCGGGCACGCCGGAAGTGGCCCGTTTGGCCACGCTTCTGAATACGGTCAAAAACAGCACGCCGAGGAGCACGGAGAAAAACATCGAGTCGACGTTGATAGTCCAGAAATTACCGGCGCACTGGTTCCAGACCCATTCACCGTCTATCCGGCAAACCTGCAGGTTCTGCAGATGATGCTGGATGTATTCGCCTGTCGTTTGTTCCGCACCGGCCATCGTCGCTACCCGTCAACCCGTTTCGAAAACCCGGTTTCCCGGCCTACCAGCAGGAAAACCCCAACTACCAACTGAGTCAGCACAAAGGCGGCAAACAACCAGCCCGCTGCCAATGGCCGTACCAGCACAAACACGGCCGCAAAAAATGCGGCCGTCAGCAAAAATTTTCCCGCGGCACCGATATACGAGGCCCGCAGCATTCGGCGCGGGTCCTGACCAGGTGCTACAGCTCCGCCGACCACGATCCTCAGGGCCAGAAACGCGTTCGGAATCACGCAGATCAGACCACCCAGCAGCGCCGACCAGGCGGCAATCCGGCCGCCGGACAACAACGCGATCCCGGCAATCAGCATCCCCATGGACAACTGCGCCACCAGAACCCGGGAAACTGAAACCAGCGGGTTCACATCCGGCACGAAGCTCACTTCGTCACCCAGCAGAAGGCCCGTCCGCATCAATGTCCCTTAACAATTTCGTCCCGCGTTGCGGCCGTGTTTCCACGACGTTTCGAGGGAAACAAAAACGCCACGACCCCCCTGTCCAGCGGTGTGTGGCGTTACCACCGTGCCCCAAACCTGAAACCCGCAGAGAGGACCGGATCGGAGCCGCACTATTATAGAGTCTGCGCCTCCCGCAGCGCAACGCAACCGCCGATCAGCGCAGATGGCCCAGTATGCCGTCCAATTCGTCCAGACTGTTGTACCCGATAACCAGCTTGCCCTTGCCGCCAGAGCCATGGCTAATGCTGACATTTGCGCCCAGACGATCGCCCAATTCTGTCTCCAGACGCTGAATATCGGGATCCTTCGGTGCTGCGGTTTTGGCGGCCCGGCCCGGGCCCTGAGTGGCCAGACGCTTGACCAGCCTTTCAGTCTCTCTTACCGACAAACCGGCCGCCGCGACCTTACGCGCCGCCGCCGACTGAGCAGCCGCGTCGCTCAGACCCAGCAGGGCTCTGGCATGACCCATTTCCAGCTGGCGCTCCTCAACCAGCGACTTGGCCTCCGGGCACAAATCCAGCAGGCGTAGCAAGTTACTGACCGCCGTGCGTGAGCGGCCTACCGCCTCCGCGGCCAGCTGATGGGTCATATCGAATTCGCTGATCAGCCGCTCGAGCGCACGGGCTTCCTCCAGCGGATTGAGATTTTCGCGCTGGATATTCTCGATCAGCGCCATGGCCACAGCCGCCGCATCCTCGACTTCCCGGATTACCGCCGGAATCTGCTGCAAGCCGGCCAGCTGGGCCGCGCGCCAGCGCCGTTCTCCGGCAATAATCTCGTAGCGGGCTTCGCCTGGCTTGCCGGAAACTTTTCGCACCACAATGGGCTGAACCACGCCCTGGGCGCTTATCGAGCTGGCCAGCTCTTCCAGTGATTCCGGCCGCATATCGAGACGCGGCTGGAACTGGCCGCGCTGCAGCTGATCCAGCGGTAACTGGCGCAATTCGCCATCGCCAGCGGCCGATGCTGAATTGCCGGTGGAGGGAGAGCTTAGAAGGGCATCTAGGCCACGGCCGAGAGTGCGTCGCCTGGCGGACATGGGCGTTGGTTCTCTTGCTGGTGGAAATTTGGTGTTGGGTGCGGGAGTTTAGCAGAGCTCAGGAATCGCTCCTCGATTCTGCTTCCTCACGCCTGATCATCTCACCGGCGAGCGCCAGGTAGGCCAGCGCGCCGCGCGAATACTTGTCGTGTAGCAGCACCGGCATGCCGAAACTGGGCGCCTCGGCGAGACGCACATTGCGCGGGATCACAGTGCGGTAGACCTTGTCGCCAAAGTGCATGATCAGCTGCCCCGACACTTCATTGGCCAGGTTGTTGCGCGGATCGAACATGGTCCGCAGCAGACCTTCCAGGCGCAGATCCGGATTGACCGCGCCCCTGATCTGCTCCACGGTCGACATCAGAGCGGATAATCCCTCCAGCGCGTAGTACTCACACTGCATCGGAATCAGCACGCCCGTGGCGGCCGTCAGCGCATTGACGGTCAACATGTTGATCGATGGCGGGCAATCAATCAGCACGTAATCGTAACCCTCCTGCACCGACGACAACGCGCTGCGCAGCCGGGTTTCACGGCCGAACTCCCCGATCAGGCGGACCTCGGCGGCGGTCAGGTCGGCGTTCGCAGGCATCACGTCAAAACCGGACTCCGGCGCCTCGATGATGACCTCGGCGGCACCGGCATCGCCGAGCAGCACATCGCAACTGGTCAGGTCCAAATCGCTTTTATCGATGCCGCAGCCCATCGTGGCGTTGCCCTGCGGGTCCAGGTCCACCATCAACACACGCCGCCTGGTCGCAGCCAGTGAGGCCGCGAGGTTGACGGTGGTAGTGGTCTTGCCAACGCCACCTTTCTGATTTGCGACCGCGAGTATCCTGGTCATGGTTTCAGCCTGCGCTCCGAGGCACGATTTCCAACAAATGGCGTTCTTCGTCCAGTCCCGGCACGTGCAGGTCCCTGGTTTGGTGCAGTCTCCAGCCAGCCGGCAGCGCCGCAACCTCAGCAGGGTCCACACGGCCCTTCATGGCCAGCAAGCAGCCCCCGGGGGCACACAAATGTCCTGACAAACCCGCGAATTCGGCCAGCGACGAAAAGGCGCGGCTGATCACCGTATCAAAGCCCGCTTTGCCGTCATAGTCCTCCACCCGGGCCTGAGCGACTGCCACGTTGCTCAAATCCAGCCTGGCAATCACGTGGTTTAAAAACCGGGTCCGCTTGCTTGCGCTGTCCAGCAACAGGAACCGGCTCTGCGGTTGAGCCATGGCCAGCGGCAGCCCTGGCAACCCGGCACCGCTGCCGACATCGACAATGCTCTTACCATGGAGATACGGCAGCACGGCAAGGCTGTCGAGAATATGTCGCGGCACCATATCTACCGGATCGCGCACCGCGGTCAGATTGTGGGTGCGGTTCCAGCGCTCCAGCAAGCCCAGATAGGCAGCC